>Ga0209536_100015890_pt1 | contig 10718 bp, 8 predicted proteins | sample DeeMarSeWOR28_12_FD_187461 | JGI IMG/M metagenome (GOLD analysis project Ga0209536, IMG submission 187461) | Marine sediment microbial communities from White Oak River estuary, North Carolina - WOR-2-8_12 (SPAdes) (version 2) | ecosystem: Environmental > Aquatic > Marine > Intertidal zone >...
CAGGTGGAAATCAGAGATGTGCATCTGGCTTACAAACTCCGCAAGAATTCGACTTTGAGTTTCCGTATTCATCACTTCGGCGGCGCCTTCACTGCCACCAAACCCAGGGAGATCATAGGCAAAGAGCTGGAAATTCTGGGCGAGTAGCGGCCAGATTTGCTCATAGCACAAGATGCTTTGGGGCAAAGGGTTGAGAAGCAAAATGGTTGGCTTGCCTTCGGAGCCGCCTCGCGCGAAACGAATACTTTTACCTTCGATTTGCGTGTACTCGGGCTTGATAAGGAAATCCGTCTGAACGACTGGTATGCGCGCGTTTAAGTTTCGACGCGCATCCCGGACAATTTTGTATTCGGGCGTTATCAGCATCAGCGCACTTGCGACTAGACGATCAAATGCTGCTATTGGGTTATTTTTTTCAGCCATGGACGCCATCTCTCTTTTGCGCGATACAAATCAGCAGCTGTTGGCGTGAGGATGCTGAGCCTGTCTCGATTTGCTGCGGGACCCAGCAAAACAAAACTCTTGCGAGCTCAGCTTTCAACAGCTTTAAGCCTATATAAATAATATAGCGATTGAACAGGTAGTTAACTACGGCTACAGTTAGAACTATACGCTTTTGGACATTGATTCGCTCCGCTTGTCGTTATGTAGCCGGTCTTGCCAATGACAACAACCAGGTCGCCACAACCCTCGCTCATTGTCCGTGAATTAAAGGATTTCGATGATTTCCGCGATCTGTTCGGCGCTTGGGGTGGGCAGTTTCAGCAAATTTCACGGGGTCGGTTTAGGGGAACTGCAGCAATTTATGCGGGATTGTACGTCCGCGCATTCCGGGCCGAAACCAACCAGGCCATTTTCACGCGGGGACTGGATCAAACGGATCTGGTTACTGTCATTCCCATTACTGCCGGCAATGAGAATACCTCCTGGCGAGGCCGACAACTTGCCAAAGGAAACCTGCTGATTAAAGGTCCTGATGTCGAATACTACAATCAGACCACACGCAACACGGTCATCGATGCTTTGCTGGTACCACTAGACACGTTCACTACGATGGCAGGTTCGTTTACAGATGCCATTGTTGGCCATAAATGTTCTAGCTCGATCGCGTTCCGGCCATCGGACGAAGTCATGCGGAAGTTTCGAGCTTCGCTTGACGCGCTGTTGACCTCGCCTGGGCCGGCTAATCGCTACGATGCTGAGGTCATGGAGCGGGCGTGTCTCGATAATTTGTCGATGTGCCTGCTGTGCAGCGATACAGACCTGAAGAAATTGGGCGTCAAACGTCTCGAATTGATTGATGCGGCGCTCGATCTAATGAACGAGCGTTTTGAAGGGAGGCTGAAATCCGAGGATTTCTGCGCGGCTCTTCAGGTAAACGACCGGATGTTGCGGCGGGTATTCAAGCAGGCATTTGGCATGGGCCCCATGGCCATATACAGGCAGCTGCGCCTCAACCGGCTACGGCATGAACTTAAGTCCGCGCGGGGTAGCGGCCAGACGGTAGCCGCCCTGGCTAATCGCTGCGGCTTTCGCCGTCTAGGTGCATTGGCCGCCGAATACCAAACACTATTTGGTGAGTTGCCGTCAGAAACACTGGGCGTGCGCGGCCACGTTGGAATCCAGCGGGCTATGCGACAAGAACCCGCAACATAATAATAATCTGCTCCGGCGTGTAACGCTTTCTTGCCATGTCATGACTCCGCTCTTAGCTGGGCACTTGCGGCCTCAATGCTGCACCGGTCAAACTGACGCGCGCATCCAACAAAGATGTACTCCTGATAGAGCGCTTTGATCGCGTTCCCACCAGCGATGGCTGGCAGCGAAGATCGCTGGTGTCCGCCCTCACCCTCCTTGGCATGGATGAAATGATGGCTCGCTATGCGAGCTACAACGACTTGTCCGAGATCATCCGTCGCGATTTTGACGAGGCACCGGGCACCTTGCTGGAATTGTTTGGCCGGATAGTTTTCAACATTCTGTGCGGCAACACAGACGATCACGCCCGCAACCATGCAGCTTTCTGGGATGGCAAAGAGCTGTCTTTAACTCCCGCATACGATATCTGCCCCCAAAATCGCACGGGTAACGAGGCCACGCAGGCCATGCTCATTAGCGGCGAAGACAACCGTAGCCGCCTCGCCACCTGCCTTGCTGCAGCCCCGCCTTCCTGCTCAACGAGGCTGAAGCGCTTGAGCTGATCGAGCACCAGGTCACGACTGTTCGTGACGGATGGCCGAAGGCCTGCGAACTGGCCGAACTCACTGAAACCGATCAGCGGCTGCTCTGGGGGCGCCAGTTCCTGAATGAATTCGCATTCGAGGAACTCGACGGCGCAGCGTCTCCGCCAGCAACGCTTGCTATTGAGGCGCGCAATGGAAACATGCGCTAGACTGGCAACAGCGCCTGGAATTGGCGGTGTACCACCTAACATCAGGGTGGTACACCTAGAAAAATTCCTGAACCCTCAAGAAATTTTTAGTGCATTAATATCAGCAAGTTAGAGGCGCTTAGCGGAAAGCTCAGGTGTGACAGTTCAAGTCCTCTCCTGGGCACCATAATTCCTTGAAACCCTTTTTTCATAAGGGTTTACACGCTCGCTAAGTCAAATGTACCCAAGGTGATACACCGAGGTGGCGCATCGCGCTTTGCGAGTAATGGAAATGTTGACCCAATCCTCTCCTGGCAGATTGCTTACATGGGACTCCGGCTTGCGCCTCTCGCCGCGGATACTTTGTCGCGACCAAGACATCGAGACGAGCAAAGCTTTGCATTTTGACTCGGCGGGCAAGTTCTCCTTGTCAAGAACTAAAAGGTTGCTATAGCCCGAAACCCGACCACCCAGACCCGACTCTTGTCCGGATTGCTCGCCGGGTCGAGCACAAGCTGCAAATCGGGCAACAGTGAAAAATTTTTCGCCAGCTGCAAATTGTAGGACGTTTCGATTACGAACTCGTCATCGAGGCCAGAGCCATTCGTTTTTCGAGACGGCTTCGCCCAACCGACACCGAGGACCAATTTCTGGTCCGGGCGCACCGTGTACTGGAAACCACCACTCACAGCCTTCTCGGCCGCGACACCAGCGCCGCCGTTCGAGTCGCCGAAACGAACAAACGGCAGCCAATGGTCGTTCAATTCCCAACTCGCACTGACCGCCCAGCCGTGCCCGCTCGGTACGCCGGCGATGCTGCGGGCGTCCTTGTCCCAGTAGGTAAACTGGATCTTGCTGAGCTTGCGCCGGTCGAAAGCAGGCGTCCAGCCGATTTCCAGCGCCTTGAGGTACTCGTTTTCCTGCACTGTGTCCCAGTCAAACTCGCCGCTCGCGGCGTTGCCGTCATAGATCTGCGCGCCGACCCAGAATTGATCCGTCACCATGCCCTTCGCTACCGCGCCCAGCGCGCCGATGCCCGTGGTGCCGATGGTGGGGTTCAAAAGGAAGCCGCGATTGAGGAAGCCACCGGAAAAAGTCTGGAACGCAAAAGCATCCATGTACACATCAAAGGCCAGTCGGCCTAACGCGATACCGGTGGTGCTGTCCCGGAAGCCCTGGGTCCAGTTCAATACCGAGATATCCGTCTTGAACCGCTCCGAGTAGCCAAACCCGCTGTTCAGCGCCGTCGTACCGATTGCACTGCCCAGACTCTGCGGAGCCTGGTTGTTGCCGATGTCGCTGCGCGCCTCGACACGCCACTCGATGCGCCCCGGATTAGCGCCGCCATTGTTGAGGACAGTCCAGCTCCCGTTGAAACGGTAGATACCACCGAGCGCACTGTCGTCGCCGTCAGTCGTGTCACTGGCAGTCTGACCAAGAAAACTGAAGAAAAAACCGAGTGCCACACCGTTTTCTTCCTTGATGCGCGCTTTCCAGTCATACCAGGGTTCGAGCCAACGCCCGGGTGTTCCCCATTTAAATAGGGACTCGCGCTGCTCATCCGCCTGCTTGAGTTGTTCGGAAACGCCGTCCGGACCGCCAAATTCCGCGATGCGCTCGTAGCCGGATTGCGATGTCTGGGGCGCAGATTGTTGACCCACCGAAGACTCCTCGGCGACGGCCGAAAAAGCCACCACGGCGAGCCCCAAAACCAGGTTCCGAGTTACTGTGTTCATCATATTTTCGACGTGGCGGACACCACTCCTTTCAGCAAACCTACTCCAGCGCTATAGACAACCGGGTATTGAAGCCCTGGCTGTCACCGCTCACCCCCCCACGGTCCAGCGTAATAGCACGCCAGTTCATGTCGACCATGAGAAACGGCGTCAACCACCAGCGCGCCCCAAGTGACCAGACATCCATTTCCCCCCCGTCAATCGCGCCATCGCTTAAATCGGTATAGGAATACCGCGCCATCAATTCCCATGCACCCCACCCATTCTGGTAGACGGACCGCGCAACGGGTGGCCTGTTGAAAACCCCGGCCCGCTCATTGTAGCTACGCATCTCGCCGGTTAACGACCAGACGCCGCTGATATGAAAACCACCAAAGTTCAGCTTGCCGTCGGTTGACGAATCAACCCGGGTCTGTAGCCATTCACTCGATACCCAGAACGGGCCTTTGCGCCACGAGGCTTCCAGATCCGCGGTGTAGGCGTCGTCAGCATCTATCACAATCGGACCGGTGTCGACAAACACCGGGGACTGATCGATTTCTGGCTCACTGAAATAGCGAATGCCTGCCTTGGCATTGGTATAACGCAGCCCTGCTCCCAGGTGCACAAGGTTGCTCGAATCCGACGAAGACCACGGCACGCCGGTCACTCGCCCGACCAGCTGCGTGGGTGAGTCGCTGATGGATAGGTCGTTATCGAGCCAGGAATTGAAAACACCGCCGGCCCAACTCATGCGTTTACCGAGCGCGTTGCCGGACCAGACGATACCCACGTTGCGGGCCGGAAGCATCGCATCGATCGCCGCAGGCCGCTCCTGCATCGGGTCCCACAGCAGTGACGTAACCCGCTCCATCGAGATCGGCTCTTTCTGCTTGCCGACGCTGACGGTCGTATCGGCGAACGCGGGAATGTCGATCCGCGCATCGAACCACTGCAGATCATCGTCACGCGATTCATCGAAGCCTTTATCGAAGGCGTTGGTGGCAGCGAACACGCTGTAGACCCAAGGATTGGCAAAATTAATCGTACCGACGGCGCCGAACCGCAAACCGCGAATCTCACCGCCGCCGAAGTCCTTAATCGGACCTACTTGCTCCTCGCTCGCATCGTCCTGCGAAGTCCAGCGAGTCCGGTCGATGACCACGGCGCCGAGAAACAGGCCATCGACGTATTTCGATTCCCAACGGTTCCACTTCGACGTGTCGGTGTACTGGGTCGGCATTGCCAGCGGCGGCGGTGTGTAGGCCAACCAGGCCGAGCGCTTCTGCTCCTCACCAGCATCAAGCGCGCGGGCCAGTCGATTCCTTATGATCCTGCCCTCGCGCATCGCAAAGCTCGCGTTTCTAGCTGTATCGAGCAGCAGCGAGATGTCCGCACGCGGATCACCGGCTATGATCATGAAATTGGCCGGCTCACCGATCTCGAGCTTGCCGAGCACTGCGCCGCCAGCGGCATCGAGCGCGAGATCAACGCTGTCGGTTGCTACGGCATCTTCCGTCACTATGTCGAGTTTGCCGTCGCGAATAATCAAGCTGACAGCTTTGTCGGGTGCATCGCCCGGCTGATTCAGCAACGTCACATTGCGGATGAGTATCGAACCGGACGGCCTCTCCGCGGATAAGGTCTGGGCCGCCGCAATCTGCGGCGTCAGGACAATAGCCGTCAGCATGAACACCCAACCTGCAATCAGCCGGACTGCCGCCGCACTCAATGCTCGCATATCGCTACTCCGGCCGCCTTTGCAGCTCATGGGTGTATTAGCGAAAATCCCGTGCGTCGGCAAAAGGCTATCTACCCGCGTTCCAGGGCGCCGATACAACCGGACTAATCGACAAGCGGATCAGATGCTCCGGAGCAAAGGCATCGTTCGCCTCGATGTAATTCCAGTATTGCAGCTGAAACTTCCACGGCCGCCCCCTGATGATCGATGTCTTTGCAATACCGATGCCGAGCGGCAGCGAAAGCGCGTTGCTGCTTGCTTGCTCATGGTCATAGGTGATGACCGGCGCGGCCGCGATCTGCCAGCCCTCCTGCAGGGCGAACGCATAAACATACGTCAGCGACGTAACATTAACGTCGGCATCGCCGGAGCCGGCGAAGTCCCACTGGTGAGTCACCAATGCGAGCGCTGCACCCCAGGAGCCAATCTTGCCAAACAATCCCTCCGGCCCGGCGGACCAGCGATCCTTGCCAAGCGCGTCATCGGTCGCCGTCGGCAAGGTCCCGACCAGGCCGCCACCATAAATCCAGCCCGATTTGCTCGTCTGGCCGTAGGAAAAATCGAAGCCGATGTCGCCCAGGTCAACACCCTTGTCGTCGAAGCCGCCGAAACCATCGGGCACAGGCTCGTTGAAGAAGATCGGGACAGCCGGCCGGAAGAATACAGTGCCCCGGTTATCGCTGAGTTTAAATGGAAACACGGTCTGGAAGAGGTATCGAAAAGACGACTGATCGTCTGCGTCAGTCAGGTCGCCATCGAATAAGACGTAGTCGAAGTTGTTACCGATCGTCATGATCGGATTCGTGGGGTTCGCAAGCTTCTGGGCCATCTCGGCAGCGGACGGTTGAGCGGAGCCGCCGGAGTCTGTCCTCGGGCCCGCATCGAGCTGCACCTGCTGCGCGGTCACGGAAAAAATCACCGTCTCACCGGACTCTATTTTCGTGCCACGATATTCACCGGGTTTGGCGGCATTGCGCTCGATCTCCCAACACTGGGGCCGCCGGTCAACCAGAATACAGATCCGATTGTTTTCATCGAGCTGCCACTCGCGAGGAAACGTGTCGCCCCAGGCCTCAAGTTCACCTGTGCCGTCGGCATTGTAACTCGCCACCGCGATGCTACCGCCGGCGAGCTCGGCCGTTTGGACCGTATCGGTGAACAGCGCCCCGAGCGCCTGAGGGTCGGTGACGGGCTGCCAGTCCTGAGCTCCCGCTAAACGCGGCAAGATCATAATAAGGCTAAGAAACTTTTTCATTCCATTATCCCCGATTACCAAAAGTTGCGGGACCTGCCGCCGCTAAAAAGCAATGCGGCCCCGTGCACCCGCAACCCAGATGGAACTCTTCGCTGAAGCCGCCGGATCCTTGATGTACTGCAGGTCAGCAGTTAGCTGAACGCGCTTGCCAACCTGCAAGCGGTAAAACAGCTCCGAGGCATACTGCGATTGTGTGCCGGCCCCCTGGTTTTCGTTCGGTTCACCCCAGTTCAGACCGAAACCGATCAGATCGCGACTGTTGCGCAGGCGATAACCGACACCCGCGCTCAACGATTTTTGCAGCAGCGAATCGCCGTCATCGGACCAACCACCGCGCAGGAAGGGCGCCCACTTGTCGCCAACGTAGCGCGAAAAGGAGATATTTACTCCCCAGCCACTCGGCTTACCGGCCTCTTCGCGCCGGTCCTTGTGCCAGACAGTCACGTGATAATTGTCGACATAGATGTAATCCTGGCTCTTTGTCCAACCCAATTCGGCCGACGTGAAGTACTCGTTATCGCTGAAGAAATTACCCACACTCTCCCACGGTTGGCGCGGATCGGCATTACTGTCGGCTATGCTGCCTAGGAAATACAGGTTGTCCGCGAGCATCGCGCCAAAACCGAAACCAAAGCTGCCGTCATTAGGCACGTCGATGGTTGCGCTGCCGGTGCTGAACGCGAAGTTGCTGAAATGCAGCCATGGGCTGATCAGTCCATACACATCGAGAAAATCCGTCACGTCGATCGTACCCGCGATCAGGGCAAAGCGCCCGTCGCCGAAGCGCTGCTTCCAGTAAAAGTTCTGGATGCGAAAACCGTCTTCATTGAACGGCGCACCGATCAGGCCGATGTAACCCAGATCCACCGCCGCCCATGTGCGTGCCGGCGTCGGGCTGCTACTGTAGTTATGCCGGCTCTCGATTTTCCAGACCAGCGACCCGCTGCTCGGACCGCCCCGGTTGAGCAGGTCCCAGTTGCCGTACAGGCGAAGATTGCCCGCGGCCGCCTTGTCGCTTTGCGTTCCGGCCGGCAGCGCCAGGCCCTGCGCCTCATCGGCAACAAAGTAGATACTCGTATAGTCGAGCCCAAAGCCGAAACCATAGTCCCGTTGCAGGCGCTCTTTTGAGGCGTCCCAGCGTTCCCCCACCGATGTACCCCAGCCCTCGAGTGCATCGGCGGCATCGGTGGCAAGCTGGTTCGGCACCGCATTTGGACTGCCAAATTTGGCGGTCGATTGGCTCGACAAGCCGTCGGCCGCCATGGCCGGTGCAGCCAGCACAGCCATCGCTAACCAGCGCACGCAGCTGCGCCAAGGGTGTTCCAATACGTGCGAGCAATTTCTCATTGAATGTCCTTAAAAGGTCTTTTCAAAGCACCCGGGCGAGTGCCGGCACAGGACAGAGTCACTCATTTCAAATCAACTCGCAAAGTGAACCCCGGGGTTTAATGCGGGAACTTCACGGTTAACACCTCGTTACTTCGGCATTCATGTTTACCAATTCAAAAAGCACACTCACTGTTGCGTCGTTCCGTTGGCCGCGGAGGAACCCACTGTCCGAAGTGCTTCCGTCTCGAGTGTCCATGCGCTCCACATTGGCAGGGAATGGTCGATCACGATTACCTCGTGCCGCTCATCTTTTGCGCGAAGGGTTCCCTGAACAGTTGCCGGGACACAGGAGAACCCCGCCTCCGGCACATCTTTAATCAGGAGCCGCACGAGCTGATTGGGCGCTGGCGGCGGCAGATGGTTACAAACATCGCGGTTTGGCAACAGGTAGGCGCTCGCCTCGCCACTATCGATCGGTGGCCCAGGGATCAGATAACCGGCGATCTCCACCAACTGCCCGTCCAGTTTGCCGTTGACGGCAACCGCGGCTTGCATCCGGCGTTCAGCGACGGCCCAGCGTTGCGACAATAGCCACTCGTCATCGACACCGACTGCCTGCAGTCTACCCTTGAGTTCGGCCATGCGGGTTTCAAGTTGCCTGCGATCTCCGTCCGTGCGCCCATCGACCTTAAGCGCTTCACTCAGTCGCACCAGCGCCATCAGGTTCTCCATTTGCTCAGGAGCAAGGTCACGGTACGGATCTTCGAATTTCTGCGCCGACGGATCCGGCAATTGTGACCAATCGACGGGCACCATCGTGTCGGCGATGACCGGCGCTGCCGTCACTGCCAGCACCGCTAGCGCGGCTAGAGAATCAAAGTAGTTCATAGATGTCGATAAAGCTTGCAGACGCGTTGCGGGGCGGGTTCGCTTGGACCCGCCCCGCTACAGGTCATTACAACGTGTTCTTGTAGATCTTGCCGTCTTTCATGATGATCCGGATCGTCTCCGGGCTTTCCGGCCTCGGCTCCGCGTCGAACCACTTTGTGCCGGCACCTACCACGGAGAAGTCCTCCAACGGATTGCCGTCGACGATGAGAATATCGGCATAGGCGCCTTCCTCGATTACGCCCAGCTTGGCCTCGGGGTATGGATTAGTGAAGTCGCCGCTCATTGCGACAATCTCACCGCCCGTCGACGTCAGCGTTACCAGCGACTGGTGCGGCCCGAAGAACTGGTTGTTCAGGTGTTTTTCGTAGGCAACCTGAATATTGCACGCTTCCACCGACCCGACGCAATCGGTCTGGAAGCCGCGCTTGACAGGGCATTTCTTCATGTTGTCGATGTAGCCTGCAAAAGTCGCCGAGGCGGATTTTGCCTTTGCAAGACTTGCCGGCACATTCTTGACCGCGGGGATATCCAGCAGGCCGGGGTCGAATGCCGTCAGGTTAGTCGTAATATATGCGCCCTTCTTGTTCATCACTTTGGCGATTTCGCAGTCGAATGCGAAGCCGTGCTCGATCGACTTCACGCCGGCATTGAGCGCGTTCATGATGGCTTCCTTTCTATAGGAATGCGCCATCACGTAGCTGCCGTATTCGTTGGCGACCTGTACCGCTGCTGCAATCTCGTCCGGCGATCCGGCAAGCAGTTGCCAGGGGTCGAAGGCCGACACCACGCCGCCGGACTGCATGAACTTCAACTGCGTAGCGCCCATGCGGAAGTTGTTTCGGCCGTATTTGTAGACGTCGTCCACACCGTTGAATTCCTGGGCCATGTTCAGGCGACTGAAATTCGTCGACTCTCCGGGCGGCGCGGTGTAGTTCGCGAAATCAGCGTGCCCGCCCCTGGTGCTCAGAAAAGCGCCCGACGGGTAATAGCGCGGCCCGACGATCTGGCCAGCATCGATGGCGCGCCGCAAGCCGGCATTTGCGCCGCCGGCATCACGCACCGTCGTGAAACCCTGCATCAGGTACATCTCGGCCATGCGGGTGCCGTGGATGGCGAAGTCTTCCCAGGTCGTCATGCCCTCCATCGCAGGCAGGCTGGGCCCCATGAGCATAAGGTGCGCATGGGTCTCGATGAAGCCCGGCAATAGCGTGCGGCCCCCGCCGTCGATGACCTGGACATCGACCTTCTTCGTCGTGGTCTCTGCCGGTCCCTCCATGACGGTGATCTCGTAGACACTGGGAGCAAAATCGGAAAGAACCGTCACTTTCCTTTCGCCGCCACTGGTCACCTCGACTTCGTAGCTGCCGCCTGTCGGAATATCGTCAGCAATCTTTTGAATTTTGTTGCGAACGACCA
>Ga0209536_100015891_pt1 | contig 10718 bp, 9 predicted proteins | sample DeeMarSeWOR28_12_FD_187461 | JGI IMG/M metagenome (GOLD analysis project Ga0209536, IMG submission 187461) | Marine sediment microbial communities from White Oak River estuary, North Carolina - WOR-2-8_12 (SPAdes) (version 2) | ecosystem: Environmental > Aquatic > Marine > Intertidal zone >...
CGGTTGGGAATTGTTGCAGCGGCTGTGACTGCCACCGGTCGGGTATTGACCGAGGTTGGTATTTCCCTAATGGTTGGCGGGAATATCAAGTGGCATACCAGGACCATTACCACGGCGATTGCCCTGGAGACAAGCAAGGGGGAATTCGGTTTGGGCATAGCCCTGGGTCTGGTATTACTCCTGATAGCACTGACGGTCAATATTTCTTTGGCAGGATTGCGGCGGAGGATCTGAAAGTGGAGATGTATCAGATCCATAATATTGAGCATTATTATGGCGGGAAGCAGGTACTTTCCATAGGACAGGCATCCATCATGCCTGCATCCATAACAGGTCTTATAGGGCCGAACGGCAGCGGCAAGTCTACATTGCTCAAAATTCTCGGTTTTCTGGAAGAGCCGACCTCTGGTGCAATACTTTTTAAGGGCCGCAAAGTCGTTCCTCTTTCCGATGAAGTCCGTTTCAGGGTAACCCTGCTCACCCAGGAGCCCTACCTCATGCGCCGCTCTGTTTTTGATAATGTGGCATATGGTTTAAAAATCCGGAACGACACGGGTGATATGACAAGACGAGTAAGGGGCGCCTTAGCCCAGGTTGGTCTCGATATGGAAAATTTTGCCGGGAGAAAGTGGTCGGCACTTTCAGGAGGGGAGGCACAGCGTGTTGCCCTGGCCGCACGGCTGGTCCTCAGGCCGGAAGTGCTGCTGCTGGACGAACCGACTGCAAGCGTTGATTTTTTCAGTGCCCGTCTTATACAAAAAGCTTCATTAAAGGCCAGGGAAGAATGGGGTGCCACTCTTGTGGTGGCAACCCATGACTGGCAATGGCTCTATGAGACCTGCGACACAGTTCTGCATCTGATGCACGGCAGACTTTTCCAAGGAGGGCTGGGCTGCGCTCTTGAAGGACCCTGGCTAATTGGCCAAAAGGGATTGCTGCAGAGACAACTTGAGGATGGCCAGGTAGTAGTTGCCAGGGAACCCGGGGAAGGAAAACATTTGGCTGTCCTTGATCCATCCAGGTTGGAAGTTACGCTGCCAGGTCAGAATTTTTTGATGAAGAGGAATATCAAAACACTGAAAGGAATAATCACCCGGTTGTTTCTGGAAAGAAGCGGCAGTAGGGTTCAAACTGCGATAAAGGTTGGAGAACTGCTGATAACCTTACACATGGAGCGGGAAAAGGTCGAAGCACTTAAGCTTTATCCTGGCAAGGAGGTTGATATATTGTATGACCCCCTGGAAATAAAATGGTTCTGACAAATGCATCGGCAATCAGATTAGACCGAGAAGGTGAAGACCGTCCCGGAAAAGAAATACGGCGAACAGAATCAAAATGACCCCTAACAATCGCATGATGTTAATATAGGTGTTTCCATTCAGGAAAGAGCGCGATTTACCTACCATGATAGCCAGAACAATCTTGGATCCCACAAGCAACACATAAAAACTCAAAACAAAAGAGGCAGCAGCGGCCATATTGAGTTCCAGCGCCTTAATAGTTGTCGGTGCCCCGACAGAGAACCAGAAAAGATACGGGTGGGGGCTCAAGGCATTGACAAGAATGCCTTTTTGCAAAGACTTGCGGGTGCCCGTATTTTCTGCGATATCAGCTCCCCTGGTTGTAGTGTTCCTGATTCCCAGATAAAAAATAAAGCAGGCTCCGATAACAGAAACAACACCAAGGAAAATATGAAAGCGTGCGAGTTTTGCCAGGGTAAAAAGTGTTAACAGTATGATAGGCAGATCTGTCAGAATGGGCGCAAGGGCTACCTTGACACCTGCTTTTATATCATGCCGCAGGGTTTCGGAAACAACGAGAGCCAGCAGCGGCCCCGGAGCAACTCCGGCCGATAGGCCCAATATGATACCTGCAGTGAGAAAAGTGAGCATGTCAGTGTGCCAGACCGGTAAAAAGGTATGCTGTATTGTCCCTGGTAAAGGTAAAACTTCTATAAACAGGAATAGTCAACAGCGACTGTTTGCCAGCTCCTCCAGTTTCTGTTCAGATTTCCTTATTCTGATGAAGCTGAATTTGCTATGGAGGCAAGAGCTTTTTCTATTTTTTCTACAACTTCCTCGCAACCGGAGATATTATGCCGTACTGCCAAATATCTTGGATCGTTGTATGATAGCCAGACCTGTGCCTTATCATCTTCCCAGATTAAGGCTTTCTGCGGTAAATCTATAGCAACACTTTGTTGACATTTCATAAGCGGGCTTCCCACTTTCGGGTTACCGAAGATGATCAGTTCAGTCTTTCGCAGTTCGATGCCGACCTTGGAAGCACTCTCCGAATGTTTGATTCGATTGAATATTGTCATACCCTTTTCGCCCAATATGCTCTGCAACCGATCCACAGTTTCTGATACAGTAAAGACACTTGGGATAGTAATGACTCCGTCTGCTGCTGCAGCTGGAATTGCAATGGTAAACAGTGCCAATGCTATAAAAATTGTTTTTTTCATTTTCTTCTCCGTTTGTCAGTACAACGTTTCAGGTAATAAGGAGAGGCATATGGCATTACCGCTTCCCCTGTTGATTATGGAACTGTACTCATTTCATGATTGAAGCTGGTGGTCAATAATGCAGCTGAATTGTAACCTGGTCCTGTATATCTTGTTAAGCTTGAAATTTATCAAAGATCCTTTGTAAGGCTAAGCATGCCGGGTGCCCCAATACAGCGTTCAAAGTAGGCGTCACGGGTTTCTTCACATATTTCGAAACCCAACTTGCGATAAAGTTGTAATGCCGGATCATTGCCGATGTACATGTTAACCTGTGCCTTTGCATGCCCATGCTCTCTGCCCTTTGCCAATATCCGTTTCAATAATTTTGTGGCAACACCTTTCCCTCTATGCTGGGGAAGCGTTGCCACACTGTCTATAAGCCATGCTCCATCTACCTCCTGGGGCAGACACGAAAGTATCCTGGATGCACGTTCTTCAGCAGTAGTCCAGAAATGGGCCGGAAGATTTAATTTTTTTACAACTTCAGGGATTGCCTGCTGAAGATTCGGGTAACCGGATATTTTAGGATCATAACCGCCCAGGCTGCCCAAGGGATTTGAGCCATGGTCTTCTGCAATGAGATAACAGGAATAATGGAAGAGATGTGGAATTGTTGTGATTGACAGGTGGTGCAGAAAGACCAGAGTTTCCTCAGCAGTGGCATCGAGAACTACTTCCCAGATACCTTTTCGGACATGGGCCCGTCCTGCAATCAGTATGGTTTTTGCTAAAAGGGAAGCATCCTCAGGCTTTGCCTGTCGTATCAGCATAGTAAAATAGTGTCCTTACCTTAAAAAAAATCTTTTAAAAAACTGTATTAATGTTGCAGCTGATAATTTGCAGTTGCCGCATTCTATTGCCGCCTACTGCTCATACATGATCGAGCCGCAGTCCCGCAAATCGTAGCCGCCCAGGCTCGCAACGGTTTGGCGGAACTCTTCATTTTTTCTGATGGTCTCCAACAGGGCAGTCACCCTGGGATCGTCAAGAAAGGCGGTGGGCAGGATCAGGTCGTAGCGTTCCTGGGCTACGGGGATGAAGTCAAGATCGAGCGCCACGGCAGCAGCCCTGATTGCCAGGCCGGTGTCAGCATTACTACTGGCAATGGCCGAGGCCACATTCATGTGGGTGTATTCCTCGCGTTCATACCCTTTTACCTGTTCAGGGCTGATGTTGAGCCTCTTTAAGTGCATATCGGTTAGCAGCCTGGTGCCGGCCCCGCGTTGCCGGTTTATGAACCGTACCCCTTTGCGAGCCAGGTCCTCAAAGCCCCTGATGCTCTTCGGGTTGTTCCTGGTAACCAGCAGGCCCTGTTCCCGGTAGGTCAGGTTTATAAGCTGCAGAGGAATCCCGGCCAGGAATTTTTTGATAAAGGAAATGTTGTATTCACCGCTCTCTTCATCCAGTAAATGAGTGCCTGCCAGGTGGGCTTCGCCTCGTTTTATGGCCATGATGCCACCCATGCTGCCGACGTGAGCCGAAGAAAGCCTGCAGATCGGGCGTTGCCGGTGCAGAAGATTAGCCAGGATGTCGAGGATGTTGTCATGGCTGCCGATAAATACCAAAGTATTGGCAATCTCATGTTCATGGCGCAGCAGCTCTACTTGCACTTTTTCTCCGGCGCCAAGGCCTTCGCTGTTGGCCGGGATGGCAAGAAAGCCGTCTGCCTGCACCAGGGACATTACAGCACCGGCACCGCGGCCGGCAGGGGTTGCCGTTACGACATCGCCCACACCACCAAGTTTAACCCTGATATATTCATGGACACCTAGCTTCGATGACAAGGGCCGGGCCAGGGTGGCCTCAATGATCCTGGGAGGAATAGCATGTGTTCCCAGAAGAGAGTATGCAAGATTTTTGACAAAAAGATCCAAGGTAATGACCGCAGAGATTGTATACCCCGGGAGGCCGATGACCGGTTTACCTTTGACAATACCCAGGATCACAGGTTTTCCCGGCCTGATATTAACGCCATGGAGGACAATTTCTCCCAGCTCACCGATAGCATCGGCAGTATGATCCCTGGAACCGGCCGATGCACCTGCGTTTACAATGACGATATCATACTTGGCAGCAGCATCACTGATGACACCTTTCAGTGCTTCAGGTCTGTCAGTAACTATGGAGCTGCGATCTGCCTGCAATCCCCAGTCGGTAAGATAGCCGGCCAGGACCCGGGTGTTGAACTCAATTATATTGCCGGGTTTTAAAGGCTTTCCTGGCTGGACCAGCTCGCTGCCCGTTGGAATAACTATTGCTGATGGTATTTTGCGAACCTTTATTTGGGTTAGACCGGTTGCCAGCATGGCCCCGAGGTCAATGGGTCTGATCCTGTGGCCGTCCGGCAGGATCAGTTCGGTGGTTACAATATCTTCCCCAATGGTGCGGACATGCTTCCAGGGAGTGACCGGTGCAATGATCTCAACCGTCTTGGCGTCAATGGGCTGGATATCTTCCACCATAATGACAGCATTAAATTTTTCCGGCAGAACGTTTCCGGTATTCACCCATTCAAACTGCTCGTGCAGGGAAAGCCTGACTGGGGTTGACTCGCCGGCACCGATTGTATCCTGGAAGTTTACCCCGATGCCGTCCATGGCTGAGGCGTTGTAAAAAGGGGAGGATAGACGGGCAAAAACAGGTTCTGCCGTGATGCGACCCAAGGAGTCATCAATAGATATTACTTCGTTATCCATGGGGTTGAGACAGCCTGCACCGGAAAGCCTGCGTTCCCAGAGTTCAAGAGCCTCTTCCAGATTCATGTTGTCTATGTAAATGTTGCGGTCCATGAGTTTTTAAATGCCTAAAGTTACAAGTTACAAGTGCCTAAAGTTGAAAATGAAAAGATTCAAGGCGCAAGGCACATGGCATGAGGAAAAAATATTTATAATATGCGCCAGGAGAGATCGAGATTTTTTTAAAGTTGCATTGAATATCAAAAACTACTTTCTGCCAAGTGCCAACTGCCTATTTTTTTTCTCAATGAGCATTCAAGTCAATTACCTTTTCTTTATCTTTTTTTTACATTGTGCCTAGAGCCTTGCGCCTTCTAATCAAACAGCTTCACCTCAACAATCTCGCCTTCCTTCAATCCCTGTAGTTTCTCTGAAATTTCAATAAATCCGTCCGCCTTGACCATGGAGGATAATGCACCGGATTTGCCAAATATTGGATGTGCTTCCGGTTCTCTGCCTTTAAGGACCTTTACCTGAATCCTGACAAAATCGGTGCGGCCGGCGGCTGAACTTATATTGCGCTTGAGCCTGGCAGTGATTGTGCGATGCTGGGGCAGGCTGTCAGGAATTATGCCGGAGAGATGAATAATTGCAGGCCGGACAAAGAGGTCAAAGGAAATTGCGGCTGAAACAGGATGGCCCGGCAGGCCGAAAAGCATGGTTTTGCCAGCTCTGGCAATTATGACAGGCTTGCCTGGTTTGACGGCTACGCCATGGATAATGATGCCGGGAGAGCCCATCTTTTCTATAACCTGTTCTCCGAGGTCACGGGTACCGACTGAACTTGAGCCGGACAGCAGGACAATGTCATTCTCTGTTTTGGCTTTCTGCACCTTACCTGCCAGATTCTCTTCCTCATCGGTTGCAATACCATAGAAAGTGGGCTTGGCATTAATGCTCCGCACCTGGGCTGCCAGGCTAATGCTGTTCATATCACGGATTTTCCCCGGCTGCGGAATATGGTCATGGGGAATTATTTCATCACCTGTGGAGATGATGCCTACACGGACCCTGCGGAAAACCGTAATTTGTTCCAAACCTACACCGGCAAGCAGGCCAATATCCTGTGGGCGAATGCGGTGACCGGCAGGAATCAGTATTTCGCCTTTGGCGACATCTTCTCCGGTTTCAATAATATTGGCACCGGATGCAACCGGTTGCACTACTTCGATCATGCTGTCATCAATAATAACAGTATGTTCCAGCATGACTACTGCATCGGTGCCGGGCGGCAGAATGCCGCCGGTGGCAATGGCATAACAGGCACCGGGCTTTGGTCCATGTTCGGCAAATTCTCCCATGAAAACCTCACCGCTCACTTCCAGGTAGGAGGGCAGTTTTTCACCTGCACCATAGGTGTCTCTGGCTCTGACGGCATAGCCGTCCATAGTCGAACGCGGATAGGGGGGCAGGTTTTCAGGGGAGAGGATATCTGCAGCGCAGATTCTGTGTAATGCATTATCAAGAGACACTCTTACTTTTTGGGCTGGACAGGAAGGCAGGTGCTGCTGCAGGAGAAGCAGGGCCTCTTTCAGGCTGACAGTGGCGGTGCGCCCCAGCATGTCGCAGGGATTATTTATGGATGGGCTCATTTTCAGAAGTTGTCAGTTATTATAAACGCAGTCGTGGATTTTTTTATTATCATGTTCGAATTTTGGAGTATTGTCAGCATACTAAAAATACTTATGATTGATAGGCGTGATGCAATACTGATGAAATGTTTTGACCAATACTCCAATACTCCATCAGTACATTTTTTTTAGAGTATCTATATTTTGCAATAACCCGTTTTTTCACTCATCACCTCTGACTCCTCATTCCTCACTTCTCACTCCTCACCCAAAAACAACCCTCTGTGGATGGGTATATATATTCATCCTGTCGCCCCGGGCAAAGCCGATAAGTGTTACTCCATGGTCCTCGGCATATGTTATGGACATGCAGGTGGGTGCAGTTCGGCTGATCATGATAGGTATGCGGTTGCGGATCACTTTTGTCATGATCTCGCCGGAAATCCTGCCGCTTGAGATCAGTATTTTATCTTCCACCGGGATTCCTGCCAGAAAGGCCTTGCCGATCAGTTTGTCAACGGCGTTGTGGCGGCCGATGTCTTCTGCGTACAGGTGAATACCCTCTCTGTCCGCCAGTGCCGCAGAGTGGACGCCTCCTGTTAGCATAAAAAGCTTTGAAAGTGAGCGAAATTCCCTCAGCAGGCTTGGAATTTCCTCTAAAGCTATTCTGACTTGAGCTTTGCTGGGAGGCAGGTTTTTCAGATTCGCTGTATCGGTAAAGGTTATACCGCGTCCACACCCTGAGGTGATGGTTTTTTTGTAGAAGGTTGAGTCAATATCATCCGGGAGATTGGCTAAGGTCACAGAAACATTATAGTTTTTTTCATCCACAAGTACTTCAAGCAACAATTTACGGTCGAGTAAAATGCCTTCGGAAAGAAGAAAGCCTATTGCCATGGCATCAAGTTCTGCAGGCGTGCAGAGCAGGGTAACAACCTGTTTGCCGTTAACATTGAGGGTGAAGCCAATTTCTGCGGCAACCTGGTCGACTTTCTCTTCAATATGCTGCCCCCGGGTTCTTATAATGAGCGTTTCATGGGAAGATTTCATGGATAGGATGGTTCACTGGCAGCGTTTTAAAAACAGCCGAGCTGACATTTGCTGATCTTGATTTTGAGTCTATTTGCCGCTTTTCCCACTTCTCTGGAAGGGATTCGAAAGGATTTGGCAATGGCCAGGGCAGTGGAACAATGGATGCGGTTTTCTTTTGACAATTCGTGCAATCGTTGTTCCAGCTTGTCCAGCTGTGCAGGGGTAAGGATTGTTTTTTTACGACTGTTTTTCATGGTGTCTTTCAGACTTCGACAATCTCTCTTGCCCAGGAAAGGGCTGCCGCTGCTGCCGGAAATCCGATCGTGCTGGTCAATAGCAAAATGGCATGATAGATCTCATCGGGTGATGCACCTGCTTTCATAGCACGCCGGACATGTGAATGCACACCGCCTTCTGATTTTGTCGCTGCTGCTGCGGCAAGCTGTATGAGGTTTGCATTTTTTTCATTTATGGGTCCGGCTTCACGCAGGGTTTTACCGAGTTCCTGATGGTTCTGCATGACTTTGGTGAATTTTGCTGCCAGCCAATCATAGTTGCGGGTATAGAGAGTCATCGGTTCTCCTTGATAATTTTAGGGGTGTTTTCATTCTGCTGTATTGATAAAGCCGTTCTGGATCGCATGCTTTATCAGATCGGCCGTATTTTTGAGGTTAAGCTTCTTCAAAAGGTTTGCCCTGTGATGTTCAACGGTCCGGATGCTTATGGATAAAAGTTCTGCTATCTCCTTGCTGGTCAACCCCTCTGCCACAAGCTTTAATACTTCAATTTCACGGTTTGTCAGGGTTTCACATGGGAAGACACCCTTTTCGCGATAAGAGCGTATGACTTCATCTGAAAATTCTTCGGCCAGATGCGGGGAGATGTACATCTCCCCGTGCATCACGACGTCGATTGCATTCAAGAGTTCATTGTCAGAATCCTCCTTCAAAAGATAGCCATCTGCCCCGGCAGACATGGCGCATAAAAAGTACTGTTCACTCTTATGCATGGTTATCATCAGGATTTTTGCATTTGGACATATTCTTTGGGCTTCATTAATTACTTCAATGCCACGAAGCTGGGGCATGGAAATATCGAGGATAATCAAATCAGGTGTGATTTTATCCAGGACATCAAGAAGCTCAAGGCCGTCGCCTGCCTCACCAATCACTTCAAGAGATTTATTCTCTTCGATGAGTTTTTTCAGGCCCTGCCGGATCAAGACATGATCATCTGCCAAAACAATTTTGCATTTTGCCATTTTGTTCTCCTTGTTATCTGATAGGAGCAGTGAAGGTTACAGTGGTATCAATACCGGGACGACTCACAATATTGATCTTGCCTCCCAGTATTCTGACCCGCTCTGACATGGCTTCAAGCCCCATACCACGTTCAGCGCTTTTTCTGTCTAAAGTTTTCTGGACATTAAATCCACGCCCATCGTCTTTTACTGTGAAACGGAGGGCGTGATCCTCTTCTTTTATGACAAGTGAAACATTTTGGGCCTGGGCATGTTTGCCGATGTTTGTCAATGCTTCCTGAAGGATTCTATATATGTTTCTCTGCGAGTCCTCATTAAACAGATGATTTATATTTGTCGTTTGATGCCTTATTTTGACATTATAAATTTTTGCGAAATTATTCACAAGGTATTCAATTGCCGCCTGCAAACCCAGATCGTCCAATACCACTGGACTGAGATCCCTGGCAAGTCTGCGAACGTTTTCAATAATCTGGTTGATATTGTCCCGCATTTCATTACAGACCGATTTCAACTCTTCAGCCGGTATACTCCCCAGCCGGCGGGCAATGGAACCAACCTGCAGCTTCAGGGCGGCCATGGACTGTCCCAATTCATCGTGCAGTTCAAAGGATATTCGTTTTCTTTCATTTTCCTGCACGGTGAACAGATCGGAAGAAAGACGATGCAGACGTTCTTCTGATTTGCGCAGCTCAGCAGCCATTGCTTCCAATTCAACATTGGAATCCTCAATGGCCTTGATCTGCTGCCTGGCAGCCGTGATTATTTCGTATGCCAGCATTGCATAGATAATACTGGTGACAAACCATATGATCACCATGGTTCGCCAGGTTTGTCCCAGCGCCTTTTCAACCTTTATGACTTCCTGCTGGGTAACGGCATTAGTTCTGCTCCTTACCTCTCCCAAAGCCGTCTCAATAGTCTCATAAATACGACCGGCCTCTGCCTGAAGTAAATTTTTCTCGCTTTCCATCTTAAGGCGGTCAAGGATCAGGCCGTACATACCGCCATAGCCCAGGATAATTGTCTGGTGGTCATTATCTATGCTGTACCCCTGTCCAAACATTGCGGTCTCGTAATCATCAAGCAGGCTGTAGAGTCTGGTTTTTTCAGCTGATCTTTCGCCTTCTGACAACCGTGTATTAAACCGCATCCTTGCCAGCAGAGTCCGTATTTTATTGTCCTTGAGGTCTGTAAGGTTATCTGCCTCGGTAATAATATGCAACCGTTCACTCAGCTGTGCCAGGTCTGTAATATCACGGCGTAGTATTGAAAAATCATTCGGGGCAGCGAGTTCATCAATTGCTGTGATGTCAATTTGTTTCAAGCCTTGAGACCTGTTTTGTTTTATGGCACGGATTTTAGCAGCCCGAGCCAGACGCTGCTGTCCTTCAGCCCTGTCAACTGTTTCCATGATTTTTTCAAGAATGGTTTCGACGTCTTTTCTGGCCGGCGGAATCCTGGGAACAGTTCTGCTGTATGCACTTGCCCACCAGGTTAATTTATCTTTGATGCTGAAAAGTGATCTAATCCTTATTTCAAGCTCTTCAAAGGCAGGGGTGAATTCGGGATCGGAAACAGTGCGGCGGTATTCTTCCAGCAGTTTTTCG
>Ga0209536_100015892_pt1 | contig 10718 bp, 8 predicted proteins | sample DeeMarSeWOR28_12_FD_187461 | JGI IMG/M metagenome (GOLD analysis project Ga0209536, IMG submission 187461) | Marine sediment microbial communities from White Oak River estuary, North Carolina - WOR-2-8_12 (SPAdes) (version 2) | ecosystem: Environmental > Aquatic > Marine > Intertidal zone >...
ACTCCAGTAGCACCCTGGCCGGCAATCCGGTGATGACTCCGGCGACGAGGAAGGCCGCTGCCATGTCCCGTCTGCCGGTCACGACCTCCCTGGATCCGCGAGCGCCTGCTCTTATTCGTGCCACCTGATCATCAGAGACGACCAGGGTGGGTAGAGATCGGTGCTCGACGACGACGCACTCGAGAGCAAACGCCCTCTGGATCATCCGCGCCGCTGCCAAAACGTCAAACTCATGGCCAGCCGCGCTCGAGAACCGCGTCAACGCGGGAAGGTGCTCCAACTTTATGCGGAGCCACTTCGCTCCGAACAGCCCGCGACGAAGCTCGCTCACCGTCAGCCGGGTCTCTACCACGTCCATGTCGGCGAAGAACGTACCTCGTCCGAGTTGGCCTCGTTCCAGCACCTGATGCAGCGGGAAGCCATTGACGAAGACCTGCTCGCAGCGCCCGATCAGGCGGTGATAGTCGTCGTCCGGATGGGTGTTTTCCTTGTTCCACGCGATGAACCTGTGTGGCCAGGGGGTACTGTATACCCGATCCATCCCGTCGGCGGGTGACCACTCCGTGAGGCGGTCGGCCCCGGTGTGTCGTTGCGCGCGGACGCCAATCGGGGGTACTCGGTGGAGCTCTGGGCGCGGAGTTCGTCGGTCGCAGAGGGAGTCAACCGGCACCATCGCAACCCCCGCTTCGGCAGCGATTCGCGAAACTTCGACCATGTCCGACAGAGAACCGGGCTGCACGACCGCAAGCGGGAGCTCTCGAAAACTATAAACGTCCATCGCGTAAAACTCGCGATCCGCATCGTCGGTAATGACGAAGTCGTGGCCGATCGCCCCGGCCAGACTGGCGACGACGTCGTGCACATCATGCTCGTTAGCTACCATTTCCATCCCGTCCTTTCGCTGCGCCCAAGCGCTAATTGTTCAATTCTATGCCTTGGCTTAACCGCCTGCATAGGCGCCGCCCACTTGCGAGACACCGCCAGGCAGCGCGTAATCCTTCCATATTTTTATTTTGCCATCCCTAACCAGAAAAAACCCGGCAATTGCAAAGTGCATGCTGCGCTTTTCATCCTCGGCGACAAAATGATCGATCCTGTCGTTGATAACCAGCTCACCAATAGCATGCGTCCGCAGTATCTCCCATTCGACTTCTTTTAAACCGCCGAGAAAGCCACCGAGCTCCTTGATAAAAGCTTCGCGCCCCAGGATGTCGGGACGGCCCTCGAACATTTGGTACTGGACGTCTTCCGCCAGGTAGTCGGCGAGCAGATTGACGTCACGTTTCGCCCAGTCCAGACAAAACTGCGTCACGATACGTTCATTTTCAATTTCCAACGCAGTTTTCTGCGGTGCTTCAGTCATTTTTCCCTCTCCTCCTGCCGGCAATAAAGAGCAACCGGCCAAACCACCCACGGCAGCCAGCACGGCGCGACGACTCAACTGCTCTGAAAAATATTTGTCCAAGGCGAAATTTACACACTCCAATGCTACACCGCTGCGCGGCTCGCTGCTTCCCGCTCGAAAACCAGCGGGCTATTAATACTACCTGACCCGAAGCGGCTAACGCACTTCAGGCAGAATTGCCAAAACGCGGTATTATTAGCCCACTGACACACCCTGGCCCCTGAGGCTGAAAAACCCAAAATAACGCGCACCCTATGCCCATCGTTCACGAAAGCTTTCCCGTCGGACCACTGCAGTGTAACTGCACCGTTCTCGGTGACACCGAAACAGGCGACGGCTATGTATTCGATCCCGGCGGCAACCCCGAACGGATCATGCAATCGGCTCAGCGACTTGGCCTGCGCATTGTCGCGCTGATTCACACGCATGCGCACCTCGACCATATCCTTGCGGCCGGAGTCATTCATGAGCAGACGGGCGCGAAAATCTGCCTGCAAAACGACGACCTGTTTCTATGGGACGCGCTGGAACAGCAGTGCCTGATGTTCGGCGTACCCTACACGCCGGTGCCCGCTCCCCAGCACTGGCTGGAACACGATGAGCCCCTGCAGTGCGGTTCAGGGGTTTGCCTGCACACGCCGGGGCATACACCCGGGTCGATGAGTTTTTATTTCGCTAACGAACAGCTCCTGATCGCAGGCGACACTCTGTTTCAGAATTCCGTAGGGCGAACCGACCTGCCCGGCGGCAACATGCAACAACTGGTCGAATCGATTCAGCAGCGCCTCTACACGCTGGACGAACGCACCCAGGTCATTCCCGGCCACGGCCCACTCACCACGATTGGCTACGAAATGCGTAACAATGCTTTCGTGACGGCAAGGGTGCGCTGAAGCTAAAGACTCAGCCGTTTGAAGATGCTCTCGGGTATCGAGCGTATGATCAGCATGATTAACGCCCAGAAAGACGGCAGGTACACGACATTGCGGCGTTTCTCTATAGCCTTGATTATTCCCGCAGCAATATCCTCCGGCTGCGCCCAGAGCGCACCGCGTTCAGGTATGTGGGCCGTCATCGGAGTGGCAACAAAGCCGGGTTTAATCGTCAAAACATGCACACCCGACTTAAATAGCCGGTTACGCAATCCTTCAAGAAAGGTATCCAGACCACTTTTCGCAGCGCCATAAATGTAGTTGCTCTGCCGGCCACGATCACCCGCAACCGAAGAAATGACCGCAATGGCACCGGCCTTGCGATCCGCCAACTGGTTCGCGAGTGGGGTCAGCAAGGACACGACACTGAGAAAGTTGACATCGATCGAGTGCAAAGCCTCGCGTGCTGATTGCTCACACGCATCCTGGTCCGGCAGCACGCCGTGAGCGATCAGGATGGTGTCCAAACCACTGAGTCCGTCCAGCGCAGCCGCAACGATTTCCGGGTGACGATCGAGATCGGTCAGGTCGGCGACGAGCACGCCGGCACCGGCCGCACCTCTGACGACTAAATCATCCGCCACCGCGTCCAGACGCTCGGCATCGCGCGCGACCAGAAATAAATTCGCGCCCTGCTCCGCGTAACGGCGAGCCACCGCCTGCGCGATCGCAGACGTCGCGCCGAGTATCAACACCTGGCTCACAGCACCTCCCCGCCTACGCGACGCCAGAAACTCGATGAGAACCCAGGGTCTATGTGTTCGGCAAACTCTCGCCATGCGGGGAAATAAGCCTGGAAACTTTCCGCGCTCATACGCGCATCTTTGGCAGGATAGACGGCACCGCCGACTTCGCGAGTCATGGCATCCAGCCTGTCGAGCAGCCGGAAAACGTCCGGTCTGTTGGGAAAGTCGAGCGCCAGCGTCACACCCGGCCGGGGAAACGACATCATGCCGGGCGAAGACTTGTCGCCGAAAACCTTGAGCACCGCCAGAAAGGACCCGTTACCCGAACCCGCGATGGTCGACAACATCTCGTGCATCATCGTCCTGCCATCGTCGCCGGGCAGTACGCATTGATATTGCAGCATACCCTTGGGTCCATATATACGATTCCAGTTGCCGATCGAGTCCAGCGGGTAGAAAAATGACTGGTAATGCAAAGTGCGCACCCGCTTTCGTTCGCGCTGGCGAGCGTAATAAAAAGCATTAAAGGCTTTCAGGCTCCAGCGATTGACCAGCGACACCGGCGGGCAAAACGGAACCGAGACCGAGGGTTTATCGCTTCGCTCGCGCCCCGTGTAATCGCTGCTGTCATGATTGGCGCGCGCAAACAAACCACGGCCCAGCGAGTCACCGCGCGAAACACAATCCACCCACGCGACCGTGTATTCAAAATTGCCGTCGGACAACTCACTAAGTCGAAAAAACTCGTTGAGGTTGGAAAACTTCACGCTTTCCTCTTTGAGCAACGCCCCCTGCACCCGGCGCAACTGCAATTCGACCCAGGTCACCAGACCGGTGAGCCCCATGCCGCCGATGGTCGCACCGAACAACTCGCTGTTTTCTTCCGGCGTGCAGACCAGGCGGCTGCCATCCGATCGCAGCAACTCAAGGGCTGTCACATGACAACCAAAGGTACCGGCGTAGTGATGATTTTTGCCGTGCACGTCGTTAGCCAGCGCACCGCCGACGGTTGCGTAACGCGTCCCGGGGCTGACAGGCAAAAACCAGCCCGCCGGGACAACCAGGTGCAGCAAGGCCGCTAGCAAAACGCCCGACTCACAGCGAATGATGCCCTGTTCCCGGTCGAAACGAATAAACCTGTCCAGGGCACGGGTATCCAGAACCGTACCGCCCCGATTGAGGCAGACGTCGCCGTAGCTGCGGCCATTGCCGAACGGCAGCAAACTGGCGTCCTCTTCATCCCCTGCCCCCGGCAGCGGATCAGTGCGCCACACCAGCGGCTCGCCGCGCTGGTCTATTTGCGGAAAGCCACCCCAGGACCTGTAGATTGAAGCTGCCATGCCTACAAAAAGAAATCCGGAATCAGTTTACGCACTTCCGACCAATAGGTTGCAACCAGCAGGGACAGCAAAGCGAACACACCCAATATGTACGTGCGCTTGTCCTTGAGGGTGAACACCACCGGGTCATCGTGCATTTCGCCCCGCCTCGTCAGCACCCACATTCGGCTGATCCAGTACAACATCATCGGGCAAAACAGCCATAGTGCTTCCGGACGCCGATACTGCTCAAAGACCTTGTCACTGTTGATATAGAACGCCATAACCATAACGGCCAGATAGCCGCTCGCCGCGCCCAGACTGGCCAGCGTTTCCATGTCCACTGTCCGATAAGCGCGGCCAACAAGTTTCTGACGACCGCTCTCATTTAATACCAGCAGTTCCGAATAACGCTTGATAAACGCAAGACTCAAAAACAAGAACATCGACAACGCCAGCAACCAGAACGATGGTTCCACGCTGATGGCGGCTGCGCCGGCTATCAACCGCAGGGTATAGAGGCTCGCGAGGGTTAACGCATCGATCAGCATAGAGCTTTTCAGCCACAGCGAATACGCTAGCGTCAGAAGGTAGTACAGCACCAGTACCGAGAAGAAAAATCGTGGCAGGGCCAACGCGATGAGTATTGCCGCAAGCAAAAATACGCCCATGCCAATAACGCCATAAGTGATCGGCAAATCTCCCGCCGCAAAGGGCCTGAATCGCTTGGTCGGATGCTGCCTGTCAGAGGCCAGGTCGAGCATGTCGTTTAGCAAGTACACGCTCGACGCACAGAAGCAGAATGCTACAAAAGCGAAAAATGCGTGCTCGACCGACACAACACTCTGAAGCTGATGCGCCAAGCCCAACGGCACGAAGATAAGGAGGTTCTTGAGCCACTGATGCGGCCGGATCGCTTTGAAAAACGCCTTCAGGTAATTTTTCTGTTCCTCGAAGACTTTTACGACACGGCCGATGCGCTCCGCTTTCTTGTGCACACTATCGGGGGCCGCGACCACGACGGCCGCTGCCGCCTGCTCCCAGATCGGCAAGTCCGCCTCCGAGTTACCCGCATAGGCAAACTGTTGCCCGCCGAGCGCCTCGCTGATGTGGGCGAGTTTGCGTGCCGCCTTCAGGTTGTCCTTCTGATCACTGCCCAGAACCTTGTCGAAAATACCCAGGTGGCTGGCGATGCCTTCCGCGTAACGAATATTCGAAGCGGTTGCGAGCACGAGGCTGCGGCCGGCAGCCTTTTCGGTCTGCAGGTACTCGACGAATTCTTCGCGGTAGGGCAACAGCTCAACGGGCAAATCGACCCGTTCGGCAATCATTTGCTTCAGATACGCCCGGCCCTTGAGCAGCCAGACGGGCAGCAAGAACAAATACAAGGGATTATTTTTAAGCAACGCGAATACGGATTCATGCAGCAAATCGGTGCGTATCAAGGTGCCGTCGATATCGACGACCAGTACGCTGTAGTTCCGGTTGTTCGTTTCGTTTTGCATGCGCCGCTAGTCTCCGGAGCCCGTCTGGCCGGCCCCTTGCTGCATCGTCACCTGTTTCCCAAAGCCTGACAACTCTATACCCACAACGAAAACCAACCCAATTGCTACCGCAAACCAAAGCGTCGCCAATCTGCAAATAATGACGGCCGACACAGCTATCGACGGATCAACTCCTGCCAGCAACAAGAGCGAACCCATTACCAACTCGGTGCCACCGAGCCCACCGGGTACGAAGGATACTGCACCTGCGAGCACGCTGACACCGTAAATGCCGGCCACCAGCATCACGGGTGTCTCCGCACCGAGCCGCTGCAATACTACGTATAACGCATAGCCTTCGGCGAACCACGCCATCAGCCCGAGCAGCAACCCCAGGTAAAGCGGACCCGAACGCAACAGACCGGCGGACGAGCGCATCAATTCAAGCAGATGCCCACCCGTTACGCGCAAACGCTCCGAGGCGAGCTTCTGCCGCCAGCTGTCCAGGCCGCGGTAAAAAGCCTGGCTGTGAATCAACGGCAGAAATGCCAGCGTAACGACCAACGTCAGACCAACCAGCCAGCGCGTGCTGGCAAAAGCATAGGCCGCCAGCGACGCGACCACGATCATGGAAATCATATCGACCAGCCGCTCGACGAAAAAGGCGGCAAGGCCGTCCACATAGCTCACGTTGAAGGGCTTCAGATAAACGGTGCGCACCGCTTCGCCTACCTTGCCCGGCGTGGTCGTGAACCCGAAGCCGGCTAGATAGACCGAAACATTCGCGAGCAGCGGCACGCTATTACCCAGTTGCCGAAGGTAGATATCCCAGCGAATAAATCGCAGCAGGTAATTCAAGAGCGACAACCCGAGAATGATGGCCCAGCCGGCGCCACCCAGCGATTTTATGGACGCCCATACCTCCTGCACGCCTCCATAGGCCGCCCATGCGCCGTAAAAAGCGATGCTTAACACAACACAAACCAGAAACTGACGTACGAAATTTTTGGGAAGCGCCAAAGATATTCCTACCACGTGAACAATAATGACTTGAGTCAGCCGGAGCCAACCAAGCGAGCAACTCGTGCTATGCCGCTACGCGGCCGCCGCAATACTAGCAGACCATCCGCTCGCCACCCTTTGTCGCGTGTCCCGTTTTGGCGCCCGGAGTCATCGGCGGTAACTCATGACTCAAGAATCGACGCGTGCCGGACCCGCATAGACGTTAAAGCGACCATCGCGCAGAAACCCGATCAGGGTCATATCGGAGTCCCAGGCCAGATCGATAGCGAGGCTGGACGGCGCGCCGACCGAGGCCAGTATGGCGCAACCCGCCATCCGCGCTTTCTGGACCAGCTCGAAGCTGGCCCGACCACTCACCAGTAAGCCGGCTCGATGCAGGGGCAACTGCCCGGCTCGCAGCATCGCGCCCACCAGCTTGTCGACGGCATTATGCCGGCCGACGTCCTCAAACACCTCGGGCCGCAAACCCTGCGCATCGAACAATGCCGCGGCATGAATGCTGCCCGTGCCTCGAAATACCGCCTGATATTCCTTAAGCCGCTGCGGCAAGCTCACCAGCGACTCCGCCGTGATCCGCAACTCCGCACCGGCCGCTGAAAACTGTGCATGGGTGCGAATGGCGTCTATAGATGCCTTACCGCACACGCCACACGAAGACGTCATGTAGAAGTTGCGCTTCAGCGCGGCCGCACTTGACTCCGTCACTTCGCGCAAAATCACCGTAACGCGATTGAGGTTCGGCTCTGCCCGCACATCGACGACGGCATCAGCGGACGGAATGAGGCCCTCGGTGAACAGGAAACCCAGCGCGAGCTCTGCATCGTTGCCCGGCGTGCGCATCGTTACCGCGATGTTGCGAGTCTCGGCGATACTGTCCTCCGTCTCCGCCGGCCAGCCGATGATAATTTCCAGCGGCTCCTCGACGGCCACACGGTCCTCCGCCTCGACAACGTCACCGCCCGAGAATTTACGCACCGGCACCCGCCGCTCGCACGCCGCTGCATCGCCCATTCTGTCGCCCCGGTTAGCTGCCACTGACCGCATCTATGATTCGCCCCGGATTAAGAATCCCGTTCGGGTCCAGCGCCCGTTTCAACCTGTGCATCAATGCTATTTCTTCCTCGCTGCGGCTTAGCGGCAACCAGCGCTTCTTCTCCAGGCCGATGCCGTGCTCGCCGGATATCGAACCGCCAATCGCCTGCAGCGGCTCGTAAACAGCGCGCTCCGCGCGCTCGCGCACTGCCGGGTCCAACGCCACCCCCGGCGCAACCACGAAATGCAGATTGCCGTCGCCAGCATGGCCGAAGACCCAAGTGCTGTGGTCACCAAACGCCTCGTCGAGACCGGCCATGACCGCTGCCACATAAGCCTCCATTTTCGACAAGGGCAAGCTGACATCGAAAATGATCGCGGGCTTCTGCTCCAGGGTTTTCTCGACATTGTCCCGCATGGCCCATAGCTGTTGCCGCTCTGCTACGGATTTACATACCGCCGCGTCGGCGATAAGCCCCTGCTCACTCGCTTCGGCAAGTGCAGCGACAAATCGCTGCCGGTCGCTATCCGGCGAACCGCCCATGGCTTCAACCAGCACGTAATAAGGGAACTTCGCAGTTAGCGGCGGCGCATCGCCGGCGACCAGGCGATAAAAGTCCCGCCACAACAGTTCGAATGCAGTCAGCGTGCCCGCCAGCGAAACATCGAGGCTGGCAAGCAGCCCCGTCACCTGCGCAAAACTTTCGCACGCGACAAGGGCGGTGTCCTGACTGCGGCAGGCAGGCCGCAAGCGCAACAACACCCGTGTGATAACACCGAGCGTTCCTTCCGAACCGATGAACAGCTGCTTCAGGTCATAACCCGCATTGTTTTTCAGCATCGCGTTCATGGAGGTCAGCACCGTACCGTCCGCCAGCACCGCTTCCAGCCCCAGCACCGCATCGCGAGCCATCCCGTAGCGGATGACCTGGTTGCCACCGGCATTGGTAGCGATGTTGCCACCTATCGTGCAACTGCCGCGCGCACCCAGGTCAAGACCGAGCAGCAGGCCCTGCTCCGCCGCCGCTTCCTGCGCTGCCTGCAAACGCACCCCGGACTGCACACACATCGTGCGATCGATCGCGTTAACCGCCTCGATCTTGTTAAGCCGCTCGGTCGACAGCACGACCTCAGACGGCCGGGCAACCGCCCCCTCAACGAGTCCGGTCAAGCCCCCGTGGGTGACGACAGGCTGCCCTACTGCGTTGCAGGCGCGCAGGATTGCCGCCACCTGGGTTGTCGTCGCCGGGCGAAAAATCACCGGCGCCGCTATCTTGTCGGTGCGCCAGATTCCGGCACCGCGGCTGCTGACCTCATCGCCGACGAGCACACCCGCAGGCCCCAGCGTGGCAGCCAACTCATCTATAAGGGTCTGGATAGTCAAATGCGCTGCTTCACAATTTGAGGAGCCTTCACCCGGGCAGCCGGTAATTGCTGAACCGGTCGCGCAACTCCGTTTTCCTGACCTTGCCGGTTGCCGTGTGGGGAAGCTCATCAAGATACACGACGTCATCGGGCACACACCAGCGGGCGACTTTGCCGTCATACCAGGCAAGTAATGAATCACGGTCTACCGTTGCACCCTCTCGCAATACCACCAGCAACAGTGGCCGCTCACCCCACTTCGCGTGCGCCACGCCGATGACGGCTGCTTCCGCAACGGCGGGATGACTCAGCGCTGTATTTTCGAGCTGTATGGAGCTGATCCACTCGCCGCCCGACTTGATTACATCCTTCGTACGATCCGTGATCTGCATATAACCTTCGGCATCGATGGTTGCGACATCGCCCGTACCAAACCAGCCGTCATTGTCGACTGCGGCCTCGTCGCTGCGATAATAGGCGCTGCACACCCACGGGCCGCGCACCTTGAGCGCACCGAAGGCCTGGCCGTCCCATGGCAAATCCCTGCCCTGCTCGTCGACAATTTTCATTTCCACGCCGAACAGCCCGCGCCCCTGCCGCAACCTGAGCCTCGACTGCTCTGCCTCGCTCAGCGCTGCCGTCGAAGCTTTCGGCGCGTTGTAAACGCCAACGGGACTCATCTCAGTCATGCCCCATGCATGTTCCGCGATTACAGCATGCTTGTCGCGAAACTCGTCGATAAGCACCGCCGGACAGGCCGCGCCGCCGACACAGATCCGCTTGAGCTTGGTCACGGTCTTACCGCTTTTCTCGAGGTAAGCCAGCAAAGCCAGCCAGACGGTAGGCACGCCGAGCGAATAATTGACCCCCTCCTCCTCTATCAGCTGCTGCAAGACCTCGCCGTCGGCCATTTTCGGCCCCGGCAAGACGAGCTTGGCGCCGGTCATCGGCATCACGTAGGGGATCCCCCAGGCGTTCACATGAAACATGGGGACCAGCGGCATCACGCAATCACGTGCCGACAAACACATAACATCCGGCAACGCGATGCCATAACTGTGCAACACCGTGGCTCGATGGCTGTAAAGCACGCCTTTCGGGTTACCCGTCGTGCCCGAGGTATAGCACAGCGAGCTCGCGGTGTTTTCATCGAGCACCGGCCACTCGAACTGATCACTCGCAGATTCCAGCAGCGTCTCGTAGCAAAACACATTTTCGAGGTTGGTTGCCGGCATGTGGGCCGCATCCGTCATGACGATGAAGGCCTCGACCGACGTGATCCGATCGCGCAACTGCTCCAGCAACGGCACAAAAACCGGATCGACAAACATGACCCGATCCTGAGCATGGCCGATAATGTATGCAATCTGCTCGGCGAACAAACGCGGGTTGATGGTGTGGCAAACGAACCCCGCGCACGAAACCGCGTAGTAAATTTCAAAATGCCGGTGGTCATTCCACGCCAGAGTGGC
>Ga0209536_100015893_pt1 | contig 10717 bp, 10 predicted proteins | sample DeeMarSeWOR28_12_FD_187461 | JGI IMG/M metagenome (GOLD analysis project Ga0209536, IMG submission 187461) | Marine sediment microbial communities from White Oak River estuary, North Carolina - WOR-2-8_12 (SPAdes) (version 2) | ecosystem: Environmental > Aquatic > Marine > Intertidal zone >...
GCGTTGAAGTAATGCCGGAACCAATTGGTGGAATGAAAGCCATCTATAAAAAAATAGCTTACCCAAAGCAGGCAAAGGAAAATAATATAGAAGGAACAGTTGTTATAAGGGTGTTTATTGATAGAGACGGCGAAGTGCTCGATGCAGAAGTTGTTGACGGAATTGGATATGGATGTGATGAATCGGCACGTTTAGCAATTTTTTATCACAGGTTTAAACCAGGTTTGCAAAGGGGGCAAAGAGTTAAAGTGCAGATGGATATCCCGGTTGAGTTCAAATTGGAGAATAAAGAATAAGATAATTAAATTACCTTATGCAATATTGTCATTCTGAACGGAACGCAGTGGAGTGAAGAATCTCAAGGATTACGATTTACTATTTTGAGATATTTCGCTGCGCTCAATATGACAAAAATCATTCCTTTGAGCAATATGAATAATTAAATCAATAGTTAGTCTTTAAGCTGAACGTTAAACCTGAATTTCCGAAGTATGCCTTCCAACTTTTTATCTATCGGCTCAATAATTCCAGTATAATTATTAAACTCTCTTCTAAAGGGATGTCCCTTTCTTAATTTATCAAAGTAAGCGGCTCTCGTATCCTCATCCATTTTAATCATCTTTCTCATTTCCGAATCATCTTTTTCAATATTATAAATTTGTTTAAATATAATATGCAGTTTCTCTTCAAGACTTTTGGCATTGGGGAGATCAATATTATTATTTTCTACATCTGGTAATTTTAGCTTCCAATCATTTTGTTGATTTGTAAAGCGACAGAGTGAATCATAAATCATTTTAGTGCCGTTAACTTTACCTTCAAGCGAGTAACCTGCAACATGTGCCGAAGCGATTAAGACTTTCTTTAATAAATCAGTGTTTATTAAAGGTTCGCCTTCCCACACATCCAGGATTACTTTAAAATGTTTTTTATCAATTATATCTAACAATGCTTTATTATCTATCACCGCTCCTCTTGATGTGTTTATAAGTATACAACCGGTTTTAATTTTGTTCAGTTGTTCATCATCAATCAAATGAAAGGTTTTATCAATTCCGGAATTATTCAAGGGCACATGTAAAGTAATAATATCTGCCTGCAGTGCTTCTTCAAGCGTAACATAATTACTTCCTTCACCTGCACGTTGTTTAGGCGGATCATTTTTGTAAACTTTTAATCCGAGAGCTTCAGCATATTTCAACACCCTGCTTCCTATATTTCCAACGCCTATTATTCCAATTGATTTATTTTTTAATGTAAGATTATTATCAACAGCAATTTTTAATAATGCATTATAAACATACTCTGCCACCGAATCTGCATTACAGCCCTTTGCATCTGCAAGTGTTATATTATTTTCTTTCAGGTAATTTGTATCTACGTGATCTGTTCCAATTGTTGCTGTACCGACAAATTTTATGTTTGTATTTTGTATAAGGATTGCATCAACATTAGTAATGGAACGAACGATCAAAGCATCTGAATTTTGAAGAATATCATTTGTAATTTCTCTCCCGCTAATAAGCAGTACATCACCAAACTGTGAAAACGCTTCTCTGGCAAAGGTAATATTTTCATCGATTACAATTTTCATCTCAACTCAAATTATTTATTAATAATTGTAAATGTAAAAATAAAATATGTAGAATATTTTCACCTGTCTGATGAAAATCCAATAGGGTTTCAAAATTGTAATTTGGAGAATAATGGACTAAATTTAAAGCCATTTCATTCAATTATTTGAATTAAGAGATGTAAATCGTAAAAAATTATTAATTAAAATTTCCTGGGAAAAACAATGTTAAGTAAGTTGTTACTGCCCGAAATACAATCATTAATTGCTGAGAGAAAGCTTAGTATTTTAAAGGAAATTTTAACCGATTGGTCTCCCGCCGATATTGCCGATCTGATTGTTGATCTTTCTGAACACGAACGGGTAATAATCTTTCGTCTTCTTTCCAACGAACTTGCCGCAGATACTTTTGAACAACTCGAAATAGAAACACAAAAAGATTTGCTGAAAGCAATGGCACAAAGCGAAGTAGCTGCAATACTAAATGAAATGTCACCTGATGACAGAACCGCATTGTTGGAGGAATTACCGAGTACTGCAGCGAAGCAGTTAATCAGGCTGTTATCTGCCGAGGAAAGAAAAATTGCCCAAACATTGCTCGGTTATCCTGAAAACAGCGTTGGCAGGTTAATGACGCCGGATTACATTGCAGTAAGACCGGAGTGGACAATTGAGGAAACATTTAAATTTATTCGTGAGAATGCCGAGGATAAAGAAACTCTAAATATTGTTTATGTAATTGATGAAAAAGGCAAGCTGCTTGATGATTTAAAATTAAAAGATTTTATTCTTGCTGAACCTAAGGAAAAAGTAGCTGATATAATGGACGGAAACTACGTTGCATTGAATGTGCATGATGACCAGGAAGATGCTGTTGAAGTATTTAAAAAGTATGATAGAATTGCTTTGCCGGTTGTTGATAAATTTGGCGTCCTAATTGGTATTGTTACAGTCGATGACGTGCTGGATGTAGCGGAAGAAGAAGCCACTGAAGACATTCATAAACTTGGTGCAGTGGAAGCTTTGGAGGAACCTTATCCCACCATCTCGATTTTTTCCATGGTAAAAAAAAGAGCAGTGTGGTTAACACTTCTATTCTTTGGCCAAACTCTGACTGCATTTGCAATGGGTTTTTTTGAAGCGGAATTAAGCAGAGCAATTATTCTCTCAATGTTTATCCCTCTAATTATTTCCAGCGGAGGAAATTCAGGTTCTCAGGCATCCACACTTGTAATTCGTGCAATGGCTTTAGGTGAGGTTGATCTGATCGATTGGTGGAAAATAATAAAACGGGAGGTATTTTCAGGTTTATCGCTTGGATTAATACTTGGAACGATAGGATTTTTCCAGGTTTTATTTCTCTCGCAATTTATTTCAGGTTTGAATAAATATTTAGTACTGATTGGATTAACTGTTGGTTTTTCACTTGTGGGAATTGTACTTTGGGGCACGCTGCTGGGCTCTATGCTTCCGTTATTACTAAAAAGTGTCGGGGTTGACCCGGCTACTGCATCTTCGCCCATGGTAGCAACTATTGTTGATGTAACCGGGCTGGTAATTTACTTTACTTTTGCGATGATTATTTTAAGCGGTTCGCTATTGTAAATTTTAAAAATTTAGATACGACTTACGTTTAACACTAAAATTTTTTTATAATCTTATTATATTTACAGCTATATGTATCAAACAAACAAGATATTATGAAGGGTATTATTCTTGCAGGAGGTTCAGGTTCCCGCCTTTACCCAATTACAAAAATCTATAGTAAGCAATTAACTCTTATTTATGATAAACCGTTAATCTATTATCCTCTCTCCATCCTTATGCTGGGTGGAATCAGAGAGATACTGATTATTTCAAATGAAGAGACAATCCCGCTTTACGAAAAACTATTCGGTGATGGATCACAGATAGGACTTTCAATCGAATATGTTGTTCAGGCGGCGCCTAACGGTATTGCAGAAGCATTCATTCTCGGAGATAAATTTATAGGTGATGAATCTGTTACACTAATTCTCGGGGATAATATTTTTTATGGTGAGTTGAGTTTCTTCTACGACGCACTTGAGAGACAAAAAGGAGCGACGATATTTGGTTACCAGGTTAACGACCCGGAGCGTTATGGTATAGTAGAGTTTGACGGAAACGGTAAAGCTGTTTCTATTGAAGAGAAACCGGCAAAGCCCAAATCTCACTTTGCAGTACCAGGCTTATATATTTTTGATAACAGGGTAGTAGAAATTTCTAAACACTTAGCACCATCCGCACGCGGCGAATTGGAAATTACAGATGTTAATAAACAGTACCTGGATATGGACGAGCTTTACGTGGAAAGGATTGGCAGAGGTGTTGCCTGGCTTGATACCGGGACTCCCGAAGCATTACTTCAGGCCTCAAACTTTTTTGGTGTTATCGAAGACAGACAGGGATTAAAAGTAGCTTGTATTGAAGAGATAGCATTATATAAAGAGTTCATAAATAAGCAGCAATTTGCAAAAGTTGTAAATACCATACCGAATTCACTCTATCGTGAATATCTCGATAACATATTAACTGAATTAGATTAATAATAAACAAGGATATTATTATAATTATATAATGAAAGTAATTAAGGCAAATATAGACGGACTGCTCATTATCAAACCCGATGTTTTTGGAGATGACAGGGGGTATTTCTTTGAAACCTACAGTAAAAGAAGATATGCGGAATTAGGTATAGAAGAAGATTTTGTACAGGATAATATTTCCAGATCACTCAAGGGAACGATTAGAGGATTACATTATCAGGTTGGTGATAAAGCACAGGGAAAACTTTGTCACGTAATCAAAGGGAAAGTGCTTGATGTAGCTGTGGATATTCGTTTTGATTCACCAACTTTCGGGCAGTATTTTTCAATTGAATTAACCGGCGAAGATAAAACACAACTGTGGATTCCACCGGGCTTTGCTCATGGTTTTGCAGTTCTTTCCGATGAGGTGTTATTCGTGTATAAGTGTACAAATTATTACAGTAAACCCGATGAGCGGGCTATTCTTTATAACGATCCGCAATTGAATATCAATTGGAAAGTTGAAAAGCCCATCGTTTCTGAAAAGGATCTTAATGCAGTACTTTTTAAAGAAATTAAGCCGGATTTTGTTTATTCCCAGTCTTAGACTTCATTAGTATTTACATTCATTTCTCACTAATTTTCGAATTAATAATTATACGGAGTGTTATGAAAGTCCCATTATTAGACCTTAAAGTACAATATCAATCACTAAAAAAAGAATTAGATGACGCAATCTTAAAAGTTGCCGAATCACAGTATTTCATTTTAGGTCCTGAAGTGACAAAAATGGAAGAAAATTTTTGCGATTTTCTTGGCTGTAAATATTCTATCGGAGTTTCTTCGGGAACAGACGCTCTTTTGTTAGCACTTATGGCTATCGATCTTAAGCAAGGCGATGAAGTAATTGTGCCGGCGTATTCATTTTTTGCAACTGCCGGTGTAGTATCAAGGTTGAACGCTGTACCTGTCTTTGCAGATATTGATCCTGTTACTTTTAATATCGATCCGGCTGAAATTGAAAAAAGAATTACCTCAAAAACGCGCGCGATTATTCCAGTTCATCTTTACGGACAAAGCGCTGATATGGATCCGATTATGGAAATTGCTCGGAATAATAATTTAATTGTTATTGAAGATGGTGCACAGGCAATTAGTGCTAAATATAAAGATGGTAAAACTGTCGGAACCATAGGCGATATTGGATGTTATTCATTTTTTCCGAGTAAAAATCTTGGCTGCTATGGAGATGGCGGTCTGGTTGTGACCAAAGATGATGATTTTGAACATTTAATGAGAATAAAACGGGTTCACGGGGGCGAACCAAAATACTATCATAAAGTTATTGGCGGTAATTTCAGATTGGATGCAATTCAGGCGGCCGTGATAAATGTTAAACTTTCACATCTTAATGATTGGTCTGAGGGAAGAAGAAAGAATGCAGAGCGCTATAACCAGTTATTTGTTGCAGCAGGACTTGCTGAGGAAACTGGCAGAATAAAATTTGATAGTGATAACAAAGTGCTTTTACCCAAAGCAGTTTATCAAGATGTGGATGGATTAGAAAATCATCACATATACAATCAATACATAATTCGAACTGAAAAAAGAGATGAGTTAAGAGAATTCTTAACTGGTAATGAAATTAATACTGAAATCTACTATCCGGTTCCGTTTCATTTGCAGGAATGTTTTTCAGATTTAGGATATAAAGAAGGAGACTTCCCATTATCCGAAAATGCAGGCAGTACTTCCCTGGCTTTGCCAATCTATCCCGAGCTTAAAGATGAGCAGCTTGTTTATGTTGTTGAAAAAATAAAGGAATTTATTAAAGGGTAAACAGCTCGTTGAAAAATAAATTTAGAATAGCATTTTTATTAAGTATTTGCGGATTTGCAATTACAGCAAACTTATTTGCACAGGTTGTTTACGAGCCATTGCACAAAGATGTTTATGAATTTCTTAGGCGCTTAAGTACAAAAGGTGTAATTGAATACAATGATGAATTTCGTCCTCTCTCACGAAAATATCTGGCAGAAAAGCTACTTGAAGCTGAAAAGCATCCCGAACTTCTAACCGAACTACAAATGGCAGATCTTAAATTTTATAAACAGGATTACTATCACGAAATCTGGTTCATCCAAAAAGAAAATAATGAAAAGCATATAGATTTTTTCAGAGGTGATCCGGCAGACAGATGGCGGATTTTTTCTTATGGAGATGAAAACTTTAAAATGAATCTAAGTCCTATTCTTGGTTATGAAATCGGCCAGATTGATAATGAAAAAGCAACGCATTTATGGAATGGTATATACACTTATGGTTATATAACCGATGCACTAGGAGTAAGCTTTGATTTTCGGGACAACGCCGAAGAAGGAACAACGATAGATAAATCCAAAGGGTTCACTCCGGTAACAGGTGTAAATGAAAGATCAAGCGAAACTATATCGAATTACTCAAAAGATAAAATTGAGTACAGTGAAGCAAAAGGTGTTATTGCTACCGATTGGAGCTGGGGAAGTTTTGCAGTTGGTAAAGAATTTATGGAATGGGGATACGCTGAAAACGGGTTGATCGTTTTATCACAAAAAGCACCATCATTTCCTTTTATACGCTTAGATATAAATCCCGTTGATTGGCTTGGTTTTAATTATTTTCACGCCTGGCTTTCTTCGGATGTTGTAGACTCAACCAATATTTATTATACCGAAACAGGAACTGAACGATTATCATTCAGAAAAAAATTCATTGCTTCACACACATTGTTTATCAGACCTTTGAAAGGATTAAAGCTGTCTATAGGTGAATCAATAATTTACAGCGATGATCTTGAAATTGCCTATCTCATTCCGGTAATGTTTTTCCGTTTGGCTGATCACTATTTAAGCAGACAAAATAATTCAGCCGGTAATAATGCTCAGTTTTTTGGGGCAATCAGTTCAAGAAATCACATTAAAAACACTCACCTCTACGGAAGCATTTTTATTGATGAAGTAACACTATCAGGATTATTCGATTCTTATAAACAGCGAAATCAATTTGGTTTTACACTAGGTGCATCGGTTGTTGATCTTCCGCTGGACAACCTTACATTGACAGCCGAGTATTCTAAAATTTATCCTTTTGTTTATAATAATTTTATTCAAACTATTACATACGAAAGCGCTTCGTATATATTGGGGCACTGGATGGGAAACAATGATGATCAGATTTATGGATCGATAAAATACAGGTTTTTAAGAGGATTGGAAGCAGCAGTGTGGGCAAGGTACATCAGGAAAGGTGAAGCAGGAACAGTTGATGATCAGTACACACAGCCACAGCTACCTTTTTTATTTGGTTTAAGAACAAACTACACTTACTTCGGGGCGGTGGTTAAGTATGAGTTCATGCACGAATTATTCTTAAGGATTAGATATCAATATATGAAAACCTCGCAGCAGCAGGAAAATTTATCTTTTATTGATAAGACAGTTAATGAATTTCACTTTGCAATTTATTATGGGATGTAATTCTTTAAATGCCTGAAGATCTAAAATATCTTGATAAAAAAATATATGTTGCCGGACATACAGGAATGGTCGGCTCCGCCGTAAAGAGAGAATTTGAACAAAATGGATATGACAATTTACTTTACAGAGATTATCCGGGTTTAAATCTTATACTTCAATCAGAAGCAGATGAATTCTTTGCAGCTGAAAAACCGGAAATAGTTATTTTAGCTGCTGCAAGAGTTGGGGGGATACTTGCCAATAATACGTATCGTGCCGATTTTATTTATGATAACCTGATGATTGAAGCAAATGTTATTAACGCTGCATATAAAAATAATGTTGATAAATTGATTTTCTTAGGCAGTTCCTGCATTTATCCGAAACTCGCAGCACAGCCGCTAAAAGAAGAGTCTCTTTTATCCGGCTATCTGGAAGAAACAAATGAACCATATGCTATTGCTAAAATAGCAGGCATAAAACTTTGCGAGAATTACTACAGGCAGTATGGTTGTAATTTCTACTCTGTTATGCCAACAAACCTTTATGGTCCGCATGATAATTTTGATCTTGAAACTTCTCACGTTCTTCCTGCATTCATCAGAAAATTTCATGAAGCAAAAGTAAATAACCATGAATCAGTTACAATCTGGGGTTCAGGAAAACCGATGCGCGAGTTTTTGTATGTTGAAGACCTTGCAGATGCAATATTATTTTTAACTGAAAATGTTAATGCAAATGATCTATACGAGAAAGGTATCTCACAAATAAATATTGGTTCCGGAAAAGATATTACCGTTGATGATCTTGCAAAACTTATTGCGGAGATTGTTGGTTATGAAGGGAAGATAATTCACGATAAAGAAAAACCGGACGGTACACCACGTAAGTTGATGGATGTATCAAGAATTAATAAGTTGGGCTGGAAGTATAAAACTGAATTGCGTGAAGGTTTAGAAAAAACTTATAAATGGTTTAAACAGAATGTAGAAGTTAGGAGTTAGAATTTGGTATGGAGAAATCAAAAAGCTTTACTGATTTAATCGTTTGGCAAAAGGCACATGAATTCGTATTAAATGTTTATAAGTTAAGTGCAGATTTTCCCAAGAATGAAATCTATGGTTTAATATCACAATTCAGAAGAGCAGCGGTTTCTATTCCTGCAAATATAGCAGAGGGATTTGTTAAAAAAGGTAAGCTTGATAAACTTAGATTTTACAATATTGCACAAGGTTCAATTGAAGAATGTAAATACTATATTATTTTGTCAAAAGATTTAAATTATTTGGAAGACAAAAATTTAATCAATTTGTTAAATGAAGTTGCAAAGTTATTACAATCATATATGAATAAACTGAAATCTGACTACTAAATTCTAACTACTAACTACTAACTACTAACTACTAACTACTGAATAAAATGAAACGAGCATTAATCACAGGCATCACCGGGCAGGATGGAAGTTATTTGACTGAACTTCTTCTTGAAAAAGGTTATGAAGTTCATGGCATAATAAGAAGGAGCAGTTCATTCAACACGGGCAGGATAGACCATCTTTACAACAATCCTGAAATTCTCAACAAAAAATTATTTTTACATTACGGAGACCTTGTTGACACAAGCAACATGAACCGGTTGCTTGAAAAAATTGGTCCCGATGAAATCTATAATCTTGCTGCGCAGAGCCATGTTAAAGTTTCATTTGAAGTGCCTGACTATACTGCGCAGGTTGACGCACTTGGTACTTTAAGATTCCTTGACGCAATACGTGAAGTTGGTCTGCGGAAGGTGAAATTCTACCAGGCATCCACAAGTGAACTTTATGGTAAGGTTAGAGAAATTCCACAGAACGAGGATACTCCATTCTATCCCCGCTCACCATACGGCGTTGCAAAACTATACGGTTACTGGATAATAGTAAATTACAGGGAGGCATATGATATTTTTGCTTCAAACGGTATATTGTTCAATCACGAATCCCCAAGGAGAGGCGAAACATTTGTAACGCGAAAAATAACCCGTGCAGCCTCGCGTATTGCTGCAGGTTTGCAAAAGCAGTTATTACTTGGAAATATGGAAGCTAAAAGAGACTGGGGTTTTGCGCCGGAATATTGTGAAGGTATGTGGAAAATTCTCCAGCACGAAAAAGCGGAGGATTTTGTTCTCGCAACAGGGGAGACACAAACTGTTAGAAGGTTTGCTGAGGTAACATTTAGTAACCTGGGAATTGAATTAGAATGGAAAGGCAAAGGAATAGGTGAAACAGGTATTATAAAAACCATCGATCTGAATAAAGCCACAGAGTTGATTGATTATTCATCAAACAAAATCAATTATATAAAAGATTTTACAAAAGAATTAAAACCCGGCGATGTGGTTATTGCAGTTGATCCGAATTATTATCGTCCTACAGAAGTTGATTTACTCATTGGCGATGCATCCAAAGCGGAAAAAATAATTGGCTGGAAAGCCCAAACAAAATTTGAAGAGCTTGTTAAGCTTATGATTGAATCCGATATGGAAAAAGTTTTAATAAGGGGATTTTAGGATTCGATATAAATTTTTTAAAGACTTTGCGATAAAATCTATTCCGGTTAAATTTGTACCATTCTTATTAATTCATCAGGCATACGAATGAAATTTATTACAGCAAGTATTTTTTCAGTTCTACTCTTTTCATCAATATCATTTTCGCAGGGAAAAGTTCAAAGATATAATCCATTCTCCGGCACAATAGTATTTTCAGTAGAAGGAGGCATTACTCTTGCAAACACTGATTACGCCGGACTGGGTATTGATTATTTGGGCAGAGCATCTCTTGAATATTTTTTCCCTTCATCTGTACAAAGTGGTTTTGGTTTAAGATTATTCGGCAGCACCGGATTTATTAAAGGTGATGATGGGAATTGTGTTTTTGCTCATCGTTCAGATCTGTCTTATTTTGAAGTATATCTAAAAAAGGGTGATTCAATTGAATATAAAATTGAACGCACAAAAATTGGAAATAAAGCTAAAGAAATCATAATAAAAAATAGATTGAATAAAAGGGAAAGAAATAATCTTTCTATTAGTTAAAATTATTAAAGATAATACTCTACTAA
>Ga0209536_100015894_pt1 | contig 10716 bp, 7 predicted proteins | sample DeeMarSeWOR28_12_FD_187461 | JGI IMG/M metagenome (GOLD analysis project Ga0209536, IMG submission 187461) | Marine sediment microbial communities from White Oak River estuary, North Carolina - WOR-2-8_12 (SPAdes) (version 2) | ecosystem: Environmental > Aquatic > Marine > Intertidal zone >...
GAGGTCGAGCACGCCCGCGCCGGCCGGCCGGCCGGGATCCGGGTCAAGCTCAACGGCCTGTCCGACGGCGAGATCGTCGAAGCCCTGTACCGGGCCTCACAGGCCGGCGTCGCGGTGGAGGCGGTCGTGCGCGGCATCTGCGCGCTGCGACCGGGCGTCCCGGGACTCTCCGACGGCATCCGGATCGTCGCCGCGGTGGGACGGTTCCTCGAGCACGGTCGGCTGTTCCGCTTCGAGAACGGCGGAGATCCCGACTACTACACCGGTTCCGCTGACTGGCGGCCGCGCAACCTGCGACGGCGGGTCGAGGTGGTGGCGCCCGTCGCGGACCCCGGGGCGCGGCAGCGGATCGACGAGATCCTCGAAACCGAACTCACCGATCCGGGTGCGTGGGAGCTGCAGCGGGACGGTTCCTACGTCCAGCGTGGCGGGGAACAGGCCGGGGCGTCGGGACGGGCACAGGACATCTTCCTCACCCGACACGGGTGCCTCGCCGTCACCCCGGTCACGCAGGCGGCCGTCACCTGACGCCGGCCGCGGCTCACAGCGCGAGATTCACGTTCAGGTAGGCCGGGTCGCCGGTCACCTCACGCTCGAGGACGCTCACCACCCATTCGGGGAGCGGGACATCCGTATCCGGCGTCGGCACCTCGACCTCGGCCAGGACGAGGGACCGATCCAGGAACTCGTCGATCTCCCAGGTCAGCGGGCCTTCGCGCACGTAGTAGCGGCGCTTTCGCACCCGGCGCGATTCGGTGAGCGGCCAGAGGTGCTCGAAGACCTCGGCCGAAGCCTCCTCCTCCACTTCCAGCCGGCTCAGTCCGCGCCCGAACTTCACGGCGCGGTAGAAATGCACCCCGTCAGGCCCCGTGACTCGGCGAATCCGCTCCTGGAGCCGGCTGCCGGGAATCCAGCCCTGCTCCACATCGGCCACTTCGGCCGTCGCGACCCGGTCCGGCAGGGACCGCAGCAGGTACTTGCGCTCGATCTCCACGTTCCCGGGCACGACGTCGTGAAGTCCGCGCAGCACCGATTCGACCTCGGACTCCAGCGCGGGCCACTGCTCCTCCTGCCAGGCGCGGAACTGCTCGTAGAGCGAGACCCGTGCCTCGCGGCCGAGGCGGTTCAGGGCCAGGAGGCCGGGTACCGCGTTGCGCTGCCGCACCCGCCGCCGCTCCCGTTCATCCCCGTGCGTCGCCGCCAGGTCGTCCAGCCGTAGCGCGTGCTCGGCAGCCGCCGCCTCGCTCGCGGCACGAAACGCGGGCTCGGCCACCTGCACGTCGTGCAGGTCCCCCAGCAGCGTCTGCAGCGCCTTCAGGTGGGACACGGCCGGCTTCGCCCCGTCCAGCTCACTCTGCACCAGCTCCACGAGATACCGGAGCCGCTTGGCGCCGATCCGCGCTGCATGGGCCCGTGGCTCGTCGTCGGGACCGGCCACCGCGTCCAGCGCCTCTCGCAGCAACGTCACATGCTCGCCGATCAGGCCGTGCAGCATCGCCGCGAACGTCGCGGCGAACGCCCGGGATCCACCCCACGGCCGTTGCGCCGCCGCGCCGAGCCGGCGGCGCACCGTGCGGTCGAGCGCCGGGAATCGCCTGCGGATCGTGTCGAGTCCGACCGCGTATGCGGCCTCCATCTCGCCCTCGAGCCGCTCCTGCAGCCATCGCGCCCCGACGCGCTGCGCACGGGTCAGCGTCGGGTGGCGCGCACGCACCCAGGCCAGCAGGACTTCGGTGTCCCGCGCGGCGTTCGTATCACGCGCCAGGCTTCGCAGCCGGCGCCGCAGCTTGCCGGTGATCTCGTGATCGACGCACCGCTTGAACGCCCGCAGGACGCTGCGCAGCCGGCGCACCGCCACCCGGAAGTCGTGCAGGGCCTCGTCGTCGGCCCCGACAGCGAGCCGATCTCGGGCCGCGGCCGCCTCCGTCAGCAACACGGCGGCGAACCCCTCCACCGCGACCGCGGGCGGCACCGAGAGCAGCCCCGCCGGGTAGTCAGGCACGATCGGCTCCCAGGGCGCGTAAGTGGTTCGGCTGCAGCAGCCAAAGCAGCATCGCCTCGCCGGCCTCGATCGTCTCCCCGAACTCCAGCAGGCACGCGCCGCCCTTCTTGAAGGCGAAGAGCGGTGCCACCGCGTCGAGCAGGAGGAAGGACGCCAGCTCCGAGAGGTCAGGCTCATGCCCGACCAGCGCCACGCACGCGGCGTCGGCGCGGGTTCGCAACCACGCGAGCGCGTCCTCGCAGCTGCCCCCCGGCGCCAGGGCCGCCAACCGCTCCACCTCGTGCCCCTCGTACGCCCTCGCCAGGATCTCGGCCGTCTCCAGCGCGCGCTTCAGCGGACTGGAGGCCACGATGTCGAGGGTCGGCACCAGCGTCCGGACTCCCAGCGCGGCGGCAGCCATCCGGCGTCGCCCCTTCGCAGTGAGCGGCCGCGCATCGTCGTTCTTGTGTCTCCGCGCGAAGACCTCGCGATCCTGCGCGATGGCATGGCGGACCAGTAGGACACGCACGGGACGACCTCAGACCGTCGCGCCGGTCCGGTCGGCCACGACCCGACCGTGCCGCAGGATCGGCTGGTACGGCGGCACGTGCTCCGCCGAGTGCTGCGACGCCTGACGCGCCAGGCCCTCGAGCACCGTTTGCGATCGCACCGGTTCCTCGCCGGACAGTGGCTGCGCCCGGACGTAGGATCCGTCGGGCTGCAGCACACGGGACTTGACGTTGTCGGCCAGAAGCACGCCCAGGATCTCGGTGATGATGCGGCCTTTGAGGCGCGGATCGCGCACGGGGAACATGACCTCGATGCGCCGGAAAAAGTTGCGCGGCATCCAGTCCGCGCTCGCCAGGAAGATCTCGGGGTCCCCGTCGTTCTCGAAGTAGAAGATCCGGGAATGTTCCAGGAACTTGTCGACGATGCTGGTCACGCGGATGCCATCCGAAATGCCCGGCAGCCCCGGTCGCAGGCAGCAGATCCCCCGGATGAGCAGATCGATCTCGACACCAGACTGGCTCGCTTCATACAGCGTGTCGATGACCGAGGGCTCCACGAGCGCGTTCATCTTGACGATGATGCGCGCCGGCCGGCCCTCCTCGGCGTTGCGGCGCTCCCGCTCGATCAGGTCCACGACGCGCTCCCGCAGCGAGGTCGGCGCGACCACGAGGCTCTTCCACACGTCGCCCCGCGAGTAGCCGGTGAGGAGATTGAAGAGCGTGGTGGCGTCCTCGCCCACGTCGGGATCACAGGTGAACAGTCCGAGGTCGGTGTAGACACGGGCGGTCACCGCGTTGTAGTTGCCGGTTCCGAGGTGGACGTACCGCCGGATGCCGTCCGGCTCGCGTCGTACTACCAGCGAGGCCTTGCAGTGGGTCTTCAATCCGACCACGCCGTACACCACGTGCACCCCGGCCTCTTCGAGCTCACGCGCCCACAGGATGTTGTTCCGCTCGTCGGCACGGGCCTTCAACTCGACCAGCGCCGTCACCTGCTTGCCGTTCTGTGCCGCCCGGCCGAGCGCGCTGATGATGGCGCTCGGCGCGCTGGTGCGGTACAGGGTCTGCTTGATGGCCAGGACGTTGGGGTCGTCCGCCGCGCGTTCGATGAAGTCGATCACCGATCCGAACGACTCGAACGGATGGTGCACCAGCACGTCCTGCTGCCGGACGACCTCGAAGACGTCCCGCGCCTCGGCGAAGGCGGGCGGAACCCGCGGGACGAGCGGCTCGTCGCGCAGGGCGCGGAAGCCATCGAGCCGCGCCAGTCCCATCATGACCGTGAGATCGAGCGGCCCGTCCACACGATACACGTCGCGCGCCTCGAGATCGAGCGCCGCGGTGAGCATGTCGAGCTGCGCGTCGCCCGCATCCGCCGCGATCTCGAGTCGCACCGCGTCGCTGCGCAATCGCTGGCGCAGGCTCTCCTCGATCATCTCCAGGAGATCCCCCGCTTCCTCCTCCTGCAGCGAGAGATCGGTGTTGCGGGTCACGCGGAAGACCGTCGCGTCCGCCACCCGGAAGCCGCCGAACAGATCCTGCACGTGCTGCAGCAGCAGGTCCTCCAGCAGCATGAACCGGAACAGCCCGGGGCCCCGGGAGATCGGCACGATCCGGTCGAGCACGGCCGGGACCTGCACGACGGCGGGCACCGACTCGTCGGGCTCGTCGTCCGGACGGAGCACGAGCGCGAGGTTCAGGCTCTTGTTGTGGACGTGCGGGAACGGATGCCCGGGGTCGATCGCCAGCGGCGTGAGCACCGGATAGATGTGCGCCCGAAAGAGGTCGTCCACACGGGCGCGCTCCTCGGGCTCCAGGTCGGGATACCGCACGAGCGTGATCCCGGCCGCCTGCAGCCCCGGCATGACCACCTCGCGCAGGATGCGGTACTGCTCCGCCACCAATCCTTGCACCCGCGGACCGATCGCGCCGAGCTGCTCGGCGGGACCGAGGCCGTCGGCTCCGAAGTCCTGCGGTGCCATGCCCGCGTAGACCTGCTCCTGCAGGCCGGCGACCCGCACCTCGAAGAACTCGTCGAGGTTCGAGCTGAAGATCGCAAGGAACTTGAGGCGCTCGAGCAGCGGGTTGCTTGGGTCCCGCGCCTCCTCCAAGACCCGCGCATTGAACGCGAGCCAGCTCAGCTCCCGATTCAGATAGTGCTCGGACGAATGCTTGGGCCCCGGACGCTTCTTCCCCATCGACTACCCCGCTTCACTCCGTGTGACCGCGCGCGGCCGCGTCCTCGACCCGGCGGAGGGCCGGGCCACCTCGAAGGCGAGCCGCGTCTCGAACACCCGCTCGAACAGCCTGCCCTTCCGCGTCGCATCCGCGATCTCCACCTCCGCGGCGCCGGACGTCGCGAGCCGCAGGCGGACGCGGGATTCGCCGACGCGGACCCGCACGTCCCGCACGATCCGGCCGTGCGTGCGGTCGAGCCCGTCGGCGACCCGCAGAATTCCGCTCAACTGTCGTACCAGCAGCCGGTCCTTCGGATCGAGCCGCCGGAACTGCTCGTGCGACTTCTTCGGCGCCGCCCGACGGTGGTAGCGGGCCACGTTGGCGATCAACTCGATCTCACCAGGGGCGAAACCCCGCAGGTCGCCGTGCATGATCAGGTGGTACGCGTGCTTGTGATGCCGCGCGTGATTGATCAGATAGCCGACGTCGTGCAGCAGCGCCGCCGCCTCCAGGAGGTCGCGGCCCGCCGCGGGCAGCTCGTACGCCTCCTGGAGCTGGTCGAACAGCCGCACCGCCAGCGCGGCGACGTGGCTGCAGTGTCGCTCGTTCGACCGGCACTTGCGAGCGAATTCACGAATCCACACCATCCGGTCGGAGGCCTGCGGTCCCGGCTGTGCGCCGGCCGCGCCCAGCTCATCCACCATCGAGATCAACAGCCCGTCGCGGATGCCGCGGTCATTGACCAGGATGCTACGCGTGTCGAGGTACTTCGCCAGGCGAGCAACCGTCGCCGCCCCTGCCAGCATGATGTCCGCGCGCTTGGGATTGAGGCCGCACATCCGTCGTCGCTCGGCAAGCGGGGACTCCCGCAGCCGGTCGAGCACCCGCACCAGATCGCCGCGGGTGATCTCGTACCCGCGGATCTGGGTGAGCCGCCCCTCCCGCTCGCACTGCACCATCTCGCCGAGATTGGTGAACGTGCCGCCGCTCCCGATCATCACCTCCGGCACGAACGGTGGCCGGCCAATCTCGGCATCGATCGCCCGGTCGATGGCTCGGCGCAGCTTCTTCCAGTGGCGATCGGACAGCGGATCGGTGCGGACGTACCGCTCGGTGAGCCGTACCGCGCCGAGCGGGAGCGAGTGGACCTGGTTGATCACGCCGCCCGCGGCGAGCACGACCTCGAGGCTGCCGCCCCCGATGTCGACGACCGCAATCCCGCGACCGTCGAGCTGGAACAGGCGGCTCACGCTGCGAAAGGCCAGCTGGGCTTCCTCTTCGGGCGAGATCACATCGAGGCGGATCCTGCAGCGGCGGCGGGCCTCCCGGCGAAACTCGAGACCGTTGGCAGCCTCGCGGACCGCCGACGTCGCAACGACCCGGAGCTCCTTCACGCGGAAACCGTCGGCGATCGCGCGCATCTTGCACAGCGCGTCCAGCGAGCGCTCGAACGGGCCACGCGCGATCCGCCCCGACTGCCCAAGCCCCTGCCCAAGTCGGGTCATCTCGCGCTCGTCGTCGAGCACGCGATAACCGCCGTCCGGGTCCACCTCCGCCACCACGAGCCGGATCGTGTTCGTCCCGACGTCGATGGCCGCCAGGCGCGCGCGCCCGGTCTCGGCCGACTCAACCATGCCGTCCTCCAACCCCTCGCTACCGCCCCGAATCATACGCGGCGGCTCAAGACCGGCCAGCGGGCGACGGTAACAATCACGTCACGTCCGGCCGGCTTGCGTCTTCTAAGTCGCTGTCAAGCAACAAGTTGAGGAATTAGCTGATCCCTGATCTCGTCCCGCACGCGGCGAAAGACCTCGAGTCGGGCCTCCATCGAACCCACGGCATCGGCCGGATCCTCAAACCCAACATGCAGCCTCGACACCGGCCCGGGGAAGACCGGACAACTCTCCTTGGCCGAGTCGCACACGGTCACGACGAGATCCCATGCTTCGTGCCGGAACGTCTCGACGTGATCCGGCCGCGCCCCGGAGAGGTCAACCCCGACCTCCCGCATCACCGCGACGGCGAGCGGATGGACCGCGTCGGCCGGCGCCGTACCGGCGGACCGCGCCTCCCACCGGTCCCCGAGCAGATGGTTCACCCACCCCTCGGCCATCTGGGAGCGGCACGAGTTTCCGGTACAGAGGACCAGGAGTCGGCGGCGTCTCGGCATCGCGTGCACTCACACTTGTCGGGGCAGTATGTACCAGTATATTTCGCCGATCAACGAAATGGCAGACTCCCCCCTGAACACGGCTGCGAGCGTGTACAAGGCACTCGCACACTCCGCCCGGCTGCGCATCGTAGCGGCCGTCCGCGACGGCGAACTCTGCGTCTGCCAGCTGACGGCCCTCCTTGGGCTCGCGCCGTCGACCGTCTCCGCGCACCTGGCCGAACTCAAGGCCGTCGGACTGCTGGCGGAGCGCCGTGAGGGCCGCTGGGTCTACTACGCCATCGCGCCGGGGGACGCGGCCGCGATCGTCACGCGCGTGCTGCCCGGGCTGGACGGGGATCCGACCGTCGAGGCCGATGCCGAGGCGGTGCGGCGGCTCCGGGCGATTCCGGTCGCCGAGTTCTGCGCGCTCGACGCCGGCGGGCGCGTGCGTGCCGCGGCCCCCTCGGACGGGAGCACCGCACCATGACGGCCTCGCGCAAACGGATGAGCGTCTTCGAACGATACCTGAGTGTGTGGGTCGCCGCCTGCATGGCGCTCGGCGTGCTGCTCGGCAAGCTGCTGCCGGGTCTCACCAACCTGCTGCGGGACCTGGAGTTCGGGAACAACAGCCACATCAACATCCCGATCGCCGTGCTCATCTGGCTGATGATCTACCCGATGATGCTCAAAGTGGACTTCGCGTCCGTCGTCGGGGTGGGACGCAGGCCGAAGGGGCTGTTCGTCACCCTGTTCGTGAACTGGCTGGTGAAGCCGTTCTCGATGGCCTTCTTCGGGTGGCTCTTCTTCCGGCACGTCTTCACGCCGTGGATCGGCCCGGAGCTGGCGAGCCAGTACATCGCGGGGGTGATCATCCTGGCGGCCGCGCCCTGCACGGCGATGGTGTTCGTCTGGTCGTACCTGAGCGACGGCGACCCCGCCTACACGCTCGTGCAGGTCTCGGTGAACGATCTCGTCATGCTGGTCGCCTTCGCGCCGATCGTGACGCTGCTCGTCACGGGTGCCTCGGGATTGGACGTTCCGTTCGCCGTGCTGCTGTACGCGGTGCTGATCTTCGTCGTGATCCCGCTGACGGCCGGCGCGCTGACGCGGCGCACGCTCGTGCGGCGCCACGGGGCCGAGTGGTTCGCCGACCGCTTCGTCGCGCGGTTCCAGCCGGTGACGGTGCTCGCGCTGCTCACGACCTTGGTGCTGATCTTCGCCTTCCAGGCCGACAACATCACCACGCGTTGGTTCCACGTCGTGCTGATCGCGATCCCGATCCTGATTCAGGTGTACTTCAATTCGTCCCTGGCCTACGGTCTCATGCGCCTGCTGCGCGTCGAGTATGCGGTGGCCGCACCCGGGGCGCTGATCGGTGCGTCGAACTTCTTCGAGCTGGCCGTGGCGACGGCGATTGCGCTCTACGGTCCGGAGTCCGGCGCGGCGCTCGCGACCGTGGTTGGCGTGCTCGTCGAGGTCCCGGTGATGCTCTCGGTCTGTCGGGTCTGCGTCGCGACGAAGCACTGGTTCCCGGAAGCCGCGACGCCCGCCTGACCGAGGGTCCGGCCCGCCGCGCCCGCTGGCACGCTCCCACACGACCTCGTTACACTCCGACGGCAGGCACCACCGTCCGCTCCCAGGAGAGGCCGCACATGTCGCTCGCCACGAGCCCGCGTACGACCTGGATCCTCGCCCTCGCGCTCGCCGTCCCGCACACCGCGGCCGCCCAGGCCGCCAACCCGGTGGCCGACCCCGCCGCGACGGTCGTGAGGGGCAGCACCCGCATCACGGTGCTCACGCCCGAGATGCTCCGGCTCGAGTGGGCGGCTGACGGCCACTTCGAGGACCGGCCGTCGCTCGTCTTCCTCAACCGCCGCCTGCCCGTGCCCGACTTCACCGTGCGGAGCGACGGCGAGTGGACGGTGATCGAGACCGGGCGCCTGGCGCTGCGCCACCGCGACGACGGACGCCCGTTCGACTCCACCAACCTCGCCATCCGGGTGCGGGTCGGCGACCGCACCGTCCCGTGGCATCCCGGCACGCCCGACACGGCCAACCTCGGCGGGACGATCCGCACGCTGGACGGGGTGCAGCGACCGGTCCCGCTCGACGAGGGGCTCGTGTCGCGCGACGGCTGGACCGTGGTGGACGACAGCGAGCGGCCGCTGTTCGACGACTCCGACTGGCCGTGGGTGGAGCAGCGCCCCGCCGGCGAGCGGCAGGACTGGTACTTCCTCGGCTACGGGCACGACTACGCGCAGGCGCTGCACGACTTCACCAGGGTGGCGGGCCGCATCCCCCTCCCGCCCAGGTTCGCGTTCGGCAACTGGTGGTCGCGCTACTGGGCGTACACCGACAGCGAATTCATGGCGCTGGTGCGCGAGTTCGAGACGTACGGCGTGCCGCTCGACGTGCTCGTGATCGACATGGACTGGCACGAGACGTTCGAGCTGCGGTGGGACCGACCCGAGCGCGACCAGGCGGGCCAGCGGCTGGGATGGACCGGCTACACCTGGAACACGGCGTACTTCCCCGACCCCGAGGCATTCCTGTCGTGGGCTGCGGACCACGGCCTGAAAACCCCGCTCAACCTGCACCCCGCCTCGGGGATCCAACCGCACGAGGCGCAGTACGCCGCGATGGCGCGCGCCATGGGGGTCGATCCCGCCTCCGGCACCTACATCCCGTTCCGCATCGAGGACAAGAAGTTCGCGGAGGCCTACTTCGACCACGTGATCCACCCGCTGGAGCGACAGGGCGTGGACTTCTGGTGGCTCGACTGGCAGCAGTGGCACGAGACGTCGATCCCCGGCCTCACGCCGACGTGGTGGCTCAACTACGTCTTCTTCACCGAGCAGGAGCGGCGCGGCACGAATCGCCCGATTCTGTTCCACCGCTACGGCGGCCTCGGCAATCACCGCTACCAGATCGGCTTCTCGGGCGACGCGCACTCCACCTGGGAGATGCTGGCGTTCGAGCCGCACTTCACTGCCACCGCCTCCAACGTGCTGTACGGCTACTGGAGCCACGACCTCGGCGGGCACCAGCCGGGCCCCGTCTCCCCCGAGCTGTACACCCGCTGGCTCCAGTTCGGTGCGCTGAGCCCGGTGTTTCGCACCCACACCACCAAGAACCCGCTCTCCGAGCGCCGCATCTGGGCCTACCCGGTCGAGCACTTCCAGGCGATGAAGCAGGCGATCCTGCTGCGGTACTCGCTCCTCCCCTACATCTACACGATGGCGCGCGAGGCGTACGACTCCGGCGTCTCGCTGCTCAGGCCGATGTACTACGCCTATCCCGACCGGGAGGAGGCGTACGCTTTCAAGGACCAGTACTTCTTTGGCGACGACCTGCTCGTGTCACCGGTCTCCGCGCCGATGCACCCCGACACCCTGCTCGCGCGCCGGAGCATCTGGCTCCCGGAAGGCCGCTGGTACGAGTGGTTCACGGGCGCGTGGCTCGACGGCGGGCGGGTGGTCGAGCGGGACTTCGCGATCGACGAGATCCCGCTCTACGCCAAGGCCGGGGCGATCGTGCCGATGCAGCGGCCCGATCGCACGGCATCGGACCCGGTCGTGGACCCCCTGGTGCTCACCGTGGTGCCGGGCGCCGACGGCGCATGCAGCCTGTACGAGGACGACGGCACCACCCAGGCGTACGAACGGGGCGCGTTCGCGCGCACGCCGGTCACCTCGGTGTGGCGCGCCGACACGGTCACGGTGCGAATCGGCGCACCGGAGGGAGGTTGGCAGGGGATGCCCGCCACGCGCGGGTACGAGATCCGGGTGCCCGCGGTGTGGCCGCCCGAGCAGGTCCGGCTCGACGGCGCGGCCGTGGCGCGGCGGGCAGCGGGAGCGGACGGCGCCGGATGGCGCTACGAGGGAGCGCGGCTCACG
>Ga0209536_100015895_pt1 | contig 10716 bp, 7 predicted proteins | sample DeeMarSeWOR28_12_FD_187461 | JGI IMG/M metagenome (GOLD analysis project Ga0209536, IMG submission 187461) | Marine sediment microbial communities from White Oak River estuary, North Carolina - WOR-2-8_12 (SPAdes) (version 2) | ecosystem: Environmental > Aquatic > Marine > Intertidal zone >...
GGGCCTCACGATGGATCGGGTAGTAGCTCTTGGTTTCGACCGGACCGCCCTCGTCAACCGGTTCGCCGAGCGCAGCGAGGCGAACCCTGAGCCTGCCGAAGGGTTGGCCCCCATTCTCTCCCGGGCCCGCGAGCACTTCCGCCGGTCCGCAGAGCTGAACCCCGGCCTGGCCCCCGCCTACGAAGGCTTCGGCTACACCTACATCCAGGACCCGGGCGACGTCGGCCCCGGAATTCGGGCCCTCGAGAAAGCCCACGCCCTGAGGCCCCGGAACACCGACACCACCTACAACCTGTTCCTGCTCTACCTTCGAAACGGCGACCGGGAGCGCGCGGAGGCCATCGAGCGAATCCTGCTCCGGGACTCGGATCCCGACCTCGCGGACATGGCGCGAGAAGCCGTGCTTCAGGACGAGCTGCGGCAGGCCGAGGTGCTGCTCGCGGAGGCGCACCCGGCCGAGGCCGCCGAGATCCTCACGCGCGTCCGTGACGCCACGACCGACGACGAACTCCGGGAGCGTCTTGATGGATACCTCACCCGGATCTCCGCCGTGATCGAGCTCCAGCGGGCCGTGGACCTCGTTCGGGATGGACGCTTGGCCGAGGCCGAGAATCTCGTCGTCTCGCTGATCGACGTGCTGGAGGACCCGGAGCAGCGAAGCTACGCCGAACGGCTCCTGGAAGAGATCCGGGGGCATCGAGGCGCGGAGTAAGACCTCCGCGGGAGGATCAGGCCGTGCCCCAGGAAGCGGTTGCGCGGAAAGGCGTGGCCGAGGGCGGTCCGCCACGGCTCGGGCCGCGTGCTCTCGGCGGGAAGTGACGAGGGCTCCGCGCTTTGTGGGAGGAGGTCTTCTATCGGCACCTCCGCGCGGGGGCCCGCCTCCGCCGTCCCGGGGAGTAGACCCAGCCATGCGGCGGTCAGCACCCCCAGCGGCGCGCAGACGATCCACGCCACCGCGATGCGGTCGAGCCACCGTTTCCATCCGGTGTGGCGACGAGGATTCGTGCTCTCGGGTCGCATGCCGGACCTCCTTTCGCCGGACCGCGGTTTCACGACGCGTACCAACCCCTAAATGGCCGTCCGGTGGACTTTTTTTGCCCAGGTGGGCCCTCGGGTGTGTGCGGGCGGGCACAGAGCGTGTCCGGAGCGACCGCCGACGGCCGCATGAAACAATGAGCCCGTGATCTACCGGTTGCTGGCGGACGTCGTCGTGGTGATACACCTCGGCTTCGTTGTGTTTGTGGTCCTGGGCGGGTTGCTCGTGATCCGGTGGCATCGCCTCGGATGGCTCCACCTGCCAACCGTCGTCTGGGGCATCGTTCTCGAGCTGGCCGGCTGGATCTGTCCGCTGACGCCCCTCGAGAACCGATTGCGGCGTGCGGCCGGTGGCGGCGGTTACGAGGGAGGCTTCGTCGAGCATTACATCGTACCCGTGCTCTATCCGGACGTGTTGACACGGCGGATGCAGGTCGGACTCGCTCTGTTCGTCCTGTCGGTGAACGTCGCGGTCTACGCGTGGATCGTGGTGCGGTGGCGCGCACGACGGGAGTGCTGATTTTTTTCTTTGTGGAAATCGAATCTGACTGTTCTTTCTTGAAACGCGTCTCGCGGCTGTGGTACCCTCGGCCGTCATTTTCTTGCACGGTTCGATACACAAACTGAACGTCTCGGAGAACGGACCGCTTAGCGGTCACGGGCTCTCAAACGATGCACTTGCCCCATGCGCTTCGTTTGCAGTCAGATCTTTCCCTCTCCGAGCGGCATACCGGAAGAGAAATCCACAGGCGTCTGCTGACGTCTCGGCCCAACCTGAATGATAGGTTCGGGTTAGGGCGATCCGGGCTTTTCCACAATACGTGGAAAACCTGTGTGCGAATGGAACAACGGCGTGATCCGCATACTCCCATACTGCGAGTGCATCGGGGGTCGGCGTCGGAGGGGTGGTCTTGGAAGCGGCAACGTCTACAACGAACGTCTGGGATGATGTCCTCGAGCGGATTCAGCGTAGGGTCAGCGCACACTCGTTCAGCACGTGGTTCAAGCCCACGGCGTTCTTGCTCGAGAATGAGAACGGCGTCCACGTCCGTGTTCCGAACACGTGGTTTGCGGAGTGGTTGAGGACCAATTATTTCTCGATCATCGACGATGCGCTGGTCGCGATCGGCAAGCCCGGCGTCCAGGTCAAGTTCGTGCCCGAGGCGGACCAGGGGCGGAGACCTCCACTCCCCTCCCGGCGGAGCCCGGCGGGTCCGCCGGCCGAGCCGACTTCGAGCTCGACGAAACACGCCTTCCTGAATCCTCGCTACACGTTCGACGCCTTCGTGGTGTCGTCCTGCAACGAGTTCGCTTCGGCCGCGGCCCGCGCCGTCGCCGAGCAACCGACCCGCGTCTACAACCCCCTTTTCGTCTACGGAGGCGTGGGGCTCGGCAAGACGCATCTGATGCAGGCCATCGGGAATCACCTCTCCCGCGAGGGCCTCGTCCGGATGCGATACATCTCGGCCGAGCAGTTCATGAACGAGCTGATCAACGCCATCCGCTTTGATCACACACCGGAGTTCAGAGATACGTTCCGCAACGTCGATCTACTGCTCATCGACGACATTCAGTTCCTTGCCGGCAAAGAGCGAACCCAGGAAGAGTTTTTTCACACGTTCAACGCCCTCTACGACTCCCAGAAGCAGATCGTCATCACCAGCGACTGCCCGCCCCGGGAGATCCAGTACCTCGAAGAGCGCCTCCGCTCCCGCTTCGAATGGGGTCTGATCGCCGACATCCAGGCCCCGGACCTCGAAACGAAGGTCGCCATCCTGAAGAAGAAAGCCGAGGCGGAAGATGCTAACCTTCCCGATGATGTCGCCCTGTTCATCGCCTCGAAGTGCAAGTCCAACATCCGGGAGCTCGAGGGGGCGCTGATCCGGGTGATGGCCTTTGCCTCCATGTCGGGCAGAGAGATCTCTCTCGACGCGGCCAAGGAGACTCTGCAAGAGCTCCTCGAGGCGGAGGCACCGGCGGTAACCGTGGAGAGCATCCAGAAGATGGTGGCCAACCACTACAATTTGAAGGTCAGTGAGCTGAAGTCGCGGAACAACAGCCATCACATCTCGTTCCCGCGACAGATCGCCATGTATCTCTGCAAGCTGCTCACCGACGCGTCGCTTCCCGAGACCGGAAGACGTTTCGGAGGCAAACACCACTCCACCGTCATCCACGCCCTTCGCAAGATCGAGAAGATGCGGTTGAGCGACAGCGAATTCGACAGGCAGATGGAGACTTTCATTCAGGCGCTGAAGTGACTTCGATGTTTTCCACACTCATGCACCGTGGTTCGGCTGTTGAAGGAGGTCTTGCGACCTTCGACCCGGGTCTTTCCACGGATCACCATGCCTCACCGGCCGCACCGTGCGCGAGACCATCCACAACGCAACCACTGACGAGATGGGGCTTCGGTGCTTCGTCCGCAGTTTCCACGTCCCTTCCGTCACTACGTTCCTCTCTCCACAAGGGAGAGAGGTAAGAAGAGAGCGAGCGAGAAATGGAATTCGTCATCCAGAAGATCGACCTGGTCCGAGAGCTCCAGACCATTACCGGAGTGGTCGAGAAACGCGCGACGTTACCCATCCTGGCCAACCTGCTGCTCGAGACGCAGGCCGAGGGGATCCGTCTCGGTGCGAGCGACCTCGAGGTCACGATCCGTGGCACCGCGAAGGCAACCGTCGTGAAGGAAGGCGCGGTCACGCTGCCGGCGGCGAAGCTGCACGAGATCGCGAGATCGCTTCCGGATGCCGAGGTCCAGTTCAAGCTTCAGGATCGCAGTCAGGTCCAGATCTCGTGCGAGCGGACGCGCTACAAGATCGCGGGACAGCCCCCCGAGGAGTTCCCCAAGTTCCCGGAGATCGACTGGTCGAAAGGTCTCGAGCTCCCCGGCCGCGCGCTGTGGGAGATGATCGAGCGTGTTTCGTTCGCGATCACGACGGAGGACCCGAGATACTCCCTCAACGGCGCGCTGGTCCTCATCGAACAAGGAAAGATGACCCTGGTCGCCACCGACGGACACCGCCTGGCCTTCATCTCGCGTAAGGCCGATGTGGATCCGCCGGGTGGAGAGTTGAAGGTCATCGTGCCCCGCAAGGCGCTGGGTGAGGTCTCGAAGCTCAGCTCCGAGCTCTCCGCGGACGACAAGATCCGCTTCGGCAAGGCCGGCAACCACGTCTTCTTTACGGTGGGGGGGCACTCCCTGACGTCCACGGTTCTCGAGGGCAACTTCCCGCGGTACGAGAACGTCATGCCCGAATCCTGCGAGATCGGCATCGTACTGTCGACTCACGAGTTGATCGACGCCGTCCGGCGGGTGTCGTTGCTGGCGGCCGATCGACTGGGCCGCGCGGTGCGACTGAGCCTGGGCAAAGGGAAGCTCGAGCTCTTCAGCCAGACCGAGATGGGCGAGGCCCAGGAGTCGCTTTCCGTGGACTACGACGGAGAGGAGATGGAGATCGGCTTCAATGCTCGGTACCTGATCGACTTCCTGTCGGCGGTGGGGACGCCCTCGGTCCACCTGGAGCTCAACCCCACGAAGGCCGATGAAGAAGGCAAGAAGGCAGACGCGGGCGACAAGCCGGGACAGTTCCGCCCGGAGCCCGCCAAGGGTCTGGAGTACCGCTACATCGTGATGCCCATGCACCTCTGAGGAGCCGGCGCGGAAGGCGTGCGGGAAGGTAGGGGATCGACTAAGATATTGCAGCCCGGCAGGGCAAACGCGCATGACCCCTGCCGCCTGACTCACCCGTGAGTCGCCGTCCGCGATGGGCCCGAAGGGGTCGTCGATGGAAGCGGCCACGGCGGGAGGATGCTGATGAGTGGAAACGAGTTCCCCGAGACCCCCCCCACAGCTCCCGAGACGACGCCGGCGGCGCTGCCGTCCGACTACGATGCCAGCAAGATCAAGGTACTCGAAGGCATCGAGGCCGTCCGCACGCGGCCCGCGATGTACATCGGGTCCACCGGGCCGACCGGCCTCCACCATCTGGTCTACGAGGCCGTGGACAACTCGGTCGATGAAGCCCAGGCGGGCCACTGCAGCCGCATCGAGGTCACGATCCACATCGACAACTCGATCACGGTGCACGACGACGGGCGCGGCATCCCGGTCGATCTCCACCCCGAAGAGGGCCGGCCGGCCGCCGAGGTCGTGCTGACGACCCTCCACGCGGGCGGGAAGTTCGAGAACGACGCCTACAAGGTCTCGGGAGGGCTTCACGGCGTCGGCATCTCGGTGGTCAACGGACTGTCGGAGCGACTGGCGGTGGAGGTCCGACGCGACGGCGGCGTCTACCGTCAGCAGTACGAGCGGGGCAAGCCCGTCACCGACTTCGAGAAGGCCGACGACACCGACGAGCGCGGCACGAAGATCACCTTCAAGCCCGACCCGCAGATCTTCGAGGAGCTGGTCTACTCCTACGACACCCTCTCCCACCGTCTGCGGGAGCTGGCCTTCCTGAACAAGGGTCTCCAGATCGTCCTCAGGGACGAACGCGCCGAGAAGCCCCGCGAGACCGTCTATCGCTACGACGGCGGGATCGTCGAGTTCGTGCAGCACCTCAACAAAGCGCGTCACCCCCTGCACCAGCCTCCGATCTATGTCGAAGGCGAGAGCACCGGCATGATCCTCGAGATCGCGATGCAGTGGAACGACTCGTACAACGAGACGAGCTACTCGTTCGCGAACTCGATCAACACCGTCGAGGGCGGCACCCACCTTGCCGGCTTCAAGGCGGCGCTCACCCGGACGGTCAACAGCTATCTGGCCAAATCGAACATCGGGAAGGACGCGAAAGAGGCCACGCTATCGGGCGAGGATTGCCGCGAGGGCCTGACCGCGGTCATCTCCGTCAAGATTCCCAAGCCGCAGTTCGAGGGCCAGACCAAGACGAAGCTCGGTAACTCCGACGTCAAGGGCTTGGTGGAGACCCTGGTCAACGACCGGCTCGGGGCGTTCTTCGAGCAGAACCCGCAGATCGCGAAGAAGATCATCCTTAAGGGCGTCGAAGCGGCCCGGGCCCGCGAGGCGGCCCGCAAGGCGCGCGAGCTCACGCGCCGCAAGGGAGCCCTCGACTCCGGCTCGCTGCCCGGCAAGCTCGCCGACTGCCAAGAGCGCGACCCGGATCGGTGCGAGCTCTTCCTGGTCGAGGGAGACTCGGCGGGCGGCTCGGCCAAGCAGGGCCGCGACCGCCGTTTCCAGGCGATCCTCCCGCTCAGGGGCAAAATCCTCAACGTCGAAAAGGCGCGTTTCGACAAGATGCTGGGCCACGAGGAGATCCGGACGATCATCGCCGCTCTGGGCACCGGGATCGGCGAGGACGAGTTCGACCCGTCCAAGCTGCGCTACGGGCGCGTCCTGATCATGACCGATGCCGACGTCGATGGCTCCCACATCCGGACCCTGCTGTTGACCTTCTTTTACCGCCAGATGCGGCAGCTCATCGAGCGCGGAAACATCTACATCGCCCAGCCGCCGCTCTACAAGGTCAAGAAGGGCAAGGAAGAGCTTTACCTTGCCGATGACGCGGAGCTGTCCGCCTTCGTCATCCGCAAGGCCACCGAAGAGCGGACCGTGAAGATCCCGGCCCTCGGCAGGGAAGTCGCCGGTAAAGAGCTGTACCACCTGCTGCACTCGCTGATCGAGTACGACCAGCTCATGAAATCGCTGGAGCGGGTGGGGATCGACCGGCAGGTCCTCGAGATCGTCCTGCGGTCCGGCCTGGTAGGCGAGGATTTTCAGGACCGCGACAAGCTACAGAAGGTCGCCGAGCGCATCGCCGAGGTCGGCCACGAGATTCTCTCGCTCGAGCGCATCGAGGAAAGTGGCGCCCACGAGCTCCGCGCGCGATCGACCGCGAGAGGCAAGCGCGAGTACCGCGTCAACGTCGAGCTGGTCCAGGCAGTCGAGATGCGGCAGCTTCGACGCCTCCGGGAGACGGTCGCACCGCTGGCCGAGGGGCCGCTGGCCGTGGTGAAGAACGGCGACGAGCACGCGCTGGAATCCAAGGAGGCCCTGCTCGACCACCTCATGGAGGCCGGGAAGAAGGGCCTCAACATCCAGCGCTACAAGGGTCTGGGCGAAATGAACCCGGGGCAGCTGTGGGAAACGACGATGGACCCCACGCGCCGAAGCGTGTTGCAGGTGCGCATCGACGATGCCGCCGAGGCCGACATGCTGTTCTCGGTCCTGATGGGCGATGCCGTCGAACCCAGACGGCAGTTCATCGAGGACAACGCCCTGGAAGTCCAAAACCTCGACATCTAGTGACGGTTCCGGTCTTGGGGGCAAGGAAGAGGTAGGGATCCATCTGAGGCCGACACCGCAAGAAGGGAACGGTCCCTTCCAACCGAGCAACCGCAACGAGTAACCCATGGAAGAAACCGAAAACAGACAGCCGGTCACCATCGAAGCGGAGATGAAGCGGTCCTACCTGGATTACGCAATGAGCGTGATCGTGGGGAGGGCGCTGCCCGACGTTCGGGACGGCCTCAAGCCGGTCCACCGTCGCGTGCTGTACGCGATGCACGAGAGCGGCAACACCAGCGACAAGCCGTACCGCAAGTCGGCGAGGACCGTCGGCGCCGTCATCGGCAAGTACCACCCGCACGGCGACCAGGCGGTCTACGACACCATCGTGCGCCTGGCCCAGGACTTCTCGATGCGGTACATGCTCATCGACGGTCAGGGCAACTTCGGCTCGGTGGACGGCGATCCGCCGGCGGCCATGCGTTACACCGAGGTCCGCCTGGCGTCCATCGCCAACGAGATCCTGCGGGACATCGAGAAAGACACCGTCGACTTCGGCGCCAACTACGACGAGTCGGAGGTAGAGCCGCTGGTCTTGCCGGCGGGCATACCGAATCTGCTGGTGAACGGCTCGGCCGGCATCGCCGTCGGCATGGCCACCAACATCCCGCCGCACAATCTGAGGGAGGTGGTCGACGCCATCAAGGCGCTGGTGGAGAATCCGGAGATCGGGCTGGACGAGCTCCTGGAGATCGTCCCGGGCCCCGACTTCCCCACCGCCGGGTTCATCTACGGGACCAGCGGCATCCGTCAGGCCTATGCCACAGGCCGTGGGCGACTGGTGGTGCGGGGCCGCGCGCTCATCGAGCCTCTCCCCAAACGCGAGCACCGGCAAGCGATCGTCATCACCGAGCTCCCGTACCAGGTCAACAAGGCCCAGCTCATCGAAGAGACGGCACAGCTGGTCCGAGACAAGCGCATCGAGGGCATCCGGGACATCCGCGACGAGTCGGACCGGGACGGCATTCGTGTGGTCGTCGAGCTCAAGAAAGACGAAAACGGCGGCGTCATCCTCAACAATCTCTACAAGCACACCAAGCTCCAGACGACCTTCGGCGTGATCTCCCTGGCGATCGTCCACGGCCGGCCCCAGGTGCTGCCGCTCAAGGAGATGCTCCGACACTTCGTCGACTTCCGCCGCGAGGTCGTGGTCCGTCGAGCACAGTTCGACCTGCGCAAGGCGGAAGAGCGCGCGCACATCCTGGAAGGCCTCAAGATCGCCCTCGACCACCTCGACGAGGTCATCGAGCTCATCAAGAAGGCCAAGACACCTCCGGAGGCAAAACACGCCCTGCGGCTGCGCTTCCACTTCTCCGACCGCCAGGCCCAGGCCATCCTGGACATGAGGCTTCAGCGGCTCACCGGGCTTGAACGACAGAAGATCGTCGAGGAGTACCAGGAGACGCTGAAGCTGATCGAGCGCCTCAAGCAGATCCTGGGCAGCGAGCCGCTCCAGCTCCGGATCGTCATCGAAGAGCTCGAGAAGGTCCGGGAGAAGTTCGGCGACGAGCGCCGCACCGAGATCGTTCCCCGCGACACCGAGATCTCGCTCGAGGACCTCATCCAGGAGGAGGAGGTTGTCATCACCGTGACCCACACCGGGTACATCAAGAGAACCGCGCTGTCGACGTACCGCTCGCAGCGCCGGGGCGGCAAGGGTCGCATCGGTCACACTCCTCGCGCCGAGGACGCCGTGCAGCACGTCTTCGTGGCGTCGACCCACGACTACATCCTGGTCTTCACCTCCGCCGGTAAGGTTCACTGGCTGAAGGTCCACACCATCCCCGACGTCAGCGCTTACGGGCGCGGCAAGGCTGTGGTCAACCTTCTGCACCTCGAACCCTCCGAGCGCGTCGCCGCCATGCTGGCCGTGAAAGAGTTCTCCGAGGGACAGTTCGTCGTCCTGGCCACGCGCCGCGGCATCATCAAGAAGACCCCGCTGTCGGCCTTCTCCCGGCCACGGCAAGGAGGGATCATCGCGCTCGGAATCGACGAAGGCGACGACGTCCTGGGGGTCGGGCTCTCCGACGGCGAGGCAGAGGTCTTCCTCGCGACGGCGTCGGGCAAGTCGATCCGCTTCAAGGAAACCGACGTTCGCCCGATGGGCCGAACGGCCCGCGGCGTGATCGGGGTCCGGATGGCCAAGGACGACAGGCTGGTCGAGATGGAGGTACTTTCCGGCAAGCCCGACATTCTCACGGTCAGCGAGAACGGCTACGGCAAGCGTACGCCCCTGACCGAGTATCGCCAGCAGTCGCGGGGTGGCTCCGGCATCATCAACATGCGGACCACGGCGCGCAACGGGAAGGTCATCGCCGCCATGGAGGCGGAAGAGGAAGACCAGCTTCTGATCATCACCGCCAAGGGCAAGATCATCCGCATGGACGTCTCGGGCATCAGCCGCATCGGCCGGGCCACCCAAGGGGTGCGCCTGATCACGTGCGGCGAGGACGACCGGGTGGTCTCGGCGATCCGCACCGCGGAGCGCGAGGAAGAGGGCACATCGGCGCCGGTGTCCACCGCTCCCGAAGAGCTGGACGAGCCCGTGGAAGACGCCGGGGACGGTAGCGAGGGAAAAGAATCATGAAGTTCTTCATCGACACGGCGGACGTCGAGGAAATCCGCGAGGCCGCAAGTCTCGGGATTCTCGACGGCGTGACGACCAACCCGAGCCTGGTGGCGAAGACGGGCCGTGACTTCCAGCAGGTGCTCCGCGAAATCGTGAGCATCGTCAACGGCCCGATCTCGGCAGAAGTCACCGCCACCGACCGCGAGGGCATGCTGAGCCAGGGCCGCGAGCTGGCCGCCATCCACCCCAACGTCGTCATCAAGGTCCCGCTAACCAAGGAAGGGCTTCAAACCTGTAAGGCCCTGCGCTCGGAAGGCACCAACGTCAACGTCACCCTCTGTTTCTCGCCGTCCCAGGCCCTGCTCGCGGCCAAGGCCGACGCGACCTACGTCAGCCCGTTCGTCGGACGGCTCGACGACATCTCCACCGAGGGCATGGAGCTGATCCGGCAGACGCGGGTGATCTACGACAACTACGGCTTCGAGACCGAGATCCTGGCGGCGTCGCTACGCCACCCGATGCACGTGGTCGAGGCGGCGCTTGCCGGGGCCGACGTCGCGACGATGCCCTACAAGGTCGTCATGCAGCTCATCAAGCACCCGCTGACCGACATCGGCCTGGAGAAGTTCCTCGCCGACTGGAAGAAACTCGAAACGAAATAGCCGGACGACCGGCCCGGGTCGGAGCGAACGTGGAGACGGAACGCACGAAGTCGAATCCCGTTGAAGAGATGCGCCGGCGCTACCGCGAAGCCCGGAGGGGCGGCGGCGACGAGCGGGGCGGGAAGCAGCACGCCGCCGGC
>Ga0209536_100015896_pt1 | contig 10715 bp, 7 predicted proteins | sample DeeMarSeWOR28_12_FD_187461 | JGI IMG/M metagenome (GOLD analysis project Ga0209536, IMG submission 187461) | Marine sediment microbial communities from White Oak River estuary, North Carolina - WOR-2-8_12 (SPAdes) (version 2) | ecosystem: Environmental > Aquatic > Marine > Intertidal zone >...
TATGGCAGGCAGATAGTCTGGCTTTTAATAGTAATGCCCCTTTCCCGCTCGATGTCCATATCATCGAGGAGCTGGTCACGGAAATCCCGTTCACTTACCATTTTGCAGATCTGGATAAACCGGTCGGCAAGGGTCGATTTCCCATGATCAATATGAGCGATGATGCAAAAGTTCCTGATATTATCCATAGGGGTATTAAATACTTATTTCTGTGTCATCTGCCAAGAAATTAAGACGGGATGCCTGAAGTACGGGGAAATATTTCGGGCAGTATAATAAAGTGATGTAATACGTGTAGTATGTACAAATGCATATAATTCTCAGGGGATAATAATATCCTCTATTCATCCCGAAGGCAGGCGAACACTTTTAGCATAAATGGTTTAAGAAGAAAACAGGAAATGTGGAAAACGTGGATAATGGAGAAGTTATTGTCAGCAGCCCCAAAAGTAATCCGCCTGGAAGTATTGCATCAGTTTCACTTTATTATATTAACGCCATGTCATGATGGCGGCACTTTTTATTAAGAGAGAAACAATGAAAATAGAACAAGGTGTTTGGGCCTGAAATTCTCAATAGAACCAGCAAGGAAAGAGATTGACCTTTCAGGCGCTTTTATTAGAATGTGGCAGCATGAATAATGAGACACCGAAAAAAAGTACAACCTTGGAACCCCAGCAACTGGTAAGTATGCCTGAAGACAAGAATCTTCCTGTTGTCAGTCATACAGGATTACAGCGTTATCTCCAGGAGATAAGCCAGTTTCCCCTGTTGTCCAGAGAAGAAACCGAGGAACTGGCATTCCGATATCATGAATCCGGCGATCCTGAGGCGGCCTACAAACTGGTTTCATCAAATCTACGGCTCGTGGTGAAGGTTGCAATGGATTTTCAGAAGTACTGGATGCAGAACTTTCTTGATCTGATTCAGGAAGGTAACGTAGGACTGGTGCAGGCTGCCAAGAAATTTGATCCTTTCAGAGAGGTGAAGTTCTCTTATTATGCTGCATACTGGATCCGTGCCTATATCCTTAAGTTTATCATGGATAACTGGCGCATGGTAAAGATCGGCACCACCCAGGCACAGAGGAAGCTGTTTTTCAGCCTCAACAAAGAAAGGAAACTGCTAGAATCTCAAGGATTTCAGCCAGATACCAAGTTGCTGGCTGAACGGCTGCATGTCAAGGAGAGTGAAGTTATTGAGATGAGTCAGAGAATGGACAACTGGGATGTTTCTCTGGAAAGTCCGGTGCGAGAAGACTCGGATGATGAACAAAAGGATTTTCTGCCGCATGGAGGACCAAGTGTCGAAGAGTTGGTGGCCGGCCGTGAGATTAAGGAGCGGATGGCTGAAATTCTTGCTGAACTCCAGAATGGCCTCAATGATAAAGAACAGATGATTCTGCAGGCCAGGCTGCTGAGCGATGAACCCCAAACCCTTCAGGACATTGCCGATATTTTTGGCATTTCACGTGAACGGGTCCGGCAGATTGAAGTCAATCTGCTGAAAAAGATGAAAAAACATCTTGAACAAGAAGTCCCTGATATAAAAAACTTTTTTGGCCAAGAAGAGTTTGGCAAAGGCTAAAGTTAAACACTCAGAAACCCCCGAGATTATTACTTTACGTATCAACTATTACCAGCAGTATCCGGTACAGACGTTTTCCAGTCTATAAAATAAATATATTGGACCAGTGAATATTAAAGGAAAAGCTTACCTCTTCATGCTGGTGGTTTGGTTTTTGGGTCTGTCAGGACAAGTGACTCATGCCCAGCTTTTCACGGTCACGCCGCATGACCTTCTACCGGAGCAGAAGATTGTGGTTGACGGTGCAGAAGTGCCGACATGGAAAGCGCTCTGGGATGAGGCCAGAAAAAGTGCGCGGCAGGGTGAATTTGAAAAATCACTGCGACAGTACAAGGCTCTGCTGGTTTTGAAAAGTAATCTCGTAGAGGCACGCTGGGAAATGGCAAGCCTCATGATGTATTTGAAATACTGGGAAGAAGCTGCTGAACTTCTTGAACTCCTCATTGAGTCAGAACCTGATAATGCAGTGTATCTCAATGGGCTAGGCAAGATTATGTGGGAGATGGGACAATATGAACGGGCTGTTGATCTTTTTAAAAGGGTTTACGAAAAAAAACCAACTGATCAAACTGCACTTGCAGGCCTGGTTGAAGCATTGAATAAATTGGACAGACAAAGTGAAGCGCTGCCTTATCTTGAGCAACTTGTTCGGCAGGATCCAACCAACAGAGGAGTGCGTCGCTATCTTGCCTTTCAACTGTATGAGGCCGAAAATTATCAAAAGGCCAGGGCACACCTCACCATTTTGTCACGTAATGAAGATGTAGAGCTTGACGTGTTGCTCAAAACTGCCAAAACATATGAGCTGATCAGGCTGGACCAGCAGGCATCCATATATTGGGAGCGTGTTCTGGCGCGGGAGCCGGAAAATATTGAGGCCCATATATTTCTGGCCAAATATTATGAAAAGATGGAGCAGCTGGAGAGGTCGCTTACACACCTCCAGGCAATTTTGGCGCAAGCTCCTGATGATATCGATTCTTACGCACGGCTTGGAGAAATGTATGAAAAGGGGGGAGACTATGACAAAGCCTTGTCCTATTACGAAAAATATCTCGTCCAATATCCAGATAATCAAAAGATTGCGCAGCGGGTAGCGGGCATTAATGCCGTAATGCTGAAGAGGAGGCAAACACAGGAATCACCCCAGGCAGCAGCTGCCATTGATCATCAAGCACAGGCTGTGGAGCTGAAAAAAAATATCAGCGATCTTGAAGCGGCTGGTCGTTTCAGTGATGCCATACCATTATACCGGCAGCTGCTTGAAATATCTCCGGCAGATCATGAGATCCTGGCAGCCCTGGCTAATGATTTAACTGTGATCAGGGAAAATAAAGGGAATGTTTCAATGGTGGAATTTCTAGCGGACATTGTGCCGGATAATATATCCACATACCGTTCGATGGCTGATTTGTTAAAGCGTCTTGACCGGGAAGAGGAATTACTGGCGGTCCTGCATAAAATTCATGAGCTTGATCCAGGCAATGATTTTGCAATACAGGAATTGGCCGACATATACTTTAAAAAGGGTGAGTTGTTACTCAGCCGCAAATACTTCAATGAGCTGTTGAACTCCGGATGCAGGAATATTCGTTGCCTGGAGGCCCAGGCCGCATTGGCTGGAAAACTTGATTTCCCGGCCCAGAAACTTCAGGCTCTTGAAGAATTGCTGAAGCAGGAACCAAGACGGTATGAAAAAAGACTCGAGGCAATTGGTTTGGCTGCACATATGGGCCGACTTGATTCAGCCCTCTACCATGCCGGTCATCTGCAAATTTTTTCCCCGACCAGCGAAAATCCCGCTTTCAAGATTCTCCTTGCCGACGCCTACAGGGAGTCAGGCTATATGACCAGAGCAATCGCCCGCTACAGGAATATCATAGAGCAGACATCCGGGAATAACGAAGCAGCTGTCTATCGTATCCGTTCCTGGCTGGGCATTGCCGAATCATACGGAGAGTTAGGTTTGGACTATGAAGCGGAGCAGACCCTCCGTGCAGCTCTCGTAAGTGAACAGAGCCGTATTGCCATTCTTAAGGCACTTTTTTACCTGTTTTTAGAGACCGGCCGAACTGCTGATGCTGAAATCTGGCTGCAGGCAATAAATCGTGAGAGGCAGGAGTCGCAACAGGACATCTCCCTAGGGGAGAATACGGATTGGGAAAATGAGTTTCTTCAGGCCGAGATGTACAGTGCAGCCGGCGATCACGACTTAGCGGTCGACCTTTATAGATATGCTGATACCTTGCTGCTGCAAAATAAAAACAAAAATATACTGCCCCAGGATTCAAAGAGTGGAACACCCCTTTTTCACATCAGGACAGGTTTGGCTGCAAGCCTCCTGCATTCAGGGGAGTATGCCGAAGCTGAAAAAATTGTTCTGGCACTGGAAAATACCCAAGAGGTGGAACTGGAACTTCTGGTATTGCTGGAACAGATATATCTGGCCTGGGGTAAAGGCTCCAAAGCAGAGAAAATCGTGGAAGAGGCCAGGGAGTACGCGGTGCAGGATTTTGGCAGACAACTGCATCTGGCCCGGCTATATCAAAAGTACAAGAATATTTCCAGGCAGTTTGAAACAGCTGAAACAGCAGTAAGCCAAGAGCCTGATTCCCTGGCAGCAAAACATCTGCTGGTGGATGCCCGCACTAAACAGGGAGAATATTTTGCGGTGCTCGAATTGTTGGATCACTTTCTGGTAAGCTATCCCGAGAACACCTTGTTTCTTTCTCAACAGGCGGTAATGTTTGCCAAGGTTGGAAGTTACCAGGAAGCACTTGCTGTGGCAGAAATGATACTAGCTGAAAATCCTCAGCGCCACGATATAATCCTGCTGCAAGCCCGCATCCTGTGGGAAATGAAGCTCTGGAAAGATTCCGTTTCCCTTTACGAGTCAATTCTTGAGCCTCCGGTGGAAGAAATCCTGGAGAAAAAATTTCAGGAACTGAGGCTGGCAGTAGCCCAACCCTCCACTGAAAGTTCCTGGTGGGAAGTACTTACCTTTTCAGAAGCCACCCCGCTTAGCATGTCTCAGGTTATTATGTCTCCGCAGCATGCGGTGGTTTTTTCCGAAAACGGCCAGGCTGCCAATTCTATAGCTGCCCCGCATTATGCGTTGTATCGCTGGCAGGGCAGATACAACAAAGAGTTGTCGGTAAGGCGTTCCGTCATGCGCCGAGAGTATTATCATGCTGCAAGTAAGCTTGAGAAAGTCATCGACGAATATGGCAGCAATGATTTTTTACTTTACGACCTGGCCGGCCTTTACAGCAAGCTTGAGCGCTTGGGAGACGAGGCAAATGTCTACCGGAAACTCGAAGCGCAAAATGGCGATTTTCCCGGTCTTGCAGAAGCTGCCCAGAGAAACAATCTGAAGCGCAGGCCCCAGATTTTTCTGGCCTATAATATGCTGGATGATGATGGTTGGGACGGATATAAGTCGGTTCGGCAGGAAATGGTTAAAGGAGGCGGGAATTATTACCAGAGTACCAACCAGGAATGGAGATTTGACCTGGCAAGAATCAACTATGAATCTAACCGGGATGATCAGAATTTATGGAGTTGGCGCACCATGTTGACTTATGACGCAAAGCTCTCAAAGGCGCTGGGCATTTCAGTTGCCGGCGGCCTTGAGAAACTGGGAAGCGGATATGATGACACCCCGCTCCTGTATTGTGCGGTCACGGGCAAGATTGCCGATGAAATGCTGGCAGTTTTTTCGGCAAAACAGGATGTGGTGACGGACACAATTGCCAGTCTCAAGAGAAATATAAGAAGGCAGGATTATAAGATCGAACTCATGTTTGATCTTTTTCCCCGCCTGCTCCTTGGTGGTTATTATGATTTTATGGACTATTCAGATAATAACTGGACAAATAATTATACATTCTGGGCCTCTTTTATTTTTCTGCCGGAACCGACCCTGCTGAAAATAAGTTATAATTACGATTTTTATGAATCCCGGGAAGGACAGATTCCTGGCGCGCCTTCAGATGACGGTTTTGCCCCTGATGATCACCCCTACTGGTCACCTCTGAATTACTGGATCACACGTTTTTCTTTTTACTTTAAGCACCAGTTGTCAAACGATGCCCTTGCAAGAGGAGTCCCCAGTTATTATACCTTAGAATATTCCCTCGGTTATGATTCGCATGACAATGATCTGCACGAATTAAAGGGAAGTCTTAATATTGAAATCGCAAAGAATTATATATTAAGTGCATCCTATGGCTTTATTGACTTGGATGAGTATCAGCATCAGGAGGCGCTTTTATCCGTAATGTACAGATTTTAAATAAAACCTGAAAGATTAAAGGAAACAAAAATGATTGAAAGAATGCCCATTTCAAGGATGGGTTTTAATAGGCTCAGGAAAGAACTGGAACAACTGGTGCGGACGGAACGCCATGAAGTGATTCGGGCTATTGAGGTGGCGCGTGAACATGGCGATTTGCGCGAGAACGCGGAATACCATGCTGCCAAGGAGCGTCAGGGGCATGTAGAGGGCAGAATTCTGGAGCTGAAGGACAAACTGAGCCGTGCTGAGGTGATCGATTGTTCGGAAGTAAGTTGCAACAGAGCTGTTTTTGGGACTGTTGTAACCATGCTGGACCTGGATGAGGACTTTGAGGTAACCTATCAACTCTTGGGTCCCGAGGAGTCTGATGTGAAAAAAGGGAGAATATCAATTCAGTCGCCGCTGGGAAGATCCATCTTGGGGAAAGAGGTAGGTGATGAAGTAAAGGTGGTAACCCCGGGTGGTATACGTGAGTTTGAAATAATAAAAATTACAGCACCGGAAGATGATTAAGCCGGGCCGCAGACTGCAGACAGATAATCTTATGTGTTATGATGCTGGAAACTTGTATTGAGGGGGACGCAGACCGACTATAAGCCTCAACCGGCATTAATACCCTGCAGGAATATGTTGCTTATCTGTTTTGCTGTATCCTCAATATCATAAGGAGGTTTGGGTGACAAAACCCAGAGCCTGGTCATCTCATCCAGGGCTCCAAAGAAAGCCCTTTTAGCTATTCCCGGTTTTACATCCTTGCGGAAAACGCCTTTAGCCTGGCCCTGGCGGATGATGGCTGAAATGATATCAACATATTCGCTGAAGATGGTTTTGCGGTATTCCTTGATCAGTTTATGACTCTGACGTAGCTCCATCTGTATGATTTCTGCCAGGCTTTTGTTTTCCTTGGCCATGGAAAGGTGCTTGAGGGCGAAAACCTCCATTTTTTTCTGGGGGGTTGCCTCTTGGTCAACCAGTTTTTTGGTTTGAGCAATAAATTTGCCAATTTCTTCATCAAATACAGAGATGAGAATGTCAAACTTGTTGTTAAAATACAGATAGATTGTTCCGTCCGCCACTTTAGCGGTTTTGGCAATATCGGAAATTCTGGCGCTGAAAAAGCCTTTTTTAGCAAAAACTTTAACAGCGGCTCGAATTATTTTCTCGTGTTTATCAGAACTTTTCATTAATGATTACAGAATCTAACTTCGTACTCATCATGGACAAATGAATGCGAATTAAAGCTGAATGGTTATTCATTTAGCGGCACTATGATAGAAATATAACTTATGGATGTCAAGACAAAAAATACTTTTTAAAATATTTATAACTGATTGAAGGTTCACTATGCCTTGACAAAAAACGAAGCATAAAGGTAGGTTGTCATCATTAATTATGCCAGGAAGAATATTAGCAGCACCGTATCACAGCATAGGAAGAAATACTCATACTACGTTGTGGTATTTTTTGTGACTCTGTTTTTTTTCTCGGCAATTCTAGATTCACAGATTATTTAAGAGCAAGTCAACTTAGTTTTTGTGCATGGAAAAGTATCATTTGTCCTATGTGACAGCGCGAAAAGATTTGAAAGGAGATTAGACCATGAAAGTATTGGTTATCGGTTCAGGCGGCAGGGAGCATTCTCTAGTTTGGAAACTGAATCAGAGTCCGCAGGTATCAAAGATTTACTGCGCCCCTGGAAATGCAGGCATCACTAAACTGGCTGAGTGTATTGCTATCAGTGCAACAGATGTTAAGGGTCTTGTCAGGTTTGCCAAAAAACAAAAGATAGATCTCACCCTTGTAGGACCTGAGGCATCTTTGACATTGGGGGTTGTTGATGCCTTTACAAAACAGGGTCTGCGAATATTCGGTCCATCGCAAAAAGCGGCAATTCTTGAAGGCAGCAAGGTGTTTACCAAAAAATTTATGCAGGATTATGATATTCCGACTGCCGGTTTTACAGTTTTCCGGAAACGTGAAAGGGCGATTGAATATGTAAATCGCATTGGGGCTCCCGTGGTTATCAAGGCTGACGGCCTTGCCGCCGGCAAGGGCGTGATAGTTGCTCAGACGGTGCAGGAAGCTATAGATGCAATTGATGTGATCATGAAGGAGAAGGTGTTCGGTGACGCCGGCAACAGGGTTGTTGTAGAGGATTTCATGACAGGTGAGGAGGCATCTTTTCTGGCCTTTACTGACGGCAAAACAGTCCTGCCGTTGCCAACATCTCAGGATCACAAACCAATATTTGATGGTGACAAAGGACCGAACACAGGAGGCATGGGAGCCTATTCTCCGGCTCCGGTCGTTACCCCGGCTTTGGAAAAACAGATCATGAATAAGATAATGATCCCGACTGTAAAGGGCATGGCTAAGGCAGGAAGACCTTATAGAGGTGTCCTGTATGCCGGCCTGATGATAAAAAACGGCAGGGCCCGGGTTGTTGAATTCAACTGCCGCTTTGGTGACCCCGAAGCCCAGCCACTTCTCATGCGCCTTAAGACCGATCTGGTTGATATAGTTGAGGCTGTTTTGGATGGGAGGCTGCATAAGATCAAGTTGGATATAGACCCACGGCCGACTGTCTGTGTCGTCATGTCATCCGGTGGCTATCCGGGTTCCTATGAAAAGGGCAAGGTCATTACCGGCCTTGAGAAAGCGGCAAAACAGGAGTCTGTTGTCGTTTTTCATGCAGGAACTGCTTTGAAGAACAAAAAGACAGTGACCGCGGGCGGCAGGGTATTAGGGATAACAGCCATAGGCAATGATCTGGATGAGGCAATCAGTCGAGCATATGAAACAGCTGCCATGATTAAATGGCCCGGCAGTTTTTACCGGACAGATATTGGTGCCAAAGCAGCACTCCATAAAAGTAAAAAAGTAATACCTACGGCTGGAAAGGCACAGGTCGGCATAGTAATGGGCAGCGATTCAGACCTTCCTGTGATGCAGGCCGCGGCCGACTTTCTGAAATCCATGGGAATTCCCTATGAAATATCTGTTAACTCGGCGCATCGCACCCCTGATGCTGCATCGGCTTATGCCAAGAATGCTTCATCACGGGGGGTGCAGGTTATCATTGCCGGGGCAGGTATGGCTGCCCACCTGGCTGGAGTTCTTGCAGCCCATACAAATATTCCAATCATTGGCGTACCCCTTGATGCCTCACCTTTGAATGGTTTGGACGCACTGCTTTCCACAGTACAGATGCCGCCAGGTATACCTGTTGCCAGCATGGGCATAGGTAAGGCAGGGGCAAAAAATGCAGCAGTGCTTGCTGCCAGGATCCTGGCTCTTCATGATAAAAAACTTGCTGACAGGCTCACTGCATTTAAAAAGGAAATGGCCAGGCAGGTGGAAGCTAAAAATAAAAAGCTGCAGACACTTTAAGCATTGATGAAGCAGCACCGGCACATTGAACATACTGTTGCTTACCAGCCCTGTTCCATGGCAGACCTGAACAGGGCTGTGGTTGTTTTGAACGGGGGTGGGGTTGTTGCCTTTCCTACAGAGACCTATTATGGACTTGCGGTTGATCCCTTAAACCCCCTGGCACTGAACCACCTGTTTGCCTTAAAACAGAGGGAAATCAGCAAGCCCATCCTGACGCTGGTTGACGACAGGGAATCACTCTTTTTCCTTGTTCAGGATATTCCAAGCCTCTACGAGCCACTCATGAAAGAATTCTGGCCCGGACCGCTCACCCTCATTTTCCCGGCACGGCTCAACCTGCCGACCCTGTTGACAGCAGGAACCTCCAAAATTGGCGTGCGACAGTCATCCCATCCCTTCGCCCGGCAGCTTCTGCGAGCTTTCGGGAGGCCTTTAACAGCTACCAGTGCCAATATATCCGGACGTGCTGCAGCTGCCGATGCCCATGAAGTAAAGATGCAATTCGGCAGCAGGATTGACATGGTTTTTGATGGGGGCAGAACCCCCGGCGTTATCGGGTCAACCATTGTCGGTCTTGACAAGGACGGGCTCAAGCTCATCCGTGAAGGGGTCATCCCCTTTGAAGAAATTTTACAGTTTTCATAAAACAGCCGAACAGTTTAAAGTGAATTCGTTTATTTTTGAACCCTTCAATAGCCGCCTGGCTAGGGATATACGCAACAGTCTCTCTAAGTCTTTTCTCCAGGCCCTGGCAGAAAAAGATGTTTCCTTATATCAAAGGTGTGGTGCTGATTACATGCAGCAGAAACTGGAACCGGGCTATGCAAGATATATAAAAACCAGGCTGGCTAAATATGAAGAAGCTTATGCAATTATAGAACAGAAAGATCTCAGGCAAGTTTTACAGCAGGCAGCGATTTTTTGGGTTCTTGAACTCTATTTTGAAATGCATGAACTTTTGGAGCCTGCCTGGAAAGATGCTGAAGGTAACAGACGCTTGGCCCTGCAAGGGCTTATACGGGCAGCTGGCATGAAAATTCATGCGCAAAGCAATAATATGAAGGCAGCAGCAAGTATGGGTGCTAAAGCCATGGCTGATTTAAAGAAATATTCCGGAGAGCTTACAGGTTTTATCGATGTTGAGTCCATACTGGCTGAGATCAAACAGACGCTCAGTACTGTCCGGAACACAAGCGGCCGGACTAGGCATTAAGGGCCGGGTTTGCATGACTTGAACTATCAGGAAACGCCTGCAAAGATCACTTTTTGTCTGATTTGCAGGTGTTTATTGCAAATGGAAGATAGGCTGGACAATGACCAAGAGCAGCAGTTACAATAAGAGGGATGCCGATCAGTCCCCACCAGCTTGCTGCCACCAAGCCGATAATGATAATGGCCAGACCCGCAGCCAGTCGAAAAATTATGTCAGACGGTCCCA
>Ga0209536_100015897_pt1 | contig 10715 bp, 10 predicted proteins | sample DeeMarSeWOR28_12_FD_187461 | JGI IMG/M metagenome (GOLD analysis project Ga0209536, IMG submission 187461) | Marine sediment microbial communities from White Oak River estuary, North Carolina - WOR-2-8_12 (SPAdes) (version 2) | ecosystem: Environmental > Aquatic > Marine > Intertidal zone >...
AGTTATTGAAAGTAACCCCTGAGTGGATGGCTCCCAATGGCATGATCTTATTAGAAATTGAAGCTTCGCAGGGCATGTCTGCAGTTTCCCTGGCATATGATGCTTTTGATAGTGCTGAGATCCATCTACACCAGGACTTAGCCGGACATGACAGACTGGTAGAAATTATGCTGTAAGCCTTATGGAAACTTTAGTACTCCCCGCTGACAAAGAAGATACCATTCCACATGCGCTTGACATTCTAAAACGTGGCGGACTAGTTGCCTTTCCCACTGACACCGTTTATGGCGTCGGCGCACTGGCATTCGACGCGTGGACCAATCAAGGGCTGGCGATCGAGGAAATCGCTGCCGTGATGCGGCCTGTGTGCGAACAAGCGCTGAGGAGATGAGAATGTTGCGATTTCTGACCGCAGGTGAATCCCATGGCCCAGCCCTTACAGCGATCCTGGAGGGCATGCCTGCCGGACTTAAGATTAAAATCAATAGGATAAACCAAGAAATGAGGCGTAGACAACAGGGTTATGGCCGGGGTGAGAGGATGCAGATTGAGAGAGATAAGGTTGAAATCCTATCCGGCTTAAAAAATAGCCTCACCTTAGGAAGTCCAATCGGGATCTTGATTAAAAATAAGGATTTTAAAATTGAAAGATTGCCCAGCGTAATCTCACCGCGACCAGGACATGCGGATTTAGCAGGATTACTTAAGTATGGTTTTGTTGATATCCGTTGTGTCTTGGAGCGTGCCTCAGCCCGGGAGACAGCAGCACGGGTAGCAATTGGGGCTATATGTAAGATATTTCTTGAGCAATTCAGGATCAGGATAACTAGTCGAGTGTTAGAGATCGGCGGTCGGAAAAATGTAACCCAAATAAAGAAGATTATTGATCAGGCAAGAATAAATAAAGATACTGTAGGTGGTATTTTTGAGGTTAAGGCAAAGGGTGTAGTTGCTGGTTTAGGAAGTTACACTCAGTCAGATCGTCGCCTGGATGGCAATTTGACTCAGACAATAGCCTCGATTCCGGGAATAAAGGCAGTGGAGCTTGGATTGGGATTTGGCTATGCGGATAAATTAGGCTCTGGGGTTCATGATGCGGTGTATTACTCCAAAGCCAGGGGGTTCTTCCGCAAAACCAATAATTCTGGCGGTATTGAGGGTGGAATTTCTAATGGCGAGGATATTGTCTTGAGAGCTTGCATGAAACCAATTTCTACTCTCCTGGCACCCCTGGATTCAGTAAATATAAAAACCAAGAAAAAGGCAAAGGCAAGTATTGAGCGCTCAGATATCTGTGTGGTTGAGGCAGCAGGAGTAGTTTCCGAAGCTGCGGTTGCGGTTGAGCTGGCGCGCGCATTTTTGGATAAATTCGGCAGCGATTCTCTTCGGGATATCAAGGCGAGCTATCAAAGATATCTAAAGAGAATAAGCTAAAAGATTAGGTGAGAAAATCATCCCCCTTTCGTCTATTAAGATTAGAAGGGGGTGATTGATATGGCAAAACGCATGGATCTAGAGATTGTACGGCTGCATCGTTTTGATGATCAGGACTCAAAGCTTAAAGCCTTTGTTGATGTGGCAATCGGTGAGTTTATTGTAAAGGGATTACGCATCCTTCAAGGGCAAAAAGGATTATTTCTGGCAATGCCTCGGGAGCAGGGTAAGGATGGACGTTGGTATAGCTGCGTTTATCCTAAGAGCCCCCAGGCACACCAGGCCTTGACTGAAATGGTTTTAGCCGCATATCAAGAATAGGCAAGATAAGACTGAACAAAAGGCCCCGAGCAGCAAGTCTCGGGGCTTTATATTTGATTCTGCCTCTGTTGGCTTAAGGTAGGGATTACCTTATAAGAAGGTAGCTGTTGACAGAGATGTAACTCAATGTTAAAATTAGTGGTTATGAAGGGCACCTTCTTATTTAGCTTCGAAGGTGTCCGTTGTAACGAATGGAGTATTGTTTAGCATGCCGACTGAGTCATGAGGTCGGCCGGGGTAGGCATTAGTAAAACCATGGCGAATATTTACTTAGTAGGTTTTATGGGAACGGGTAAGACTGCTGTTGGCAAGGAGGTAGCTAGGAAACTAAGCCAGCAGTTTATCGATTTAGATTCGCAGATTGAAGAAAAACAGAATCGGAAAATCAGTCAGATCTTTACTGAAGATGGTGAAGCATATTTCCGAAGCCTGGAGAAACAGACTCTTAAGAAGATAGCAGTAGGAAAGAATCTGGTTGTCTCTTGCGGTGGAGGCATTATCTTAGATAAAGAAAATATCCAGATTATGAAAGAGACGGGTAGGATGATTTGCCTTACCTCAAGGCCAGAGGTAATTCTGGCACGTACTCAAGGCTATAGGCAACGACCTTTATTAAATGTAGATAATCCTACAGAGAGGATTGATGAGTTATTAAAGATCCGTGCACCATTTTATGCGCAGGCAGATTATACTATTGATACTTCTGATTTGTCCGTCTTGGCAGTAGTGGATAAGGTTTTAGAACATGTTAGAGGAAAAAACAATTAATTGGCTTAGGTTGACACTAATCCCTGCTATTGGACCAGTAAGAGCAAGGAAGTTGCTGGAGAGATTCATTCAACCTGATAAAATTCTCTTGGCCTCACAGAAAGAGATTGCCGCAGTCTTAGGTAACTCCCTTGCTGAGGCAATTAACCAACAGCGAAAGAGGATTGATATAGATAAGCAGTTGCGGCTGATTGAGGAATACCAGGTTAAGATTATTACCCAAGATAATCCAATCTACCCAGAGAATCTTAAAAATATATTTGACCCGCCTTTGGTTTTATTCCTGCGCGGTGAGCTTTTACCCTGTGATGATTTTTCAATTGCCATTGTGGGCACAAGGATGGCTTCAATCTATGGAATTAATATGGCGCGCAAGATTAGTACCCAGTTAGGCCAGCTGGGATTTACCATTATCAAGCGTGAAGGCGAGGGTTTCTGGGATGAACTTCCTGGCTGGAGTATGGAATCTCCTGACCAGTTCACTGAGTTCCCCCAGGTGTGTATCCCCCACAGTTGTGGCATAGAAGCGACCACCAAGCTTGAGAACGCGGCGGATTTCCTTGAGGGCGGATATCCGGTCACGGACGTGGTATAGGAAATGGTTGGCGATGATTGCATCAAAATAGTTGTCGTCATGGGGGATAGCACCCACGTCACAGACTGCAAAAGAGAACTGTCTATCCATTAGGCTATTTCGTGCCTCGCTGACCATTCCGATTGAGAAATCTGAGAGAATCACATGCCATCTATCAGGTATGCGGTGTTTGTTCTTCAACCACAGATCACCTGGACCGCAACCCAGTTCCAGGATTATCGCCTGTGGCGGGATATCGAACTGGTCGAAGACCCACAGGAACCAATCGTAGGGATTTGTGCTGAAGCGTTGGTGCAGTTGGATGCGGGCGTTCAGGTTGTTGGCGTCCTTATATTGATGAGATTTTAGTAAGCTGGCGTCCTGTAAGATCGACATAATTTACTGGCTCCCAATAATAAGATTATAAGTTTTCTTGATTTTGAATTATATGGCAAAATTTGCTTATAGCCTTTAAAATAATTATGGTTTTGATAAATAAATGAAAAAAGGGAGTGCTACGATGTATGTAAGAAAACAAAGATTATTCGTATTTTTACCGTTTGTTTTTGGGATTGTATTCTTAGTGTTGATGTCATTGTTCATCATTTACCAGGTTGATGTCGTCGCTGGAGGGAATGAAATCAATCAAACGATCCGATACGTCTCACCTGATGGAAATGATACGGGCAACGATTGCCTTTTGAGCAGTTCGCCATGCGCAACGATACAACATGCAGTCGATCAGGCTGACCCTGGCGATGAGGTACGGATCGCGCAGGGTAACTTCAGTGGCTCACAAACGATCATGTACACTGATAATTACACTTATACACAGGTTGTTTTCATTGACCAGCCAATCATCTTGCGAGGTGGATTCTCTACGGGTGATTGGAACAATTCGAACCCCAATCAGAACGAAACCATCATTGACCCTGAAGGTAACGGGCGTGGAATTACTATCATTGACACAATGAATGGTCCGGTGACCATTGAAGGACTGACAGTTACCGGTGGGGATTATACCGGTCTGGGTAATCCCCCAGGTGTGCAGAATCAGAAGTGTCGATCCACTGATGCCTGTGGGGGAGGCGTGTATGTTCATAACAGCTCGGTTAATTTACGTACACTTCAGATACTCAACAATAATGCTGGCGATGGGAGCAGTGAGGGTGGTGGTATATACCTGTGGGATGCGTGGAACTTATTGATCGATTGTGTTAATGTCATCAACAATGTAGCCATGAATGGCGCGGGGATGGCGGTCACGGAGCAGCATTTTCCACTAACAATCTTGAACAGTAATTTTGAATCTAATGTTGCTGAAAATACCGGTGGCGGAATTCATTTACGATCTAATATAGAAAGCCTGGTGACTATTAAAAATTCCAGGCTTGCAAACAATATCGCTACTTCCGAGGATGGTGGTGGACTTGAAGCGCGGTTATCCGCAGATGGGTTGTTATTACAGATGGATAGTGTCTGGGTTCAGGACAACCAGGCCAATGATTATGGTTTTGGAATTTCACTGGAAGCAGCCGGTCCGGTGACCCCCGAAGCGTCATTTAGCAATCTAATCCTTTCAGGAAATAAACGTGTTGCAGGATCAGAGGCAACACCAAAAGATGCTGTTATCAGCATCAATGGGCTTTTTACAAACCTGGTTGTTGACATGGAGCATATAACCGCTGCTGACAACCAGTCTCCAAGTTTTCTGTATGCAGAACCTTCGCATAATAATGGTAAATTTGTGACCATCACGATTACAAACACGCTGCTTTCAGGTTTTGATTATGCATTCACCGCCATGGATACTGAAGGGAGTGATACGACCATTCAACACACAAAAACGCTATTTCATGATGTGGCAGTTGATCATAACCCTCTGGGTGTTTCCCCCACCTTTATCTCTGTTGATCCGATAACAGGTAATCCGATGTTGAATGAAGCGTATCATCTGGAATCAGAGTCGGAAGCAATTGATGTTGGATATGACAGCGGTATGGATCATGATATTGATGGAAATCCGAGACCATTTGGGAACACTCCAGATATCGGGGCGGATGAGTATTTTCAAAGTTTTTTCTATTTGCCGATCATAAATAAGAAGTAGGTGTGTAAAATGACTTGAAAGTCACCCGGCTCTCTCCAGGAGCCGGGTTTTTATTTAAATTTTATTCTATAAATAATTATGAAAAACGCTATCCATACACAAAAATAACTAAAAATGAGAATCCTTAAATATTACAAAGATTCTCCAATTAAGTATTGATTAAAAACAATCTTTCGGCTAAAATAGTGGGAGATAGTGGGAGAAAGTGGGACAAAGTGGAGCGCCGGCATAATTTTCCGGCGTTCTGATATTTAGATGTGAGGTAGAACGGATGTTCTTAGGACAATTTTACCACAACATTGATGATAAGGGAAGGCTAACGGTACCGGTGCGGTTCCGTGATCAGTTAGTTGTGGAGGATTGTATCCTTATGCAAGGATTTGACCAGAACCTGATGTTGCTAACTTCACCTTTTTTCAACTTACTGTCCCAGCGTTTGAACGGTATGAGTCTCACCGATCCCACCGCGCGTCTGTTGAGGCGTTTGGTCTTTTCAATGGCTCATCAAGTTGAGTTAGACCGTTCTGGACGGGTTTTGCTCCCCCAATTCCTGCGTGAGGCAATCGGGTTGGAGAATGAAGCTGTTTTTGTCGGCGCCGGAGATTACATTGAGATCTGGTCTGCGGACAAGTGGCTGGATCAGGCGCAACAACTGCAAGACGCACAAACAAACGCCCAACGGTTCTCTGAATTAGATCTGCCTACCCAGTAGGTTGGCACAGTGACCGAGCGTATAAAGGGAGATAATCTCCCTCACATTCCTGTACTTTACCATGAAGTCATCCGAGCACTGAAGCCACGCCAGGCAGGGTTTTATGTGGATGGAACCCTGGGTGCCGGAGGCCACGCTTACGGGATACTCGAAGCAAGTTCACCTGACGGAAGGCTATTGGGGTTGGACGTGGATCCCGCAGCACTTGCATTGGCAAGAGAACGGTTAGCGATCTTCGCCGATAGAGTGACCTATGCCCAGACTTCTTACCACCTGCTAAGGGAGCAGCTGGAACGGCTGGGTTGGTCAAACGTCGATGGGATTGTGCTAGACCTGGGTTTGTCTTCGATGCAAATTGGTTCTCCAGAGCGCGGCTTTTCCTTCCAGATTGATGCTCCGCTGGATATGAGATTTAACCAACAAAATGAGCTGACTGCAGCTGACCTGGTCAATCGATTGTCTGAGCAAAATCTGGCTGAGGTGCTCTATGAATATGGAGAAGAACCACAAGGGCGCCAGATCGCACGCGTGATCATTGCTGCCCGTCCTGTAAGAACAACTAAACAACTGGCTGATATCGTCGAAGGCGTCGTATCGAAAAAGACTACCACTAAGTCCAGGCAAAGCCGTAAGATACACCCTGCGACCCGTACTTTTCAAGCTTTACGCATCGCAGTTAATAAAGAACTCGATGTGTTGGAAGCGTCTCTACCGGAGACGATGCAGGCATTGTCAACTGGTGGGCGGCTGGCGATAATTTCTTATCACTCTCTGGAAGATCGAGTGGTGAAAAGATTTTACCGTCGGGAGAGCAGAGATTGTATCTGTCCACCCAAACAACCGGTCTGTACCTGTGGTCATCAGGCGCAATTGGTCGAGATCACCCGCAAACCAATCTTGCCCGGACCGGATGAGATTATGCTGAATCCTCGCTCTCGGAGTGCAAAATTGAGAGTGGCTGAAAAAATTTAAGGTTGAGAGGGCTTGTTGGCATGAATTTTGCAAACTTGTTGTATATGGGAAAACCAGTTGTTTTCCTATTTAACAACAGGAGGCATGTATGCAGCGCTTAGAGAAATTTACTCAAGCTTATCCCCAGATACCTTGGCGCGGACAAACCCAGGTTTTGGGTCTGATTCTGGTGATAATTGTGCTTGTCGCGCTTGTGGCGGGTTTTTATCTCAGCGTAAGTGCCCGAGCGGCATCAATCGGTCGCGATATCCAGGCGATGCAAATACAGATCAAGGAAATTGAACAACAGAACGAAACTTTTAAAGCCCACCTGGCAAGTTTAACATCTTCAAGGGTATTAGATGCAAGATTAGAAAAACTTGGGTTCAGACCAATTAACCAGGAGGACGCGTTGTATGTTTTCATCCCAGATTATCCGGGTAGAAGGCCAGTATCCTTGGCTCCAGCCTTGGAAGAACCAATTGTCAGTGCTCCAATCCTGCCGGAAGTGTACACCGAATCTATTTTTCAATGGTTATATAGGCAGCTCAGTCCGTATGTTTTACCCATGTTTGAGGTGAAGTGATGAACCGCGATTATCTCTGGCGCTACAAGTTTCTTGGTTTTGCGATTTCAATCTTGCCATTAATTATTGGGATCCAATTATTTCGTATTCAAATAGACAAGGAGCAAATCGACGCAATTGGGGGAATCGGAGCTCTGTATGCTGGTGAATTTAAAACAATTGAACCAGCCAGGGGTATGATCTACGATCGGTATGGAAATTCGATGGCTGGTAACGAAACAGTATATGAGGTTGGTGTTGAGCTGAAATTTGTCAGGAACCCAGACACAATCGCTCTGGCCATGAATTTGGTGACCGGTGCAGATTACAACGAAATCTTTGAGTCTGCCAGTATCCCAGAATCTCCTACGGCAGTCTATCGAGTTTTGGCCCGGGGGGTTACACCTGAGCAGGTTGAACGCTTAGAAATAATTAAAGAGCAGATGCAGGATAAATACGGGAACAGCAACGCCAAAGATGCACCGAGTTTGAGTGGGATCCGATTCAGCCCTTATCTGGAGAGGATTTATCCGGAGAAATCGATTGGCTCGAATATGATTGGTTTTGTGAACTTTGACCAAACCGGATATTTTGGTGTGGAAGGTTATTACAACGACATGCTGGCGGGGAAATCTACCGTCGTCTGGTTGCCGACTGATCCCAACCAGGCAAAAGGTCTGCCAAACACTCCTGACGGTGTCAGTCTGGTTCTGACAATCGACCGTGAGATCCAGTCCAGCATGGAAGAATTGGTTGATAAAGCTAAGAAGAAAAACGGTGCCGAATCAGCCACCATTGTGGTTCTTGATCCGGAAACAGGTGAAATCCTGGCTATGGCTACGACCCCACGACTTGATCCGAACGAGTATTGGGATTTTGAGGAGATCTTCCCCGGTGAGACCCCGTTCAACCGGGCTGTTAGCCAGGCTTACGAACCGGGCTCAGTCTATAAAGTTTTAACCATGGCAGCAGGTCTGGATCTAGGAGTTATCACTCCGGAGACTGAGTTTATTGATACAGGTGTCTTTGATTATGGAGGGGCGAAAATATATAACTGGAATTTAGGTGCCTGGGGTCCTGTTAGTATGCTGGAATGTTTGCAACACTCATTAAACACCTGCCACGCCTGGGTTGCAACCAAGATTGGTGCCTATAACTTCTATGATTACATGCACAAGTATGGTATTGGAAGATCTTCCGGGGTTGACCTGGCTGGTGAGGCAACCGGCCGACTTAAGAAACCCGGGGATGAAGATTGGTTCGAGGCAGACCTGGCTGTCAATTCGTTCGGTCAGGGCGTTGCTGCTACACCGATTCAGATGGCTTCGGCAATTTCTGCCCTGGCAAATGATGGGGTCATTATGACGCCCCACATTGTGCATTCATTGATCAGCAAAGGTGTCCAGCATGAGATCGGACATCATGTTGCCTCTGAACCAATAAAACCTGAAACAGCGCGCACAATAACTGAAATGTTGGCGACCTCGTTAGAAATCGAGGCCTCCAATGCTCTTGTTCCCGGTTACCGGGTTGCTGGTAAGACCGGTACCGGTGAAATCCCAACCCCTTATGGATACACCAATTATTTGACCAACGCGTCCTTTGTTGGTTGGGGACCGGTGGATGATCCCCAATTCCTGGTCTATGTCTGGCTGGAAAAACCAACCACCTCAATCTGGGGCTCCGAAGTAGCAGCACCAGTGTTTAAGGATGCAGTTGAAAGACTGGTGGTTTTGATGAACATACCTCCTGACGCTGTCCGTCTAGAGTTGTCTGGAAAACAAACCTCAACCAATGGAGAGAGTGGCGTTTCACAATAAAAGGAGATAGGAATTAACCCAGTGTTGATCCTCGCTGACATTATTGAAGCATTGACAGATTATCGCCCGGAGAACGCCAGACGCGTGGTGATGAATGCGGTGGTCGATTCGCGCCAGGCTTCAAAAGAATCCTTATTTATCGCCTTACCCGGTGAAAGAGTTGACGGGCATGACTATGTCGCCGATGCATTCAAAAAGGGAGCCTGGTTAGCGTTCATTCAGCGAGACATCTCGGTTGATTGTCCGATCCTTGATCTGCGTAAGCCCCAGGATCCAGAAGATCTAAATGCTGTCCTCAGGGAATTGTCAGCGAAATCAAAATTATGCCTGCGCTTCGACGATGCACTGGTCGCTTTACAGAGAGTCGCTCACTATTGGCGGCGGAAATTTGAACATGTGCGAGTGATTGGAATTACCGGTAGCGTAGGGAAATCCACCACCAAAGAGGTTCTGGCTGAAGTTCTATCTCAGCGTTACCGGACCTTGAAGAACCCTGGCAACCTCAATAATGAGATTGGTTTACCGTTGACAATGTTGCAGTTGAGAGATGACCACGAAGTTGCTGTTTTGGAGATGGGTTTTTATGTCCCGGGCGAGATCGAACTCTTGTGTGACATCGCATTACCTCACGTTGGTGTCATTACCAACATTGGCACGGTCCATGCTGAGCGTGCTGGCTCTCAGGAAGCAATTGTTCGCGGAAAATCCGAGCTGGTAAAAGCCCTGCCACCAGCGCCTGATGGTGTCGCGATCCTCAATTATGATGATCCACTGGTCCGGGAGATGGCAACCAAAACCGACGCCAGGGTGTTCTATTATGGACTGACCGAAGATTCAGACCTGTGGGCGGATGAAGTTGTTGGTCATGGATTAGAGGGAATTCGTTTCCGTATGCATTACCGCAGTGAGACGCTGCATATTCGGGTTCCATTAATTGGCAGGCACTCGGTTCACACAGCTCTACGTGCGTCTGCGGTTGCACTGAATGAGGGATTGACCTGGCAAGAAATTGTGAATGGATTAAGAAGTGGGCACACCCAATTGAGGCTGGTCGCAGTTCGCACACAAAGTGGTGCCCTCGTGCTGGATGATACCTATAATGCTTCGCCCCAATCGACAATTGCAGCCCTTAATCTTTTAGATGAGTTAGAGGGGAATAAAATCGCGGTGTTAGGCGATATGCTTGAGTTGGGACCATATGAATGGCGCGGCCATGAGATGGTCGGGGTTCGTGCTTCAGAGGTTGTTGACGCGTTGGTTACTGTTGGCGAACGCGGGCGCATGATCGCTACTGCCGCCCACCAAGCTGGTTTGAAAAGGTCCGCAATTACCGAGTTAGAAGATTCGCAGCAGGCAATTGTATTTCTCTCTGATTTACTGACAGAAAATGATGTTGTGCTTGTAAAAGGTTCCCGCAGCATGCACATGGATCGAATTGTATCGGCTTTGGAATACGAATC
>Ga0209536_100015898_pt1 | contig 10715 bp, 7 predicted proteins | sample DeeMarSeWOR28_12_FD_187461 | JGI IMG/M metagenome (GOLD analysis project Ga0209536, IMG submission 187461) | Marine sediment microbial communities from White Oak River estuary, North Carolina - WOR-2-8_12 (SPAdes) (version 2) | ecosystem: Environmental > Aquatic > Marine > Intertidal zone >...
AGCTTTCAGCCAGACTCGAGCAGCTGCGCAGCGAACTGAGCCGTCTCGAAATGAAGAAGATGGAACTCTCGATGAAACTGAATTACCTCCATGATGATATCCTGAAGACCTATTCCGTCGAGATCTCCTCAGAAGATATTCCCGATTCGGTCACGCCCGAGGATGAGGAGGCCCTTCCCGGACTGAAGGAAAAGATTCAGGCCATCGGGCCGGTCAGTCTCGGCACCCTTGATGAGTATGAAGAGCTGAAAGAACGCTTTGAATTTCTCTCAAAACAGAGAGACGACCTGCTTGAGTCAATCAAGGCCCTTGAAGACACGATACAGAAAATTAACAGGACGACCAAAAAGAGACTGGAAGATGCATTTGAAGCACTGAATGAAAAATTCAAGGAAGTCTTTACCACCCTGTTCGGAAAAGGAAGGGCCGAGCTGCAGCTGACCGAGGGGAGCATTCTCGATGCCGGCATTGAAATCATAGCGCAGCCTCCCGGCAAGAGGCTTCAGAATCTGATGCTCCTTTCCGGAGGGGAAAAGGAACTGACGGCGCTCTCCCTTCTGTTTGCCGGTTTTATGATCAAGCCGACCCCCCTCTGCCTGCTTGACGAGGTCGATGCACCGCTGGATGAGTCGAACACGGACCGGTTTCTCAAATTGCTGACCGAAATGGCAAAGGGCATTCAGTTTATTACCATCACCCACAACCGCCGTACCATGGAAGCGGCAGATTATATTTACGGTATTACCATGGAAGAACCGGGGTCTTCAAAGACTGTGTCCATGCACCTTGCGGAAGCGGTATAAGCGTTAAGAGGCTGAACGCTGCCTGTTTCCGTAAACACGTATTCCCCAGTGAGTATCTTTGCATATTCATCCTTATCTGATAAACTATAACTAATATTGATAATCTTATAAAGAGTAATCAACTCAGACATTAATTAAAAAAATCCGTACTGATTTCTCTTTGCAGTGAAAAGGCGAAGAGGATTTTATTTCATGATCAAATCAGTAATTGCATCAGTGATCATCCTTTTCTCTCTGTTGCTTGTTTTTACCACAGTCCAGGCACAGGGAGTGACGAGAAATAAACACATGAAGAAGTTCACCGCTGTTTTCGGCGCTCCGCAGGCAGGTCCTCAGGCAACGGGAGGATCTGAACGTGCCAGGTATATAGATAAGGGCGACTACTATTTTTTGAATACCGGTGAAAAAAGGTCTTTCCTGAGAGAAGAAAATGCCTACGTTATTATACGGAAGAAGAAGAAAGCTCCCCAAATGTCGCGGGATGCGATTCAAAACCGGTTTAAGGGCAGACTGGACATTGTTAAAAAACATGATTTTGGTAAATCCGTTAAATTTAAGATCAGGAAAGGGCAGAAAGCCGGTGACATTCTATCTGATTTATATAAAGGGGATGAATCAATATCATTTATTTCTCCGGCGCTGACGGGCAGAGAAAAGGGGGGGGAACAGGCAATTACTCCTTCCATAATAGTAAAAATTGATAAAAATTTTGATACAGATTATATATTTGCAGAGCTTCAGCGTTATAATTTAATTCCAGTGACCAGACTCGCCTTTACAGATACTGAGTTTGAACTGAAGATGAATGAGCAGATTTCAGACATAGGAACGATTTTTGAACGTGTCCGTACTATTGCAGACCTGAACTGTATACTGTGGGCTGAGCCGGTTTTCCTGACGAGTGCCGTTAAGCACTTTATTCCTGATGACCCCCTGTTTGGGAATCAGTGGCATTTGAATAATACCGGCCAGAACGGCGGCGCCGTTGATGCTGATATAGACGGCCCCGAGGGATGGGATTTTGCAGCCGGAGCCGGGACAGTGATCGCAATTTACGATGACGGCGTCGACACTTCGCACGAGGACCTGGCCATCTGGTCTAATCCCGGTGAAACAGGTGGAGGCAGGGAATCAAACGGGCTTGATGATGACGGAAACGGCTTTATTGATGATTATCAGGGGTGGGACTTCAGTGATAACGACAACAACCCGAACCCCTCATCAGTTACTGACAATCATGGCACCTCTGTTGCCGGTGTAGCCGGAGCGATCGGGAACAACGGTATTGGCGTTGCAGGGAGTGCGCCTGAATCCACCATACTTCCGGTCCGGATGACCTCGGGATTTTGCACTGCTTTTGGCGATGCCATGCGATATGCGGGGAAATATGGGGATGTAGTCAGTAACAGCTGGACTATTGGAGCATGCGAGAGTTCATTAAATTCTGCAATATCTGATGTTGTAAACGGTCAAATCGTTGGGGCCAGAAGAGGAACACTGGGGACCCCCGTGGTATTTGCCAGCGGAAATGATGCCAGCGGATGGAGAAAGTTTACACTGATTGGATTTACCGGAGGTACATTTACATTTCAGTGGAAATTTTCGAAGGACGCGTCTGTCTCTTCAGGGTATGACACTGTCTGGCTTGATGCTATCAACTGGCCTGGAGGAGGAGTTAATGACTTCGAAAGTGATACAGTCGGCACCGTCCCGACCGGTTTTACCAGCAGCGGTAGCGGCAATAAGCTCTGGACTGTGGTGAGCGATGGTATTCACGCACGCGGAGCATCAGGCAACTCTGTAAAAGCAGGATCCATCATCAAGAACCAGAATACTTCTCTCTACAGTACAAGGGCGGTCGGTGCGGGCAACCTTACCTTCTGGGTGTGGGTTTCTTCAGAGCAGAACTTTGATTTTTTTGAGTTTTATGTGGACGGGATAAGGTATTTCCGGTATGCACCAGGACAGTATGGTCATACAAACGAGGTAGGATACCCCGCATCACATCCGGACACAATCGCGGTCGGCGCTAGCAATGACGGCTCTGTAAGCGGCGAAGAGGAGCGTTCATACTACAGCCAGTTCGGAACAGACCTTGACGTCGTTGCCTCCAGCAGCAGTGACGGCCAGGGGATCACGACAACAGACCGTATGGGAGCGAGCGGTTATTCCAGCTCAAACTATACATCCAACTTCGGAGGTACCTCATCTGCAACGCCGCTTGCAGCAGGTATTGTAGCGGATATTATCTCTGACGATCCTGCGCTGACTGCAGATGAAATACGCACTATCCTGCAGGACGGTGCTGACAAAATAGGCCCGTATGCCTATATTGGAGGGAGAAATGATTTTTATGGGTACGGCCGTGTCAATTTACTCAACTCTGTTTATTCATGCCTGCTGCCGGTAGCTATTGACAGGATGACACCATCTTATTATTCTTCCCTTCAGAACGCATACGTCGCCGCTGCACCAGAAGAAACTATCCTCAGTCAGGCAGTAACCCTTACTGAAAGCCTGAACCTCAATCTCAATAAATCGGTGATTTTTGAAGGTGGATATGACTGTACGTTTACTACGAACGCAGGGGTTACGGTTATCACCGGAAACATAACGGTCAGCCAGGGGACGCTCAGTATTCAGAGTGGAACCTTTGCGTTGCAGTAATAATAGATACCCGATACGTGCCGTCCGGATATGAGGAACATTTTAAGGGCTCTCCTTCTAGCTTGAAGCATCCACTGATTCGGTGCGCTCAATCTGCCATCGGCCCCACTCCGAGATAACCATGTAGGGGACCTCGGAACCTTCGTTCGAAAACTCCCAATATGATTATGGACTAATCATAACGGAGCCGGAACAAACAGGTATGGCAGTTACTTGAGTTTTAGCTGTAAAATCATTACATTTATATATACTATTCAACAGCAAATTGAGGTAATAACCATTCGGAAGCTGCGTAAAGAATTCATTAGTCCGCGTCGTCTTTTTGTAATCGTGATAATTGCGATATTCTGCATGGAAGCTCTTATCATGCTCTTTCTTCCGCTGTTTCATAGGTTAACAGTTTTCCAGATGGCAATCGTTGATGCCGTATTGTTGTTATTTGTATTATTCCCAATTCTGTATTTTCTTTTTCTCAAGCCGCTGCAATCACAGATATCAGAGCATAATAAATTGCAAAATATGATATTTGAAATTGAAGAGTATGAACAAACGCGCATAGGACAAGACCTGCACGACAGTTTGGGACAGACTCTGACAGGACTGGCTTTTAAAACTAAATCTATGGAAAACAGACTTATGAAGAATGAATCCATACTGGTTGAAGAAATATCGCAAATTACAAAGCTAATAAATAAGACTACTAAGCAATTGAAAATTTTATCTAAACAGTTATTGGCACTGGGCACGAAGGAAGAGAGTCTCGTAATGGCATTAAGGGATCTTGCATACGAGGCTGAACAGTTGTATGGTATTTCTTGTAATTTTACGTGTCATGAACAGATACCCGAATTTAATAAAAAATCTGTTGTTACACATTTGTATAGAATTGCACAGGAAGCTATTACCAATGCTATAAAGCATGGCAATTCAAAAAATATAGTAATTGAGCTTACCAATAAAGATGATCTCATTGAATTAACAATAAAGGATGACGGACGGGGAATGTCCAAAGTATCAAAAGACACGTATGGGATCGGATTGCAAATTATGAATCATCGTGCAAATGCTATTGGTGCGGTGCTTGATATTGAATCAGAAGTGAATCATGGAACGAGTATCTCCTGCAGATTTGCACGTAATCACAACGGCAGTTAATTTCAAATAATGAGGGATTGCTTTTTTATTTAATTAAAACCTGCAATCCTCCACACGAACGCTGCCACGGCTTGCCGATAAATCTGATTTTATCGTTAATCGACCGCTTTTATCGGTCATGACAGTGGCGTTATTGCATCGTCATTCCCAGATCTTTAGAGTGAATGAGGATTTTCAGATATACTTATAAAGATCGGAACGAAAGTATCCGAAGAAAATCATAAGATAATGAAGGAAAGACAGACTATACGTTGACCAGCGTGAAATCAGCCAAGAGGAATTTAATGAACCTATTTTGGATAATCTCGATAGTGTTTCTTTATTCCTGTGCCTCTCCCCATCATTCAAACCATAGCCCTGATAAGGGTGATAACTATGTAGTTGCCTCATGGTATGGCAAGAAATTTAACGGAAAAAGGACTGCATCAGGAGAAAGATTTGACATGTATGCAATGACCTGTGCACACAAGACACTTCCATTCGGGACAAAACTCCGTGTAACAAATCCTGATAATAATAAATCGGTTATCGTAACGGTGAATGACAGAGGCCCGTTCATTCATGGCAGGCAGCTTGACCTATCATATGGAGCGGCCAAACAGATCGGCATTGTAAGACAGGGCGTTGAACGAGTAAAGATAGAGCAAGTCCCTTAATACAGTTTCTACCTGTAACCGATTACCTATATTTCAAATAGTATCGACCTGGTTTAAAAGGTAGTTTCGTCAGATTTTATGGAATCATCGTGAAATTTTCATTGACAGATCAATCAGTATATATTATTTTAATATATTAGATATTGATTGAGATCGATTCTAATCCATTTCTTTTATTAATATAGAAGGTCATGCTGAAAGGTATGGCTATATTTGCCCACACATTAATCCTGACATTATTTTTAAGGGGGAGGCGTAATGAAAAAACGGCTTTTTATAAGTGTATCATTAATTTTGATTATATTTATTCTCGTAGTGTCGGCAATTGATGGAACGGCGGCCACGATAACTATTAATCCCATTAAAGATAACACGATTGCTCAGGGGATTGACCCGGGATCGGGTGAGAACTTTGAGGACAACAGCTCGGGAGCGTGTGATAATATTTTCTCTGGAACAACAAATGACGGTTTTATCCGCAGGGCGCTGTTCCAGTTTGATATTGCAGGAAATGTTCCGGCAGGGTCCATAATAAACAGTGTCACGCTGACCATGATTGTCAACCGGTCTGGAGACAATCAGAACGCCCCCATGGCAATTTACCCGGTTTTAAAAAACTGGGGTGAGGGAACAGCCACGTGTGGTCCCCGTGGCGGAGGGCAGGGTGACCCGGCTGCCACAGGGGATGCCACATGGCTCGATGCAGAGTTCACCATTACACCCTGGACATCTGCGGGTGGTGATTTCGGGCCTGCAAGCGCAAGTGCCGTTGTTGGAAGTGGCAACGGCAGCCAGGGGACCTGGGACAGCGCTGTCAATCCAGCCATGATCGCGGATGTTCAGAACTGGCTTGATGCGCCGAATACCAACTTCGGCTGGATCCTCATCGGTGATGAGGTCCGTAATTCAACTGCAAGGCGTATCTCCAGTCGTGAGGGAACAGTGCCGCCGATACTGCAGATAGATTTCACACCAACCGGTAACGTTTTTGCCTGCTGTTTTAGTGACGGAAATTGCAGCATACAGACTACGACCGACTGTTCTGCAAGCGGAGGAACACCGGATACAGGTACCAACACGTGTCAGCCTAACCCCTGTCCTCAGCCGGTCGGCGCGTGCTGCAATCTGGATGAGAGCTGCTCAGACTCGATCGACAGGCTGATCTGTGAGTCAGCCGGAGGGTCATTTCAGGGTTCAGGCAGTACCTGCAGTCAGGGCAATGTGGACTGCGGGCTTACTCCTTTTATTGATGCGCTTCCCATCCCTCCGGTACTGCAGCCTACCGGAACACGCGCTGACGGCGCGCCTCAGTATACGCTGCAGGTAATCGACGCAGTTCAGCAACTGCACACTGAGCTGCCAGGCACTGGATTGTGGACTTACAACAGTGCGTATCCCAGCTTTACTATTGAGGCAACGAAGGATCAGACAATCGAAGTCACCTTTCAGAATAGCCTTCCGTCTAAAGGTCGACGGGGTGGTCATATACTCGATGTGGACGAGTGTGCCCACGGGCCAAATCAATGGGCAGACAGCGCACGTGTTGTTACGCACCTTCATGGAGGTCATCTTCCAGCCCGGTTTGACGGACAACCTGAATATCACATCCTGCCGGGTGAGATTGATGTGTACGAATACCATAACCGCCAGGATGCTGCTACACTCTGGTATCACGATCACGCCCTCGGGATTACCCGCCTTAATGTATATGCGGGTATGGCAGGATTCTATCTATTACGCGACGCCGAAGACACGGGTGACGCAGCGAACGCCTTCGGACTGCCAAGCGGAGAATTTGAGATCCCCGTTGTGATTCAGGATCGTGAGTTCAATGCTGATGGATCGCTTTTCTATAATCCTACGATTCAAAACGCATTTAAAGGTGACCGGATCGTTGTAAACGGCAAGGTCTGGCCGTTCCTGAACGTGAAGCAGGGAAAGTACCGCTTCCGGATCCTGAACGGCTCCCAGGCCCGTGAGTATACCCTCCGGCTGGAAAACATTACCGATCCGGGGAATGATCCCCGTTTCATCCTTATCGGAACTGACGTCGGACTGACAAGTGCGCCGGTTGATCTTGGGAATATAATTGACCTCGCCTCACCGGCCGAAAGATTCGATGTGATCATCGATTTTTCTGCATTCCCGACAGGGACAGAAATTGTCTTGAAGAATGACGAGCTTACATCACCGCTGATTCCAAATGTTATGAAGTTTATCGTTACAGGTCAGCCGGGCTATACCGGGACGATATCGTCTGTTCTGCGTCCGGTAACGCCCCTCGTTCAGACAGGGTCACCGGTCAGGCACTTCCGTCTCACAAGGATTGACGCTCAATGCTCGAACGATCCAGCCAGGACAATTGGTGAATGGTTGATCGAGAGTCTGGATGGACCGAACGGCAATGTTATTGGAGAGCATTGGGATGAGATTACCGAGTATCCCGTCCTCGGGACGCGTGAGATCTGGGAGTTTGAGAACCCGACCAATTCTATGCACCCTATGCATGTTCATCTCGTAAAGTTCCAGGTCATTGATAAGACTGACCTTACGACGGGTCAATCCATTCCTCTGAAGCCATGGGAGATTAACACATGGAAAGACACGGTTCGGGTTCCGGGCAGATCAAAGGTCCGCATTATCATGGACTTCGAGGACTATCTTGGCAAATTCCCTTTTCACTGCCACATCCTTGATCATGAAGATCATGAGATGATGCGCCAGTTTCAGACGACGAATGACCCCGCAAACACAGTTATTGATGGTGTCTGCGGCAGAGGTGAAGACTGTGTCAGTAATCCTGCAGAATGTTTAACCGTAAGCGGTGCCCTGTGCGGCAACGGTCTCTGTGAAGCTGGAGACGGTGAGAACTGCGTTACCTGCCCTGAAGACTGTGCGGGAAAGCAACAGGGTTCTGTTTCAAACCAGTTCTGCTGTGGTTTTGACGATGGTCAGGTGAATAATCCGATCAGTTGCGGAACAGATGTAAATGATGCCCTCTGCATCAGCACTCGTGACAACCTGTACTGCAGGGTAGCACCCCGGGTGGCTGCCTGCTGTGGCGACAATCTCTGCGAAGGGCAGGAAACAGATGTAAACTGTGCTGTAGATTGTGCAGTCTGCAATCCAACGGGAGTATCTGAAGTGATATGTAACGGTGTCGATGATGACTGTGACTACATTATTGATGAAGACGCACCAGACGGGGAAGTCTGTGACGGGGTAGACAACAATTGTGACGGACAGGCGGATGAAGGAGTGACAATTACATATTACCGGGATGCTGACGGGGATGGATTCGGCAATCCGCTTGATACAGCTCAGGGATGCTCTCCACCCATTGGTTATGTGACGGATAATACGGACTGTGATGATACCGTGGCTGAGGTATATCCGGGCGGACCTCCAGTAAAGGTTATCGGATCAGCGTCAACAGCATATCATTCCGGGCTTCAAGTGGGATATGATGCTGCGTCGGACACAGACATGATCTTTGTCAAGGCCGGGACACTTAATGAAACCATCGACTTTAATCATCAGAATAATATATCTGTGGCAATCCATGCCGGATATGACTGCAGCTTTTCTGCAAATGCAGGTGGTGTAACAATTGTTAACGGTAATATCATAACGAATGCCGGGACGGTGATAATCAATAGCGGAATATTGGGAGTGCAATAGATAAAGAGATAAAACGTGATACGTTAGAAGATCCGATCAATTCAGAACCAGTATGCTTTGTGTGTGACGTGCTTCCGATAATCATCTGCTTCATCGAATAACAGAATATTCGCAGTTGAGGGGATTTGGTTGAATTTTGATCAAATCTTACGGAATTATCTGCCCTATCAATAAAATTAAATTCAGTCCACATTCTGCATATATCTCCGACCGGTCATTACGCCGGATCAATAAAAAATATTGAAGATGGGAACTGTTTATAAACAATTAGACTATGTATACAATCGTTTTACCCATGTTTTTATACTCACAGAAGAGCCTCTTTGTAATGCGAAAACCGGCCATTCATGCTATAATTAATTACCTCTCAATTTGTTAATCTTTGATTAAGCGTTTGGGCTATTACAAAATATGCAGGGAAGATACTTGTCATAGATGATGACAAACCGCTAAGACTCTCGCTGAGATTTATTTAACAGATTTTAATACGATGTCTCTCTGGCAGCCAGTGCATTTGAAGGGATGTTTTGGTGCGTCGAAAACATCATTGATGTCATCAGGATGGATATCAGAATGCCCGGCAGGGACGGCCTGAGCGGCTTACAGGGAATAAAGGGTAATCGGAATTAAAAAATGACAGGCCGTACATAGAATGCGACACAGTCCTGTCCCGAGATGTTAAGACGCCAATAATCCAAACGGTACATATTGAACGCAGTTAGAGGGATGCATCATAAATGACCCCGGGGTGATAACGATATACCCCGGATTCTTATCCAGCGATGATGAACAGAAAAATTAAAAACTTGGCGGGTCAGGAGCGATCGCATGCTACGGGGGTGCATATGCACATCTTCAGCCCCCATTTTTAAGGAGGAGAACATGTTAAAGATAATTATTCCTTTGTTAATCCTGCTGTACGGATGTGGCAGCGGTGTATCAGGCGGCAGCGATGTACCAGGCAGTACCGGTGGCGGCTACGATGGAAGGACATTTGATACTGGCACCAGTACAATACGAGCAGAATACATTGTCTACTATGCTTCGTATGACGAGGTTCGGGACGCATACAGAGCGTATGGAGATGGAAGTATGGACCCAAATCAGGTAACAGCATTTTATGACTGCAACACACGGACAATATTCTGTAAAAAGTGGGATTTTCAAAACTGTGGACATGAATTATTTCACGGGATTGACGGACTTGTAATAGATGAACATTTTGAACACTTTGCAGATGATGCGTGTGATTAGGAAAGAAGAAAGACGGCACGCCAGGAAAAGATTACCTTTTGAATCGCTTTGCCTTTCTTGCCGCTTTAAATCTTAAATCCCAGCACAACCTCTGCCATGGTTTATGATAAATATGAAAAGTGGTTAGTCTGTAAATAAAAGTGCTTAAGCCAGCGGCTTGAACATGTGCTTGCCGGCACCGCAAACCGGACACTTCCACTCTTCCGGCAGGTCTTCAAACTTTGTACCCTTGGGAATATTTCCTTTTCTGTCGCCTTTGTCAGGGTTGTAGATATACCCGCAGTTTACTGTCTGGCACTGCCACATTTCTTCAGGTTTCGCCATGGTGGAATCTCTCCTCTTTGAATAAATTTAGAATAAAAATCAATTATAACAAAATTGGAGAATTTCGCAATACATCAGAACAAGAAAACTACCCTGTGTTACCAAATTTCCATGGACTGGTATAATGAAGCATTATGGGATTCAGGTTTTCGAAGAACAGGATTGAAAAAATACT
>Ga0209536_100015899_pt1 | contig 10715 bp, 11 predicted proteins | sample DeeMarSeWOR28_12_FD_187461 | JGI IMG/M metagenome (GOLD analysis project Ga0209536, IMG submission 187461) | Marine sediment microbial communities from White Oak River estuary, North Carolina - WOR-2-8_12 (SPAdes) (version 2) | ecosystem: Environmental > Aquatic > Marine > Intertidal zone >...
AGGCCAAAGAGGCCATGAGCTATTTGCTAAGTTTCAGCGAAAAAGTTTGCGGTTGGCTGGATGAAGTCGGCTATGATTTCTGCAAAGGCGGGGTTATGGCGAAAAACCCGGCCTGGTGCCAGCCATTGAGGGTCTGGAAAAAATATTTTCTGGAATGGATTCACACGGCCGCGCCGGAAGCCCTGTTGCGAGCCAGCATTTTCTTTGATTTCAGAGGCGCCTATGGCGACCCGAATTTAGTTGACGAGTTGCGCAGCGACCTTTTTAAAGCACTGGTCGGGTGGCCGGGGTTTTTTCGCCACCTTGCTGAAAACGCCTTGTTTTTTACACCGCCTATTGGTTTTTTCCGCAATTTTCTGGTGGAGTCCAAAGGCGAGCACCGCGATAGTTTCGACATCAAAGCCGCCATGCAGCCGGTGGTTGACTATGCCCGTATCTATGCCCTCAATCACCGGATAGCCGAAACCAACACCCTGGGACGTCTGAGTGAGCTTCTCGATCAGAATAAAATTTTGGCCCAGCAATATCAGGAGCTTGACACGGTATACAGCTATCTGATGCAGCAGCGCTTTGTGCGCCAGGTCAAAGCCTATATCGAGGAAAACGGCAAACCGGACAACTACATCAATCCCAAAAAACTCTCCCGCATCGAGCAGACGACGCTTAAAGAGATTTTTAAGCGGATCGAGAAGTTTCAGGCAAAACTAAGCTTTGATTTTACGGGGTTGACCTAACCGGCCCTCCGGATTTTTTAAATGACACAGGACGACAAAGGAGCAGACCGTGGCGGTATCGGATCCAAAACCGGTTTATGGCCCAACCAATCCTTCCGCGCAGCAGGCCCAAAGCATGCCCATCAAGCGTTTTGGCTCGGTGATCGGGCTGAAGCCCGAAAATGAGCAATATTATCGCGAGCTTCACGCCAACGCGTGGCCGGCGGTGCTGGATCGTATCCGGAAATCCAACATTCAGAACTATTCCATTTATGTGACCGAAATCAACGGCCAAAAATACCTGTTCAGCTACTTTGAGTATGTCGGCACCGACCTGGAGGCCGATATGAAGGCCATGGCTGAGGATCCGGAAACCCAGCGTTGGTGGAAGGAAACCGGTCCCTGCCAGATCCAACTCCCGGGTCGCCAACCGGGGGCCCACTGGAGTGAGATGGAGATGGTTTTCTTGATGGAGTGAAAGTTCGGCGGGTAGTTTATTGATCACAAGGATTACCGCTACACCGGCGGCAATATCCAAGAACCGTCGCTTTTGCCAAGAAGTTCACAGTAATGACAGACCATTACCCCCCTTTGCCTTGTTGTTTATGTCTACGGGGTTTAATCAATCCGAAAGGCTCTTGCTATCCTTATCCCTGCGCCTTCTTGCGATATTCGATGACGTATTTTTTAACGGTGCGCCGATCGAGCTTTGTTCTGCGGGCGACCTCGCCGTAAGTGCCGTAACGCTGGTACAGGGAATGACAGTACTTTTTGACAAGGCTCTGGGCGTCGATTTCGCCGGTCTCCTCCTCGATGGACGAACCGGCCGTCCCCGTTGCGTCCGGCACTTTAAATCCCGCGTAATTTTGATTCAATAGCAGCCTGCGCACGCACTGGGCAAGCTCTCTGACATTGCCGGGCCAGTCGTATTCCGGACCGAGCTGTTGATCGATCAAGTGCCGCAATTGCCCCACAATCCTGGCCGAGTCGGTTCCCAGGGTCTTCGTGACAATGACGGCCAGCAGATCGTCCAGCTCTGCCGGATCATCTCTTATTCGGTCCTTGAGGGGCGGGACGGTGATGACATCGGAGCACAAACGATAGTAAAAGTCCGGCCGCATCCTGCCGTCGGCCACAAGCTGATCGATCGGCTGGTTGGTGGCGGCAATGATGCGGCCGTCAAACCGATTGATCCGGTGACTGCCGACCGGGCTGAAAACCCTTTCCTCCAGCACCTTTAACAGTTTGATCTGGATCGGATGGGAGACTTCACCAATTTCATCCAGGAATATGGAGCCATACTTGCTGCACTTCTCAAATATGCCCTGATGTTCTTCCACAGCACCGGTAAAAGCACCTTTCTGGTGACCGAACAACTCTGATTCAATTAGCGTTTCCGGGAATTGAGACAGGTTCAGGGTTACAAAAGATCGTGCAAAATTTTCCTTGAAGCAATTTTTCTCTTTATCAAAAGGGATGTAGCCGGAGCGACCGATGGCCATGGCGGCCGTACCTTTGCCGGTTCCGGTCTCGCCGGTTATGATCGTGGAAAAATCCTCCATCCGTTGCCACAAATGCTGCGTGTAGAATTCCATGCTGTGGGTGAAGACGTTGTTCCACAAGTGTTCCCGCAGTTTTCTCATACTGGCACTGCGTCCCGCTAAATTCCGGACAATAAAATAAAAGGCTCGCCAGACCTGGAAGGTAAGTCCGATGGCCTTCAATTTTTCGTCGGCAGTGTATCCCTTGCGGTCCAGGTAGGCTAAGGCTTCATCTGCAAAGGGAATCGCGACCGGATGATCTCCGGAATTCAACTGCTGCTGGATATGCCGGTCAAAATGGTCGATGAAGCAATGGAAGAAATCAAAGATATAGGCCTCTTTCAGCAGCAATTTGTCCCCGTACCCATAACCGTTGAAATTATCCCTGCCTGCATCCTCCAGGCGTTTGATCCGCCGCCGGACCGCATAAACCCCTTGCTGATTGTGTTCTGCTTCTGAATGGTCATCCGGCAGGCCGGATAGTTGACGATTGACCAGGCTGCGCTCTTCGGTGAAAGGGTTTACCAGGGCCGCCCGTTGAACCAATTTGAAAAATTTTTTGTCGCCGACAGACAAGTGCAATTTTGCAGCCATTCTGATCCTTTCCAGCATGTATTGTATACATGCCCTTACTTATTATGTACACCATGTCTCCATTTTTAACCACAGTTTTTTCTATAAAATAGTGCATTTCCATATGTTTTAATATGTTACGCTATTTTATGAAAAATTGGCATACATATTGATTTAATGAATTTAGACAGCAAAACAGAACTGCGAATCGATTGGGAAGGAGGGGGATATGCAATCAATAGAAAATAACACAAATTCACTTACCGCTGGCTTACATCGGATGCCATGGACGCAATCCGATAATGGATTCACCTGGCTGGAACCCACACGCAAATGCAATATGGCCTGTGAATATTGCTATCAGCGAAATGACCATGCCAGCGAAAAGCCATTGGAAGTGATCGAGATGGAGCTTAAAGCCATGCTGCGCCTCAGAATATGTGACACCATGCTGATCGCCGGAGGGGAGCCGCTCACCCATCCCGATATTGTCAAGATCACCAAGCTTGTCAAATCACTCGGACCCAAACCCGTTATTTTAACTAACGGACAGGCCCTCACGCCTGAGCTGGTAAACGAGCTCAAGTCGGCCGGGGTATTCGGTTTTGTCTTTCACGTGGACTCCCACCAGGGACGTCCGGGCTGGGAGGGAAAAACCGAAAAAGAACTCAATCAGCTTCGTCAATCACTGGCGGATATGATCTATCAAGCAAAGGGATTGATATGTGCATTTAACACGACAATTTTGCCGCAGACCCTGCACGAGGTAGCCGACATCGTGAAATGGACCACCGATAACCTGCACAAGGTTGCGGCCAATGTCCTCATTCCGGTTCGATCCGCTCATGTGAAGGATCCCTGGGACTACTATGCGGGCAGTGAAAAGATAACCATCGACCAGACACCCTATGTTTCTAAAGAGTGCTATCGGAATCTGACGGCCCTGGATATATGCAAAGAAATCTGGAGCGTTCATCCGAACTATCAGTTTCATTCGTATATAGGCGGCACAATTCTTCCTGACTCACCCAAATGGCTGTTTGGAAGCCATATCGGGTCCCGCAAGAAATTGTACGGCAATTTAGGGCCGAAATCCGTCGAGCTCGTCCAGAGCCTTCATCATTTGCTCTTCGGAAAATTTCTTTCATTCACCGGCCCGAGTATAAACCGAAAAGCCGGACTCCTGTATGCTTTTGGTTTAATCGACGGCCCGGTGCGCCGGGCCCTGAAAAATCGTCTTTTAACCCTGTTGCGCCATCCCGGGCTCTTATTTGAAAAAGTTTCGCTGCAAAATATAATTGTCATGCAACCCCATGATTGTCTGCCAAACGGTGAGCAGGATGAATGTGACGGTTGCCCGAACAAGACATACTGGAACGGTCGGTTGGTCTCGGAGTGTCGCAAGGAAGATTACCTGCTCTATGGCCGCCCCCTCACGACAGTCAGAAAAAAAACCTGCTCAACCGCAGAATGGAGCGAACCATTGAGGGAGGCATCAACTGTGATTTGATATCGCTCAGGGCGATATGCTTGACATTTTAATCCCGGGCAAGATATTACCCTCATTTAGGGTCTTAATTGTAAGTTCTTTGCATTATATGCAATCCGCCTCCGGCGGATCCGGGGGAGGCTATTAACCAGCAATGCCGGCAAATTTTAAATCATCATAAAATACCATGCAAGAAGTTGAAATAGTGGAAGCTGATCTGGACCGGCCGGCGCATCAGCAGGCGGTCCTCCAACTAACCGATGCGTATGCCAGGGACCCGATGGGCAATGGCCAACCCCTTTCAGCTGAGGTTCGGCGCGCTCTGATCCCCGGACTGCGGCAGCATCCCACCACGCTCATTTTTCTGGCTTACCAGGCGGGACGTGCCTGCGGCATTGCCAACTGTTTTATTGGATTTTCGACCTTCGCCGCCCGGCCGCTGATCAATGTCTCGGATTTGGCGGTATTGCCCGAATATCGCGGAAACGGGCTTGGTCGACGTCTCCTGGAGGCGGTCGAACGAAAAGCGCGGGAAATGGATTGCTGCAAGCTCACCATCGAGGTGCAGGAAAACAACCACCGGGCCAGGCATCTGTATGAAGCGGTCGGTTTTTCCCAGGCGGTATATGTCGAAGCCGCCGGCGGCGCCCTTTTTTTATCCAAGCTGCTAATTAATCCGCCTGAAAATTAGCACCCACAGCATTTCAGCGGGTCCTTTAAAAAAGAAAAACTGGTTAGGTTTAAACGCCGGCGTCTTAATTATTATATGCTGCGCATAATTTTTTCTATAGATAGTGAAATATTCTAGTCAGTGAATCGAATAAAAAGAAGCCAAATTCAAATTCAAAACTCGTCCGCCGAAGGCGTGTTAAATCTTTTGCAGAACAGTTCGGAAATCATATCCTATGATACGCAAATGCACAGCATCTGATTTCAAGGCAATCTTTGATATCATTAACGATGCCGCCTGCGCCTATAAGGGTGCCATACCGGACGACCGGTGGCATGAGCCCTACATGCCCGCGGACGAGATCCGCCGCGAGGTCGAGCTCGGCGTGACTTTCTGGGGCTTTGAAAAAGACGGCGACCTGCTTGGGGTGATGGGTATCCAGGATAAGGGGGATGTTGCGCTTATCCGGCATGCCTATGTCCGCACGCGCATGCGCAAGCAGGGGATCGGTGAAAAACTGCTCGCGCACCTGACGGGTTTGACCGGGAAACCAATTCTGGTCGGAACCTGGAAGGCGGCTTCGTGGGCCATCTCATTTTACGAAAAGAACGGATACACCCTTCTTCCGGACCGGGAAAAGGATCGGCTGCTGCGAAAGTATTGGTCTGTTCCTGAGCGTCAAATGGCAACATCCGTTGTCCTGGCGAATAAAACCTGGGTGGAAACCAGATAAGGCGTATACGCCGGAAAAGCAAAAAATGGAAACTTCTGTACCTGAGTCGGCAAAGGAGATAAAGCCGTTGCTTAAAATTATTGGAGCGGTTTATGACAACCTGCCGTTCAATCGCCATCTGGGGCTGAAGGTGGCTTTCGTGGAGATCGACCGGGCCGGATTTACCTTTACCATGAGAAATGAACTGATCGGCAATTCCGTCCATGGAATCCTGCACGGTGGTGTCATTTCCGCGGTGCTGGATGCCACCGGCGGCCTTACCGCAACCGCCGCCGCCATCGAAAGAATGCCGGGTCTATCCCATGATGAAATTGCCCAGCGGATCGCGCGGATCGGGACGATTGACATGCGGGTGGATTATCTCAGACCCGGCAGGGGCGTCCAATTTCACTCCGCCGGCACGATCATGCGGACCGGGAGAAAAGTGGCCGTGACGCGGATGGAATTAAAAAATCAGGAAGATTTACTTATCGCTGTGGGAACCGGCACCTATATCGTCGGGTAGGGCAGGCTAATGAGTCGGCTCCTGCTTCACCGATTTTTTTTTATCTCTGCGATCCACTTTTTTTCTGCGATCATGATGGACCCTGCGGTCAAATTTGACGCCGACCCCATTGGGGCTCAATCGCACCACCCATCCTTTTAACTGGACTGCTTTGCAGGTGTTGTCCTCTCGAATATCCAGCTGAATCATCTGACCCAGAGCAAATTTGTTTTCCGTTTTGATAAATGCGCCACCGCGGCTGATATTCGCTATTGACCCTCTGTATTTGCGATTTTTCGTTATGAAAACGATTTCTTTGCGATAAGGCTCACGGATATGTTCTCTGGGATCCCTGCGATATCGCCCGTCGGTGCCTAAGGATTCCTGGGGAATTATTTTCGTTTTATCGATAGATTTTAGCAGCGCGTTGTCATGATCTAAAAATTCAGCGCCATAACCGAACCGGAAAGTAGAATCGCTTAAGTTCTTGCGCCACTTAATTTCAGCGACCGCGCATTCCTTGGCGATATTGATGGCAGATGCGGGGTTTTTGCCGGCGATGTAAATTTTTTCTCCCTGGTAAAGGGTTTGATCGGATTCAAAGTAAATTCCGCTGCGGCTGATATCGCAAATCTGGGCCTTATAAAAACGGCCCGGCAAAATATTCTCATGCCATATGGCGGCCTTATAGTTAAAGCGCTTCTCTCCTCTCTGGTCAAATTTAATGCTCACGATTGGCCTCTTCTATATATAGGTTGCAACGGATATCGTTTTAATTTAATTTACCCCGATTCCCCGATTCCCCGATAGCCTGACGGCAGCTTTTTTGTGCGGCTGCCGGAAAACTCCTCTTTTCTCAGGCGATCCAGTTCTTTTTTGGCGAGGAGAAAAATTTCCATGATCGAATCCGCCACCGTGTGCGCATCCTGGGGTTTGGCGCCGGCTTTTACAGTCCGGGTTTTGGCCCTTATCCGGCGCAGTGTCCGCAGGTTTGATTCGGAGAGCATTTCAAAACCGGGCGGCGCATTTAAGATGGCGTCCAATAATAATTGATTCCGGCCGTCGAAAAGCGATTCCCCAAAATGTGACAGAATCTGGGCCTCGGTCATGCCAAAAAGCCGGTCGCGAATTTCTCGTTCGCGCATGAATTTTAATAGATCGTCCTCCTCTGTGGCCGAAGCTTCCGGTAAGCCGGGGCTTGAATCCAGGATTAGCGTTGAATAGTTGCTGCGATCTTTTAACACTTCAAGCTTTCGTCCGGCCTGCTCTATGGCGTTTCTTCGGGCATTGCTTTTTTCCCGGTAACTGAGCTTTGGATCCTTTTCGATTCGAGCCATTTCCTGGTTTAAAAAATTGTTAAGATTTTCAATGCTGATGCATACCCTCTCGACAGCGTCTGTCGATCGGACCGACAGGCGCTCCTGCGCATCCTTGAAAATAAGATTGGCCTTTGATATGACACCCGTTAACATAATGCTGGATCCTCTCACTCAATTTCAACTGAATCGTACCGGTAGCGGCGAAGCGCTCTAAACGCGCCAACAAACCCCATAATCTTTCATCGGGCAGCGACTATTTCAGAGGGGTTAAATTCGCCGTCGAATTTGCAAATCGATGAACGAAACTGAACATATTAAGTATCGGCAATTATTTTATAAACTTAATACCTAAATTTTGCCCGTTTATTTTATAAAAAATCGCGCAGGGGAGGTTGATATGAGTAAGGAAAAAAGAGACATCGAGAAAAGTTATCCGGCCAAGCAATTTGTTCAAAAACTTCGCCGACTGGCAGATGCGATCGAAAACGGCAAACGGTTTCAAATACAAATTGCCGGCGAACGGATCAACGTACCTTGCGATGCGGTTTTTAACATCGAGCATGAGCGGGGCAAGCAGGCCGAGGAAATCGAGTTCCAGTTGAAATGGAAGCTGGAGTAGGCAAAGGACGGCGGGCTCCCGGACCGGTTTCTTTGCCCCGGACGGGGTGTAAAACCAGCATACCTCCGGGGTTTAATCCGGGTGTGCGGCCGGCACCTGCGGCTGCACCATCTCCGGTCCGCCGAAAATTCAGGCTCCAGGTCTATCCGGCAGCCGCCAGGCTGAACTCCATTTTGAGGGAATTTATCAGCTCTTTGACGGATATGATTTTATCAACCCGGTAGGCGTTTTTGCCGGCAAACGCAAACCCGTGTTTGAATTTGCCCTTGCGTGCATTGCCAAGTGCCAGTGCAATACAGAAAGGGCTTTTGCTTTGTTCACATGTTTTGATACAATGGTAAGGGCATTTGACAGGTTTGCGCTTGCCCTGATTGACCTCGTCAATAAATGAATTGCGGACCACCCGGCCCGGAAGTCCCACCGGACTTTTAATCACCACCATATCTTCCCTTTTGGAATCGACATATGCCTGTTTGAAGGCCTCGTCCGCATCGCACTCATGGGTTGCCACAAAGCGAGTTCCCATCTGCACACCGGCCGCCCCCAGTTTCAGGAATTTGTGGATATCACCGCCGTTAAAAATACCGCCCGCAGCGATAACCGGAATAGATTTTTTCAATTTTGCTTCAAACTCTTTTAACGCTTTGATTACTTCGGTGACAAGATTTTCAAGGCTGAAATTCGAATTATCAATCTGGTCCGGTTTAAAGCCGATATGTCCGCCGGCCTCGGGTCCTTCCACCACAAACGCGTCCGGCAGGTAATTGAAGCGGGCCAACCATTTTTTACAGAGGATCGTGGCCGCCCTGGCCGAGGAGATGATGGGCACCAGTTTGGTTTTGGCCCCATTTGATAGATATCCCGGCAGGTCCAGCGGCAGTCCGGCACCTGAAAATATAATATCGATACCCTCCTCAATAGAAGTGCGCACCATGTCGCCAAAATTCGTCAACGCCACCATTATATTGACACCGAGAACGCCACCGGACATTTTTCGCGCTTTTCTAATCTCCTGTTTCAGCACCCGGATGTTGGCCTGCTCGCCGTTTTTGGCAAAATCCGGTTCGTGGATGCCCAGAACGGCGGCTGCAATGACGCCGATGCCGCCTTCATTGGCAACAGCGGAAGCCAAACCAGAAAGCGATATTCCCACTCCCATTCCCCCCTGAATAATTGGAATCTTGCTGACAAGATTTCCGATACTTAATTTTGGTAGTTGCATTGTAATTTGCCTTATATTGAAAAATTTAATCAATTCCCACCGGTGGGCTCTAATCTAACACGACATAATCTGCTGCCATCCAAAAAATTACGGATCTGCGCGTGTGTTCATTCCCGGCAAAAAGTCTTGCCAGATTCAGATGTTGAGCCAGCTGGCCAAGCGGATGGAATCTTTTGCAATCTTATTACAAATCAAGAGAAAGGCTTAAAAGGAGATACTTAAAAGATGAGAAGATTTCGGCGTTGAATTATGAGAATTCGTCGATTAGATAATCGGGGCTGCTCCTGGTATGAAGCATGCTGCACCGCGATTGTATACCCTTAAAATACCTTGGCCTTTTAGAATTTTCTTCGAAATGTTTACACGTGCAGGCGCCGGAGTTGTTAACTTCGTGGCGACTGCCCCAAAATAGCCTGTTGCAAAAAGGCAAACATTTCCGTTTATTTAACTCAGAAATATTAATTTAACCACATTGACGTTTAGAACGAAAACGTCCCGTCCATAAATAACGTGTCGGTGTTGATTTTTTCGATGATATTATATTTTCTCAAAAAAATCAAGCTGATCATTGGAAAATCCGTCATAGACTACGTCTTAAAATAAAATCGCTTTGAATATCGCTGCCAACGGAAAATTTCTGGTTGCCAACGACCTTGAAGCCCCATTTTTTATAGAATGCATTGGCGCGGTCGTTTAACTCCCATGAACTAAGCCAGACTGAGTGATAACCGCGGAAACGGGATTCCTCGATGCTGATTTGCATCAATGCATCTCCCACTGCGCGACCGTAATACCGCTTGCGCAGATAGAGCCTTTCCAGCTTGATGGCTGCTTTATCGCTGACGCATCGCGGTGTGACTGCGGGATGGGAGTAGACGTAGCCGGCAGGGTCTGTACCAACATCAGCGATGAAGATCAGAGAGCGTTTATCCATCAATTGGTTTTCGATTGCGGCTTTTTGAAAGGTAGATGATAGATAGGCCTCCATATCGTCCGGCGCCGTCACATCATTAAAGGCTTCATAAAAACAGCGCGTTCCGAGCTTTATTAACAGGTCAAGGTCTTCCGGAAGCGCTTTTCTTACCTTAACAGAAAATTCTGTACCGCATTTTCGGGACATCTTGAGTCGAGCTCGATGATCGGTAAAATTGTTGATGGTTCTATCAAGCCATGAATTTACACGAATGTTCGCGAAACAATTTATCTGGCTCCAAGTTATTCTATTTTTAACTTTTGCGACAATTCGTGTTAATTTGTGTTAATTCGTGGCCAACTAATGTTAAAATGGCTGAAATTATACGTTGATGCTATTGTGCCGGGATATGGTTGGTAGTCACTTCGGCCAACAGTCG
>Ga0209536_100015900_pt1 | contig 10714 bp, 4 predicted proteins | sample DeeMarSeWOR28_12_FD_187461 | JGI IMG/M metagenome (GOLD analysis project Ga0209536, IMG submission 187461) | Marine sediment microbial communities from White Oak River estuary, North Carolina - WOR-2-8_12 (SPAdes) (version 2) | ecosystem: Environmental > Aquatic > Marine > Intertidal zone >...
GCAGCCAGCGCAGCTTTAAAGTCGTGATCCTTGATAGGAGGGGTAAATCATAAATCTTCCAGCAGGAGTTCTCTGTTGAGAAATTCGATTTTTCCAAGGCTGCGCAGGGATCTCAATTCCCAAGAGGAATCAACCTGTTCTTCAGGGGGAAACTGAAATAGGCAGGTAGTACTGCCACCAGGGTTCGATCACCAGGGTTTGTGTAGTTTGTTCCATGATGATATCAGGCGTTTCCCAGCCCTTTTCCTGCATCAAGTCCTGGAACAGGCGACGGAAGCGGAGTTCAACTTCCAGGGTAACCTGTTCGCCAACCGATGGGCCGGAGAAGGTGTACTTTGTGCGATCGTGCGCTCCGGCCGGGATGCGATTGTCAGCCAACAGGCTGGTCTGCTTCCAGTAGGAAACGACTGGGTATTTCCCACTCTCAAGATCGCGCAGGATTTTTGCAAAGGCTTTTCCGGGCTCCCCAGCTTGAAAGCCTCCCCAGCCTGGGACGACAGGTCCAGAAAGCTGCTCAAGCGGCAGTCCACTTTCATCCTCGAGGACAATGTGCAGAATGAGATGCCTGCCTGGGTGATCCGTGGGCACGTGGTGCCCCGCCGAGCTATTCGTGATGACGACCTCGATTTCGACCATGCTACCGATCTGGTTCATTTGCACTGAAAGATCGACAGAATTCTGCAGCAAATTGACACTCTCTGCTCCAAGCTGCAGGTGAGAGGGAATGCTCTCTGGAGGGTGAGGCAATCCGCCGACTTCTGGCAGCGCGTAATGTGTGTCCCCATTCGGTGGCATATGGCAATCCTGGCAGGTAATGCCAGCCTGAGCATAAGGACTGCCAAGCCATTCATTAAATGATTCGTAGATTGGTATTCCCCAGAAGCTGAACTGGTGGCAGGGGGCGCAAAACTGGCTCTCAGAGAACAGCGGCAGGTAGGTATCCGGGTCCGGGATATCATCATAGGGGCCGATAAAAATCTGCTCCTCCGCAGGAGGCCTGAGTATTCTCTGGCTGATCACACCCGGTGAGTTCGGATACACGCTACCCGCGGATGGATCAAGAAATACGCCACCAACCTTGTGACAATAATCGCAGTGGATGCCTGCGGTTAATTCACCCCGGACAGCGTTCAAGTCTGTCACCAGGTAGCCATCCACGGCACTCCCTGGGGCGTGGCAGCTGGCGCAGTTGCCAGCAGTACCGGGAAAATCGTTCACAAAACCAGGCGCTACAGGTATGGCCCCGCTGGTATCTGTCCCATTGTACATACTGTAGAAACGCGGGTTGGAGACGGAACCTGCGTGGGCGTTCGCCTGCCACTGGGGCAGGATCTGCGGGTGGCAGTCTCCGCAAGCCTTGTCGGAAGAACCAGGCGTTGGATCGATCCAGGTATAGGTAGGGTCATCCTGCGTGTGGTAGGGACGCAAGAGCAGTTCAACAGCGCTGGCTGGAGGAACTACAAGGGTGCTGGCGACATAATACCCATCAGACCAGGCAGTCACTTCAATCTCTTCCCCGGCTGTTAATCCGCCTAGGTTAAAACTTCCATCATCGGCGGTAAGGGTGAAATTCCCTGTTGCCCTAACGCGGACATGGGCACCTTCTACCTGGCCATTCCCATCCTCAACGGTCCCGCTGATGGTTGCAGAATCCGCCCCCGCAGGTTGGAATGAAACGCTCCAGATGAGCAGGATCAAAAGCAGAAGAGAAGTGAGGCGGGGAATAAGTGGCTTCATTGGCCTGTTATCACCGGCAGGTAGGTTATCTCTGGCTGACTATCCACGAATATCTCCTCACCGATCAGGGTGACCGTGGTAGCTGCCTCCTGATCCCCAACAGCCAAGATGTTGATGCTTACTTCATCCGCCAATCCCTTCCGGCGACCTTCATGGGCAGTCAGGCTGAGCATCGAGAAGGTGTTGTGCAGCTTTTCTGGATCATACTTGAAGCTGAAGAAACCGTTTGCACCTGGCGTGAGGCTACCTGTCCCCATGACAATGCCCTTGTCATGAATGGTGTAGTAGACGCGCGTGGTTCCTGGCGGGGCAATACCGGTAATCTGCAGTGGGTGGATTAAATTTGTTGGCGGGGGTATAAAGCCTGGTAATGGCCAGAGCAGCGGCAGGGTATCCGAACCAGGTTCGACGACGTAGAAGGCGTAGCGACCGCTGGTTCCCAGGACAGTTCCGGTATTATTTTCAGTAGGTGTATTTCCATTGCCGATATAAGGGCGATCATGGGTGATGTTTACATCCACGGTCCAGCGCCCTGGCTCGTTGGCGATAAAATCAAAAGCAGGATCATATAGCCAGCCGATCTTGTTGGCGTGCCAGTTACCGCTGGTTGTTGCTCCAGTAGGAGAAGTGATCGTCACCTGCACCCGGCTATCGAGGGGAGGCCCGACGTGCCCGGAAAAGGCAACCGTGTCACCCACTTCGAGCACGTCTCCAGGACGAATGCTCTTTGGCAGGAAGAGCATGTTGATGTCTTCTCCCTGCAGGGTCAGGATCGGCCCTCCGTTTATGCCTGCACCTGTTGCGCCGCTAAAAGGTGCAGTAACCCTCGTGCAACCGAAGGCATCACAGCCTTCAGGTAACAATACCCAGAGCGAACTGTAGATGGCATATTGATTAATATTTTCTCCGGGTACGCGGAAGACGACCCCACCAAACTCCCACTTGATATCCCCAGGTTGATCGCCATCTGCCGGTTCACCGATCTGGTAGGCGTAGGTGTCATTGAAACGCCAGTAGGCAGTACCCATGCCATCCTCAGTGATGATCTCCCGCACGTGCACATCCGGTCTCTCAGATGAAGCATAGTAGTAGCCCCACATGTCGATCTCACCAGGGTATGTCGTCGGGTCACGCCCGCTTGTGGTGGTGATGAAGAGTGGAGCCTCGTGAATGTCAAGGCGTTTCTCTAAGCCTGCCAGGCTCTGATCTTCTGGAGGCCAGCGGAAATCATTTTTCGCCCGGGGGTAATGCGCTCGAATCAGGTTATAAATTTCTTCCTGGGTTCCGGTGAGGTCTTTCAGGGTGATGATCGAATGGATCGAATCGCCCCTGCGTTCAGCAGGTGCCAGTTCCTCGCCCCAGTGGATGTCGCCGCTGAAGTAAGGATAATAATTCTCGATGCCAATTTTGCTAACAGGTAAATCCTGGTTTCTAAACCAGATCGGCATATCATTGATGGTGTCGCCGTGGTAATCCATGCCGCGCCTGCCGTGGGCTTCGATCAAGGGCGCGCTGCCTGCGACCACATTCCCCCAGGTCACATATCCTGCCCAGTGGGTGCCCCCGGGAGGGGAGTATTCTGCGGATATATCCACCCGGAATTCTCCTGGTGTATCAAAGGTAAAATCACCCCCTGGTGAAGGTTGGAAGTAGCCAAACCTATTCGCTTTCCCAGTATAAGTTTTCGTAATTGCGGCACCTGGATTGGAGTACGGCATGTGTACGACGCGCACCTCGATGTCCGCCGGTACGGGCGGGAATAAGTGCAAACCCGGCGCGAAGGAATTCCCCTGCTGGTAAGGTGTCGTCGGCAGCTGTGCCGGGTCGATATCAAGCACGCGGGCAATTGTGACCTGGAAGGTGTTATCGATAGGAAATTCATTGCCATAGATATCTTCAACAAATCCAGAAAGTTGGATAGTGTGCTCTCCATACTGGTCAAACGTGAATCCAAATCCGGGTTTCCCGGTGTACAGGTGATAGGTATCTCCCACGTGTCCGGTCCCTTCATGCAGGATATTGCCATCTGGCAGGCTGGGGGTTTTGACAGCGGATTGCTTGATCGGGAAGGGGCCGATTACCACCTGGCTGCCGTCCGGTTTGTGCACTCTAGCCTGGAGGCTGCCACCAGGGAGCTTCAAGAGCACCTGCGGCGGGAGGGGGAAACGCCGGTCGGTGGATGAGATCCAGGACGAGCCAGGTTCCAGGCGATATTTGATATGCTCCCCACTGCGGGGGTCTAGCATCGGTAGTACCACCTGGTGGGGTGGGTAAATGGTACGGGTCACCATCTGGTACTTGCCCTGATCTTCCTCGGCCTGGAGGCCGCGATGCCCGTTGGACAGGTAATCAGCAAAAAGAGTCCAGGGCAGGTTGGGCGCGGCTGGTGATCCGACCGTGAGCAGCGGTAGCGAGGCGACCGGGTCGAAATGGTACCAGACGACAACCATGCGGACCCCGCTTGCAAGGGGCACACCACCATCCTGGATGAAAGCTTCGAGTTTATAGGTTCCTGAGGCTAGTCCAGGTGGGACTTCCAGGCTGGTGGAAAAAGTACCATGGGCTGTGTGGTCGTTGCAGGTGGTCATCGTCACGGGGCTCGAGACCACGCCGCGGGTTTCTGGGGGTCCTTCATGCTCGATGGGCAGACCGGTCGGGGTGAATAGGTAAGCGCTGAACCAGGGTCCTCCCAATCTTGCCCTCCCATTTGCTGCGAATAGATCACGCAAATGGAAATGTATCAAGGGTGAGAAAGTTAGCGGTGATGAGCAATTCAGCGCAGGAGAGGTAACAGAAAAATTTCCGCTGACCGTGAGGATCGCACCAGGCTGGACATGCATATCACTATCTACGGTGCCAGCTATCCACCAACCAGCCCATTCAGGACCTTCGCCAGCACCAAAATAACCCGCGCTATGAAACGATGTACCGGATGGACCAGCATCGGGTCCTGGCAAGTATAGGCTGGCACCTGGCAAAGGGTTGATATAGGAGAAATCTCCACCAGGATTGAGGGAATGCTCCCATAGAAGGTCGATCAGATCCGGCTGGGGGCTGTATTTAACCAGCAAAGTGGATCCCGGCGGTGAGAAAAGTGTGGCTTGAAACGCGCCACGGTTATTTGCTACAGCCCTGTTGATATTCCGGGTATTCTGGTTGATGATCGCCACGGATACATTGGCGGGCACCGCACCAGCCGCCCCGCTTACCACGGCATAGCCATTTGCATCGGGTGGGTTGACCGTGATCTTGCTGATATCCGGGGGAGGCAGATATGGATCAAGGGTAGCTGTCCCAGATGCAATAGATACGAGTGGTGCCTGAATGGTTGCTGCAGACGAGGTAGCGACGAGAAGTGGGAGAAATATCACGCCTAACGCTATTCCAGCGGTTGCATTATAAATATGTTTTAATTTCATGGCTGCTTCTCCTGGTCATTGGTAGGGTAAGACCAGCAAGAACTCGACCAGGTCGTCCAGCTGGGAGGCAGAAAGATGGGAGGTATTGCCGTGCAGATCACCCCGGTTGGCAGCAGTTAGCATGTGGAGCAGCGTGGGTGAGCTGCCATCATGCAGATACGGTGGGCTGTCGTAGAGAAAGCGCAGGGTCGGGGTATCAAATTCTGGACCAAACCACTCCCCAGGCTTGTCCCCGGTACCAACATCATGCCTGAGTAGGTCCGTATATAGCGGGGGTGGGTGGCATTCCAGGCAACCAGCCTGAGGCGACTCGAATATCTGCCGGCCACGTTCTGCGGCGGTGGATACGCCCAGGCTGCGGTGCGGGACTAGGAGGCTGTCGATGAAAGCTGCCAGCGAGTCGAGCTCCACCGAGCGACCCTGGTTCGGGGTTCCCAGTGTTGGGTGCATCTCACCCGGAATCAAACCGCTGCCGAATTGTTCGAAGCGGATGCTAAATTCGCTGTCTGCTGATTCATCCCATTCTGCTGACCAGCGCAAAGGATAGGTCTCCACCATGCCCAGCAGACTGGTCGTATTACGCTGGATAATCGGTTGCTCACCAGGAGGAACTTCTCCAAGGAACTGGACAAACCAGGTGCGTCCATCGTGTTCTCCTTCCACATGGCAGGTATTGCAACTGATCCAGGCAGCCTGGGAAAGTTCTGCATGACTGCTGGTGTGAAAAAGCTGTTTACCCTGCAGAAGCAGGGGAGGTAGTGGAATATTGGTCGTGACGATTTCCTGCTTAAGCGTGTAAGTCTGGGTATCAATTACGCTGAGGGTGCCTGCCAGGGCATTCTGCACATAGGCTGTGTTCCCATCTGGCGTGATCAATATACCACGCGGGTTGTGGCTGACCTTGATGTTTGCCAGGCCTGTTGGCAGGAGAGGGTTGTGGATATCCAGCACGGACACATCATTGCTGGCAGCGTTGACCACCCACAGCTCCTGGCCGTCCTTTGCCAAGGCTGCATCCCAGGGGAGTCCAACCGGGCGATCGAGCTCCGGCAGGGATATGTTTTCGGAAATCATGTGTTTATTCAAGGCAAGATCGATGACAGACACGACAGGAAAGACCGTTGTGTCGAATTGGATATTCAAGCCCTGCCCATTGCCCATCGTTTGCGGCAGGTAGGCGCGTTTTCCAGCAGCCTCCACCACCACAGAGGGTGCCGGTGCGATGTTGTTCCAGGTGGGAATGCTGATTCCATACGGACTCGCGTTACCTGTGCTGAATTGATCTTTATCCCTCACTTGTGCTTGAGCAGGACTTGAAAGCGAAGGAATTCCGGCATGATATGTCAAGGGGAAGAAGCTGCTGTATGGGTGAACTGCCAGCCTGGTGATCGTGCCATCAATAAGATGGCTGACCAGAAGCGAATTCCCATCTGGAGTAAAACTGAGACCGTATGGTCGATCGGCGACAGGTATAACTGATATGGATTGAAAACTCTGTGTCTGTATAAAGCGGATCGTATCCTGACCCATTTCTGCGATTGCCAGGAAGCGTCCATCGGGTGACATGGCGATACCCAACGGGCGATCGCCAACGGGTATCTCGGACACCTTTTCCCTGGCATCGAGATCGACAACAGATATCGAATCAGAACCGTGATTACTAACAAAGGCCAGATTTCCACCAATGGCTACTGATCGGGGATCATCACCGACCGGAATTTCTACCAGCGTGGCATTTGAAGCGGTGTCAACCAGGCTTACAGAATCAGAATCGGGGTTGACAACGCAAATCACTTTACCCTCAGCAGTGATTGCCAGGCTGTGACTGGAAGTGCTGGAGAAATCGGGGGAAGAAAGCTGTTTTGATGTGAAAGAAATGGAAGAATGGAGCCCAATGGCTCCGCTCAAGAACAGGAGAATGAATAACCATAGACCCCGCATTAGACCTGCAACAAAGCTGTGAATGAAAGCTTGCGTATTTTTATTATATATCCAATATTTGTCAGGAAGAATTGAGTTGTCCTTTACTGCCTGGCTTTCGAGTAAATGAAGGTGGTTCTTGAGGATATTGTGGAAGAACAGCATATCCCCCCCAGAATCAAGTGTTCCATTTTAATAATTATCGAGCAGGTCGTTTGCGATCTCCCAGATTGAGAAAGGTTCAATTTTCCGGTGCCAATACTCGTTTTCATGATAAAGCGCCTGTCGAACTGGATCGAAAACTATGCGGGCAAGCCAGCGGGAATTGTTGCAGAATGGATAAGAGGTGATTATTCTGCACAGGAAAACTGCCTGTTGGTGATCCTTGAGGTGCATATTCAACTTCGTATAACCGCAGAGTGCGAAAAAAAGGATATCCAGACGATGCAACGAGATCGCCAATTGGAGATAATCTCGCAGCAGATGCCTGGCCACGTCCAGCTTGTCGAGTTCCATCTCTGAGCAAGCCAAACCGATAATCCCGCAGTTTTCGCCGAAGATGGACTGCAGAAAATTTTTCCGCTGGAAGAAAGCCCTGGCTTCCTGGAAACCTCGCTGAGCCTGTTGATAGTCTCCTTCTGCCAGATGGACTGCCGCAGGAATCATGCGGGCCTGTATAGCCATCTCGGTCTCGCCTGACTGTTCAGCCAAGGGGATGGCTACATTGGCGTGCTGGAAAGCCTGGGGGTAGTTCCCCTGGTGCAGGCTCGCATAGCCCAGGAAGTAATTCGCATAGCCCTGGAAACCCTGCAGGCCTCTCTCCCGAGCATCCTGTTCACAACGATCGAAATCCCACAGGGCACGATTAAACTGCCCGGAGAGAATATGTGCAGCCCCACGAAATATGGTACCGACAATGATGCGTTCAGGGCTGCCACAAGCTCCAGCAATCTCAATTGATTGTGTGAAGTACTGCGTGGCCCTGTGGTAGTCATTTTTAACGAAAGCAAGATTCCCTAAACCAGCCAGGGAAATTGTCAGGCCAACATCATTCGCAGATTCCTGGTAGATCTCCAGACATTCCTGCAGATAATGCCCAGCAATTGATGGCTCTCCATCAAATATTTTGAACCTCGCAAGCGTGGCCAGGGCAAATGGTAGGCCATACGGATGTTCGATCTGCCTGTATAACTCCACAGCCTTTGTGAGAAAATCGGTTCTGGATATGCCATCGCGCGAATGGTAAACACGGGTGAAGATACACAGGTTGTGGGCTCTTTCCGCCCTGGTATCCATCCCTGAAAGAAGAGGCGCATCCAACATTTCCTGCGCGCTCTGCAGAAGATGGAAAGCTGCTGTGCTTTTTCCCAGGATATCCAGAAAGAATGCCAGCCAATTGGAAAGGCTGGTGAGCAGGAGTGCTCGATAGCGGTTTTCAGAGGATTCGACTCCCTTGAGAGCAGCGTGAAGATCCTGAAAAATCCTGGCACCTTCGACATAACCACCGCGCCAGATGTAGTAAAGACCAAGGGAGTTTGTTTTGCCGATCAGCCGATTGTATTGCTGGTTGTTGAGCGCCCACAACCAGGCATTGAGCGTGTTGTCCAGGTCTGCAGACATCGCATCAACAATCGTTCGCTGCCCCTGTGAGCGCAGGTTGGATGGTTTTGTCAGGTCCGCAAACCAGTCGCAAAAAAACAAGCTGTGTTGATGGTTTGTTTCGAGCCAGGTTTGGGGGTCTGAAGAACTCCTCTCAAGCCCGAATTGGTGAACAAGCGGGTGCAGGAAATACCGTTGCTGGACCTGGTTGTAACGCAGCAATGATTTATCGAGCAATCCTGCCAGATCTGGATAATTGGCACCCAGGACCTGCGCTGCAGCCTGGAGGGTAAAGCCACCCTCAAATACGGCAAGGCCTAAGAATATTTGCCTCTGTCGATCCGAGAGCCCAGCGATGGTCCTCTCGATGATTGAATACAGACTTCGATGACGGGTTGGCAGGTATGTATTGTTAATTTGTAAGAACTGCAAATCCTCCTGTATGGAGCTAGAAATTGTAGAAAGCGGCATCATTTTCGACCAGGTTGCGGCGATTTCGAGCGCCAGGGGCATGCCTTCCACCAGCTGGCATATTCGAACCAGGTGTTCAATGTCAGATTTAGAGAGTTCGAAATCAGGGTCATGCTGCTGGGCAGCCTTAATAAACAGAGTTCCAGCGGAGAACTCCACAGTTTCCTGGAAAGGACCTGTTGGGAAATTGAGGCCTGTGAGCGGAAGAATGTGCTCCCCGTAGATACCCAGCCTTTCGCGCGATGTGACCAGCACCTGTAAATCCGGGGCTGCATTCAGCATGTCTGACAGGGTGTCCCTGCCTGCCAATAAATGTTCGAAATTATCGATGATCAGCAGCAAACGCCTGGATTTCAGGCGCTGGTATACCTGATGGATATCTACATCAAGGCGGAGTTCCACCGCGCGCGCCACCTCTGGGATGATTGAATCCGCAGTTTTCCGCGCCTCCAGACCGACAAAGAAGATACCGTCTGGGAATGCTACTTCACTCACCTCTCCATTTGCATGCGAGGCGACAGCAGATTTCGAGAGCTGTGATCCAAATTCAACTGCCAGCCGCGTTTTGCCAATGCCTCCCAGTCCAGTAATAGTAACCAGCTGGGAACCCTGGTCGATTACCATTTTTTTGAGTTGTGCCAACTCCTGCTCCCTGCCGATGAATTCTGTCGGCTGGTGGGGGAGATTGGATGCATAATCCTTGTCTTGGATGCCTCTACCAGGGGTGACCCAATTTCGCTCATGGTCCCGGATCTGGTTATTAAGCTGGGTCGTTTTCAAATCGGGCTCCACGCCCAACTCTTGAAGCAGAATCTCCCGGCACACCGCATACTGCTTCAGAGCTGTGTTCCTTTCACCGGTGGAATAATACAGGCGCATCAAACTGCGATGGGTTTCTTCGTGCCAGGGTTCGATGCTCAAGCGTTGTTTGTTGAACTTGATTGCAGAGCTGTAACCCGGTTCTCCCTGTTGAATATAGTGCTTGACCAGGTGGTCCAGCACCTGCAGGATCCGCTCGCGGCAGTTTGCTCGCTCAGCCAGCATCCAGAATTCGAAATCAGGACAGTCCGGGATATAAAATCCTTCCAGGAAATCCCCACGGAAAAGTTGCGCTGCGTGGTGGAGACTGGGGATGTCTTCAAAGTCGACAGCGTTGAGAGCAACAGCGTCTGTCCAGATTTGACCCCCTGGTTGAAGGGAAACGGTGAACCTGTCGCTGGATATGTGCTCTTGGAAAATTCGCCTCAGGGTGGATAATGCCTGGCTGAGATTCATGCGCGCCTTGTCTTCCGGCATACCACCCCAAAACATCCCGGCAAGCCACTCCCGGGAGTGAGCCTTGCTAGTCATGGCGAGATAGCACAGTAGTGCCTGCGCTTTCCGGGATTTCAATTGGTTTACCAGGGTTCCATCCAGCTGTATTTCCAAAATCCCCAACAGCTTTAATTCAAGTCTCGCCACGCAAATCCCTTTTTCAGAATAGATTCAAGATAGATTCAGACTGTTTTGATAAGGTTTGTGCTAATAGATTGTAGCATGAATATGTGGAAATCCATGTGGTTGTGTCT
>Ga0209536_100015901_pt1 | contig 10714 bp, 7 predicted proteins | sample DeeMarSeWOR28_12_FD_187461 | JGI IMG/M metagenome (GOLD analysis project Ga0209536, IMG submission 187461) | Marine sediment microbial communities from White Oak River estuary, North Carolina - WOR-2-8_12 (SPAdes) (version 2) | ecosystem: Environmental > Aquatic > Marine > Intertidal zone >...
CGCTTCCATTCTATCTTGCAGCTGGAATAGGGTTACTTGGGTTATTGGCTGTCTTCTCAATCAAATACGATGAACCCACAGCAGACGAGAAATCTAAGACGTCAGATGGGCTCAGAGACCTGTTAACAGGACCAGTACTAGCCATATTCTCTGTCAGGGGGCTATTCTTCTTCAACGCAGGCTTCACAGGCAGCTTCCTATCCATATTCCTCAACGAGTCCCCCCAGTTCATGGCCTCAGAGTCCCAGATAGGAACCTTCTACACCACACTCAGACTAGCTGGGGCGGTATCCCGATCAATGATAGGGGATATCTGTGATAGATTTGGTAACAAGCCATTGATAAGCGCAGGTTTGGCGGGGATGAGCCTAAGCTACATAGGATTGATGTTTACAGGGGGAATCATACCCATGTACTTGATTGGTGCACTACAGGGTGTCTGCCAAGCAGCAACAGACACCAGCATGATGCTCCAACTAATCTCAGTGATGCCCAAGGAGAGATCAGGATTAACCATGGGTCTCTACTCTGAAGCTGAGAACATAGGTGGCATCATCGCCACCCCCTCTGTGGGGTACCTTTATCAGAACTTTGGAGCCAACTCAGCGGTCTGGCTTGTCACATTGATGACCCTATTGAACACTGGTTACAGCTATCTTGTAATACATGAAAAATCAGAACCAGATAGTCTGGGTTCTTAGAGGAGCATATACTGGTGTGTCGATGCCTCGTAGATTACCATTCCCTGTGCTATGAGCTGGGTCAGGGCTTGTCTGATCTGCATCTTGGTGAGGGTCAGATGGAACTCTAGCTCAGATATTCTCGCTTTTCCTTCCTCAAGCAGTAATGCGAATGTTACCTTGTCGATATTTGTTATTCTTCTTAGGTGTTCCATATTATTTCAACGTCCAACATCTACGGATGCTGAATATAATGCTATCGATTAAAGTCGAATATAGATACGTCAAATGACGAAATATTATCAGCGGTAACGCTCAACCAACCGTCTCAAACTCATGTAATCTGCCTTCATGATCATATCTTCTGTCAAGCCCGCTAGTTTTGGATCATCTGGACTAACACGCAGCCTGTACCTGAGCTGAGCCGCCTCATGGAGCACCCTTCTCCGCTCAACGTTCTCCGGCGGGTCTGAGATTAGCTCTGTCATGAGATAGCCAGGTACATCTGGGAGGGGCTCCAGTGTTTTGGGGTCGTTTAGTGGGTTCCATGGTTTGTGGGGCTCAAATTGGTACCAATAGGCTAAACTGCTGTAGTCTTCCTGCAGCATGTTGGCGTTTCCATGCTCGATGGTGACCCTGATGGATTCATTGAAGCTTATGGGGTCGGGTACGTGGTGCCTGTAAGCCGAGACCCTTGTCCTCTCCTTATCAAACAGGGTCAAGCCATGATATGGTGCGGCGAACTCTCCGTGGGTGAAGTACCATGCCCCCTGGAAGTAGTCCTCTGTGCCTGTGCCATAGATGCTAGGCTCGGGTTCTCCGTCGATGTATATCATCTCGTCTCCTTCGAGGAAGACCGCGCTCCCCTTGACATAGCTCTGCATATTCAATAGACAACCAACATAGTGACCCGTGCCCTCAGCCTCCAATATTGTATAGTTTTCATCCAGCCTCGTGGGGTTCTCTCTTCTCCACTGGGCGTGGAACCGCGTCGTGGCTACCTCCTCTTGTTCTTGGTACTGGATGTTGAAGTAGATGTGAGTGATGGGTAGCTCGCAGAGGTTTACCAACTCGATCCGAGCTCCATCAGCGTATGGCATGGGCCAATAGCTATGGAATCCCCCGCTGGTCATTCCCTGTAGCTGAGCCGTATGATGCCTGTACTCAGCGAAGCCACAGCCAAAGAAATCACCAAAGGGAGTCTCGACGCTTGGATGTTTCTCATCATCCCAGGTATACCTGAGAATAGCCTTCCTCAGAAGCAATGGGTCCCGGTTTCTTATGGTAAACCACTGCCTGTTGATGACACCCGAGTCGTCCAGTTCAGCTAGTGTAATGGTTTCGCCGGGTTCTGCTGAATAATAATCCCTGTTACCATGCCCCAGATCGTGGCTGCTGATCATCCTTGATCTGCCTTTCTTGCGGTCTGGTAAGGTCTCGATGGAGAAAAACGCCATGGTTTCCTTGTGGCTTATTATTGTTTTAACAGTTATGCAGGACTAGAAGGGTCTCGCAGAACTCGTAGTGCTTATCGAGAATATCCTATATTGTGGGAAAGCCGCACTTGTTACTGTGTTTCAGCTCTGTCTGCACAAGTGTACCTATGTGTGTAGATACACTCAATATAGATATGTGTGTAGGTACACCCAATTTAGATGTGTTTGTAAGTACACCAACTTGGGTCCCTAGGATCAGGTCTCGCCTGGGATAGAAGGGTATCCTCGAGATCCCTTAACATTAACCCGTACCTACCCTTCAACCACCCTTAAGGTACCCTTCAACCACCGTTAAGGTACCCTTCAAACCCTTGGTACCCTCCTTGGTAGGTTAAACCCTCAAATAATAGACTAGCCTATCCAGCTAACCCAAGCAACCCCCTGCAACGGTTTTGAACCCCCTTGAACCCCCTGCAATCCCCTTGATCCCGTTAGAGGGTGGTTGGTTCGTGTAAATGGTAATGTTATGTATGATGGAGATGGAAAGATTATACGTGGAGAGAAACACGGGCACAGAGCCTACTAGAATGGGGTGTATTTACATACATTTAACTTGTTTCCGGGCAGAGCTTTTCATCGGTGAATATCCCTTCCTTCTGCACCAATCACGGTAAGCATAACTAGTGTTGAGTGTGGATATGAATTCGATCAAGATTTCTTATTTGACCCCAATATAAGATGGAAATTATAAAACACCCCAAACCACATAACCCCTAAGATGAGCCAATACGAGACCAAACTAACACAATACATCAAAGACAACAACATCAAAGCCGAGTTACTCACCTTCAACCAATCAACCCACAGCGTAGCCGAGGCAGCCGCAGCAGTAGGAGCAGAGGCTGGAGACTTTGTGAAATCTATCTGCATGATTGGGCCCAACGAGGAGCTAATCGTCGCCATAGTAAAAGGAGAACACAGGGCCAGCACAACCCGCGTATCCAAGACATTGGGCATAGAACGACCGAGAATCGCTAATCCCGATGAGATGCTGGAGAAGTCGGGTTACCCTGCTGGTGGTACCCCTGCCTTTGGGTATGATGCGGTGTTCTTAATGGACCCCAAAGTTTTGGAGAAGGAGAAGGTATACAGTGGGGGTGGCTCGGAGCAGGCACTGACTCTAATGTCTCCACAGGAGATGCAGAAGGCCAATGGGGCAAAGGTTGCTCGTGTTCGCAGCTGAGACGATGATTTTTTCAACCTCCCAGCACTGTCTCATCTATGGTTAGTTACAAGATATTGGCTCTCATCGGGGACGGAATAGCATATGAGTTAGTCCCAGAAGCGTTAAAGCTCTTAGAGGCTGTGGAGCAAGCCTACAGCGTTGACCTGGAGATAGTGGGTCCCTACGAGTTCGGCGCTAAATATTATGCTGATCACGATATGAAGCGGGGTTGGGACCCCGAGATTACCCGAGACCTGCTCTTCGAGGTTGATTGTTGGTTCAAGGGACCGGTGGGGCTCCCAGAGTACCTCCTTAAGCTCCCAGGGGCTTACCTGCCCATCAACCAGAGACTGGACCAGGACCTGTACGCCAACATCAGGCCATGCAGGCTCAGGGAGGGCGTCGAGGGAGTACTCAAAGGGCGTGAGGCTGGAGACATCGACTATATCGTGCTTAGGGAGAACACCGAGCACATGTACGCCAAGGTGGGAGGCAAATTCAGCAGAGCCGGGGTGACCGAGATGGCAGTGGACAACTATATCCAGACACGCAAGGGCTGCGAGCGGATCATCCGCAAGGGATACGAGATGGCTCTCAGCGGAGACTACAAGGGACGCAGAGGAGCGCCATCTGATGGTAAGTCACGTCTTACTGTTGCGGCTAAGTGGGGGATCTGTCAGGGGGATGCCTTGTTTAAATCTGTGGCTGAGGAGCTTGAGCCCAGTTACCCTGAGGTGGAGACCGAGTATGCATGGATCGATGCCTGGAGCTACTGGGCCATCATGCGACCAGACCACTACGATGTCGTGGTCATGCCTAACCAGTACGGTGATATAATGAGCGACATGAGCGGCGCCATACAGGGAAGTATGGGTCTCGCTGGGAGCATCAACGCTGGTGATGATTATTGCTTCGCAGAGCCCACCCATGGCTCTGCACCCGATATCGCTGGACAGGGCATAGCCAATCCTACTTCGATGATTCTCAGCATCGGGATGATGCTGAACTGGCTAGGAGAAAAACACAAGGATCAGCACCTCAAGCAAGCATGGATCAGAATAGACAATGCAATCGACACAGTGCTGAGGGAGAGAAAGGTCCGAACCCCGGACCTAGGTGGCTCAAACAAGACAAACGAGTTCGGTGACGCTGTGATCAAGGCCATGCTGGCCAGTTGATCTTACCATCCTCCACTATCTTTGCTCCTTCTTTCATCACTAGTTTGATGTTTTCCCGCTTCTGGAGCAAGGCGATGTCCTTCAATGGGTCTCCCTTGACCAATATGATGTCTGCCTTCTTCCCAGCTTCGATGGTTCCTACGTCGGGTAGGGCGCAGTTCTCAGCGTTGGTCTTGGTGGCGCTTATGATGGCGTCCATGGGCTTCATACCTCCTTGCTTAACGTAGGTGGTTATCTCCCACGCTACTCCGGGGGCCCACCAGTAGGTGTTATCGGTGCCTGCTGCTATCTTGACGCCCTTCTTCATGCACTCCTTGAAGTTCTTCACCAAACCAGGACGCATAGCCTCGAAGCTGTCTCTTGTCCCCAGCTCCGCTCCATCATAGGCATCTACAAGGGGCTCGTAGAAGAACATACCCAGCGTAGGCACTAGGAACTGTCCATGCTCGACCATGTGATCGATGAGGTCCGGCTGTTCAATGAGATGAGTGCCATGCTCGATGCTGTCAACTCCCTCCTCGATAGCGAACCGTAGTCCTGGTCCATTCTTGGCGTGTGCCGCGATTGGTACTCCTTTCCAGTGGGCTTCCTCTACTGCTGCAGCGATCTCTATGCTGGTCATGCATGTGTGTTCTGGGCCGAGCCCGGGTTTGAATCGCTTGTGCCCGGGCCCGATGAGCTTTATAAAGTCCACCTCGTGCTGTAGGCATTCCCTTGCCTGTTTTCGGACCTCCCATGGTCCATCTGCGCCCTTCCAACCCGGGTTGAGCACGAATGGCGGCGCCATGCTGTTCAGGTGACCACCTGTTGGTAATACACAGCCTCCTGCTACTACTCTTGGCGCGGGGAAGTATCCGCGTTCCACTGCTTTTCTTATGGCTACCAGCCATTCTCCTCTTAGCTCGGGTGCGTTGGCGATTGTTGGGTGGGGTATCCTGACTGTTGTGATTCCCCTGAAGAGTAAGCCTTGGATTACCTGCAGGCCCTTCATCAATGCGAGGGCTGGGCTGTTCACTATGTTGTCATAGTATTTCTTGAAACCGGGGTCGCTGAACTCCCGCTCCCCGAGGGGGTGATTGTGACCCTCTATGAGCCCAGGCATCACTGTTAGACCATTCGCGTCGATAACCTCGGTCTTCTTACCCGTCTTCACGTCGCCTATCTCGGTGACCTTGCTATCAACGACCTTTACATCAAGTGTCTTTGGAGGTGCCCCCGTCCCATCTATGAGGGAGCCTCCCTTGATCACGTATTCAACCATATTTATCGATACTAGTTGAAGGTAAACAGGTTATAACACCTGCGAGCCCCCATAATTCCGCGACCACCCTAGGAATAACCGCAATGAACAATCATAAATCCTGATGAGCACACCAAGTATCCATGCCAGAAATTACAAGCCCAGAGGAGTTCTTCGGTCACAGGCTCGGAGCCGACCAAAAGATCGCCCGATGGGACAAGATAGTAAAATACTTCAACCTGCTCCAGAGCGAGTCGCCACGCATCAAGGTCATCGATATGGGACCAACCACCGAGGGAAACCCCTTCCTCGCTGTATTCATCAGCAGTGAGGAGAACCTGGAGAACCTTGACAGGTTCCAGGAAATTAACAAGAAGATCGCTGACCCAGATGAACTGGAGATAGATGAACTCGGTCCCCTCATCAAGGATGGGAAAGCAGTTGTCATCCAATCCATGAGCCTCCACGCCACAGAGATCGGGGGCACCCAGATGAGCGCAGAGCTAGCACATGACCTCATCACCCGCGAGGACCCAGAAGCACAGCGTATCAGGGATGAGGTTATCAGTATCATGGTGCCATCGTTCAACCCTGATGGCCAGATCATGGTCACCGACTGGTACAATGAGTGGCTGGGAACAGACTATGAGGGATGCAGCACGCCCTTCCTATACCACAAATACTGTGGACATGACAACAACAGGGACGCCTTCATGCTCAACACCGTGGAGAGCAACTACATGGCAGAGCTCATGTTCCAGGATTGGCCACCCCAAGCATACCAGGACCACCACCACATGGGATCATACGGTGCAAGACTCTATGTTGCACCCTACAGCGACCCAATCCATCCATATGGAGACCCATTGGTATGGCGTGAGCTCCAGTGGTATGGCAGCCACATGGCCTACAAGCTAGAGGAGGAGGGCAAGCAGGGAATAGTAAACGCCGCTATATTCAGCGGCTGGGCCCACTTGGGCTACCACTGGATAAGCATCTACCATAACATACCCAGCATGCTCACAGAGTCTGCATCAGCCAAGCTAGCTACACCCCTCTATATTCACCCTGAACAGCTCAAAGCCGAGACCAGTGAGAGTAGCCTCGTGGGTACACGGATGTTGCCCCACTACAAGCCAACCACCAACTTCCCCAATCCGTGGCCTGGTGGCTGGTGGACCCTCAGGGACATCGTTGAGCAGCAGAAGATCGCTGCATGGGCGGTGCTGGACCATATGGCTCGCAACAAGGAGACAGTCCTCTGGAACCAGTACCAGAAGGCAGTTAGACAGACCGAGAGGGGCGCAGAGGAGAGCCCACAGTTCATCATCGTCTCCGAGGATCAGCATGACCCACGCACCATGGAGCTGATGATCGAGAAGCTCATCAAGCAGGGAGTAAAGCTCTACCGAGCCAAGGAGCCATTCACAGCAGACGGCTATATCCATGGGGCTGGGAGTTATCTGATCCCCTTGGCGCAGCCCAAGATGGGGCTTATCATGACCCTGCTCACACAGACAAGGTTCCCCGATGACAGCTTTACAAGGAGGGGAGACGGGACACCTCACAGACCATATGATACGGCTACTGATACTATGGCTGAGTTCATGGGTGTCTATGTCCAGTCTGCTGATTACCTGAGTGAGTTCGAGGTTGAGCCAGTAACCGAGTACAAACAACCAGTGGGTTACGTGGATGAGGAAAGCAAGGTTGGCTACCTGGTTGATACCCGTGAGAACCATGCCTTCAAGGCCATAAATCTGCTACTGAAACAAGGAGTACCCGTAAATCGCATTATCGAGCCTATTATAGCTGGGGACTTTGAGTTACCAGCGGGGTGCTTCATTGTCGAGCCCGGCTATGAGGAGAAGCTGAATCCTGTCACTGAGGAGACTGGTATAAACTTCCACGCCTTGGCTGATCTTGAAGCCGAGATGGAGCCTGTGAAGCAGCTCAAAATAGGCTTGTTTGACAGGTTCTGGGGAGGCAACATGGACACGGGGTGGACAAGGCTCTGCCTCGAACAATACTGCTTCGACTACGAGTTACTATTCGATGAGGACATACTGGAAGGTGACCTCAGCGAGTATGATGTCATCATCATAGCCCACGATACCCCCGAGATAATCACAGGAGGAGACGACCTCAAGAAGTGGTGGAAGGAAAACAGACCCGGATGGCCACTACCAAGCTACCCACCCGAGTACGAGTCTGGACTAGGCGAGGATGGTAAGAAGAAGCTAGCAGAGTGGACCAGAAACGGTGGCACCCTATATTGCATAGGTGGCTCCTCGGAGTACGCCATCGACGCACTGGAGCTACCCATCACCAACGTCTTGAAGGGAGTTAGCTCAAAGGATTTCCACTGCCCCGGAAGCACACTAAGGCTACTTGTGGAGAACACCCACCCAGTTGCATATGGTATGCCAGAGGAGACCCTAGCATTGTTCTGGGGTAGCCCAGCCTTCAAGATCAACCCGGGACCAGACAACCACCTATACGAGGTTATCGCGTACTATCCCGAGAACGATATACTGGAGTCTGGTTGGCTCGTCGGTGAGGAGAAGATCGCAGACAAGATAGCTGCTATCAACGCCCATGTAGGTGAGGGAAACGCAGTGTTGATGGGTCCAAGGATTCAGCATCGTTGCCAGACCCATGGTACATTCAAGCTGCTCTTCAACAGCCTCTTGGGCTGATCCCTTTTTGGGAATCTGTTAAACATCTGTTGATCCCTTTTTCTTGTATGGAGGCTCCCAGCGCTCGATCCAAGCTATTTTTCTGGTTGATAATGGGGTGTTTGAGCACATACTTCGCCGAGGTCTGGAGTGGCTCCCAGATCTACACTTTCTACAATCTCATGAGCTACATACTGGTTATACCGCTCTACACTCTGCATATCTTATTCCTCTGGGGCCTCATCTGGCGCTTTGGTCACCCGTGGCTCTACGCCCTCTTCCCGGCAGGGTGTCTCTTTGGACTCTACGAGGCATACATAACCAAGGTTCTCTGGAACCCAACCTGGGAGACAGATATGCCCCGCCTGTTTGGTATCGCATTGACCGAGACCATGGTGCTTGTGCTGTTCTGGCACTGCTTCATGAGCTTCATCATCCCGCTGTTTCTCGCAGAGACGATATTCACAAGCAGTAACGAGATCTATTCGCTTCTACCAGAATGGGCCATGAGACTTCTCCACAGAATCCAGAACAAGAGACTCTACTACATTTTCCCAGTTCTCGGGGGGATATTCCAGAGCACAGGAGCCACATCAATCATTGACACGGCTCTATCGGGGATTATGACAACGTTGTTTGTTGTGGTATTGTTGGTTCTCTGGAGGCGATACGTGGGAACCCATTTCCAGATGCGGGATCTATTACCGGACCAGCAGCAGTTCAAGGCAATAGGCGTCCTCTTACTGGTCTATTATATCATCACTGGAGCCATTTTGAGGCCAGAGGAGATACCATCCCTCGGTGCTCAGGCAACCATCTGGGTAATGTATGTCTTCTTCGGTAGGCTTCTCTATCTGGCTTTAAAGAGGTCTCGGGTGATCGAGGCAGGTGTGGTGTGGTTTCACATTGAGCCTTCTCCATTGAGATTAATGATCTTGGGCGGTTTGTTGTCCCTTGGCTCGGTTATCGGTTTCGTGTCTGGTTTGAACCTTATCTTGGCGTTGTCCGTATGGTTTATTGGCATTCTCTTTGGGCTATATATGCTGGTTCAAACCATCAGGAACCTTGCATAGAGGTAACCCGCACTACACTGTTTTATACCGTAACAACACAGTGTTGTGGTATTCCGGTGAAGCCCATGTCAAACAAGTCCCCAATGGATGTCATCAAGGATGTCTTCAGCAGCCGCAACATTCTCACCATCGCCATCACCACAAGCATGATATCCCTCTGCGACATGGGTTGGCGCCCATTCTGGCCATTATACCTCAATGAGGTGCTCGGGGCCAGCGTCTGGGCTATATCCTTCCTCTCTATGCTCTCCCAGTCAGAGAGGCTACTCTTCCAGTTACCAGGAGGAGTATTAGCCGATAGATTTGGACGAAGAAAGATAATCGTCTACGGGACAGCCCTCAGGATATTCACACCCATACTTTTCCTATGGGCAAAGGACTGGGTCTCGGTGATCCCAGCGTTGGTATTGAATGGGGTGACAAGCATCTATATGCCAGCGTTCAACGCGATAATCGCCGACAGCTTACCAGATGATGAAAGGGGAGCCGGATACGGAGCATACAGGATGATAACCTCGACTCCCCAGATATTCAGCCCAGTGGTGGGCGGTTTCCTCTTCGACAGGATGGGACCCGAGCAAGGCTTCAGGATATTCATGTACCTGAGTATAGTGGTGAACGCCATCGTCACCTATGCGAGACACAGGATAATCACCGAGACATTATTTAACGAGGAGGAGATGAAGCAAAGGACAAAGACTCGGCCACCAATCAAAGCTCAGATAAAAGACACCATGACTCTTGGAAGAACTGTCTGGATAATGGTTCTTGTAGCTGTATTGAGCGCATTTGCAGCTCGTATGGTATTCGACTTAGTAGCTCTCTATGCCAGAGATATCATAGGATTATCATACGCTCAGCTAGGCATCGTCACAACCGTTGGTGGAATAATAACATCGGTACTAGCCATGCCCGGGGGGATGCTCAGCGATAGAATAGGTAGAAAACCAGTAATCAGTCTCTCAAGGGTGCTAACCCCTATCTCAATGCTCGGAGTAACACTGAGCCGAGGATTCTATCACTATCTCATCGCCTATGGCACAAACGCCTTCAGCGAGGCACTCGGCGGAGGCGGAAGGATGGGGAATGCAGGCGGACCAGCTTGGCAAGCCCTCGTAGCCGATCTTGTGCCCAAGGAGAAACGCGCAACAGTCATGGGCACCATTGGCACCATTACCATAGGCATTGAAAAAGGGCTGATCCA
>Ga0209536_100015902_pt1 | contig 10714 bp, 9 predicted proteins | sample DeeMarSeWOR28_12_FD_187461 | JGI IMG/M metagenome (GOLD analysis project Ga0209536, IMG submission 187461) | Marine sediment microbial communities from White Oak River estuary, North Carolina - WOR-2-8_12 (SPAdes) (version 2) | ecosystem: Environmental > Aquatic > Marine > Intertidal zone >...
GTCCAGCGACAGATGGTGAAACCGGAAGCGTTCTTGCAGAGGATCCGATACCTTTATCAGAACCCCCTGGAACGGAGCCGCGAGGAGCTCCATCTCCTGGACGGCCGTATTCTGGAACGTCATTCTGAACCGATGGTGGGGGATGACGGCACCTACTACGGCAGGGTGTGGTATTTCCGGGACATTACCGATCAGAAACGCTCGGAAAACGAGATCAGGCACGCTCTTCAGGAAAAGGAGACCCTTTTAAAGGAGGTCCACCACCGGGTCAAAAACAACCTTCAGGCGGTATCCAGCATCCTGGACCTGCAATCTGCTTACCTGAAGGACGGAGAGGCGATACGGCTGTGCCGCGACAGCAAGAACAGAATCCTTACCATGGCGCTCCTGCACGAAAATCTCTACAGGGGGCAGGATCAGACAAAGGTTGAGCTGGGGGAATATGTTTCAGTGCTGACCGACCATCTCCTGTCTTCCATGGAAGGGAACACGGGTTCCATAAAGATCAAAACCAGTATCACGGACCTCAACCTGAATGTGGACACGGCCATCCCATGCGGGCTCATCGTCACGGAGCTGGTATCCAACTCCATCAAGCATGCCTTTCCGGAAGGGGCAGCGGGTGTGATAACGGTCGAGGCCTCCATGGTCCGTGAAGGAGAGTACCAGCTGGTCGTCAGCGACGATGGAGTGGGATTACCCGATGACTGGACGTTGGAGGGTCTTTCAACCCTGGGGCTGCAGCTTGTAAGTTCCCTCACGAACCAGCTTTCCGGGACTATGGAGATCACTTCCGGCAGCGGTACCACCTTTACGATTTCATTCAGGGAATACACGGAGTACCATGGTGTCCTGTAGGACCGGATCGAAGGCTGCCGTCGGCAGAGGCTTCCCCTGCACAGGAGTTGAGGTGTTTTTTTGAGGAGAAAGAAATGAAGATAACCCGTCTGGAGCAATGCGAGCGTACATCCATGATCATGGAAGGAGCCTCGGGCGCCACCCGCCAGGTTCCCATCGGCAAGGCTGATGGCGCCCCCAATTTTTCCGCCCGGGTCTTCACCCTCGAACCGGGTGGACACACCCCCCACCACGTGCACGAAAGCGAGCACGTAAATTACATTATCAGCGGGACAGGGATAGCCATGGAGGGGGATGTGCCGAGGGAAGTCAGGCAGGGAGATTTCATCCTGGTCAAGCCCAAAGAGCTCCACCAGTACCGCAACACAGGCGACGAGCCCTTTGTGTTCATGTGCGTGGTTCCATCGCAGTACGAATAAAGGCAAGTAATAGTAATAGCAGGAAGTAATGGGAGATCATGCGACCTCCGGCTATTACTATTACTCCCTGCTATTACAAATACGATACCTATGAGCGTATTCAACCGGCCTCGCGACGCCCGGGACTATCTCCTCATGGCGTCGGCTACCTTCCTTGTTTTCCTCTCCCACTCGACCATTACCTTCCTGGCAGTCATCCTGCGTGATCTGGGGGTCGGGGAGGCGGGCATCGGGTTCATCCTTTCTTCTCCTCTTGTTCCCATCCTGGCTGGGATGTTCCTGTCAGGTCATCTCATGGAGAGGTATGGTCCGCTTCGGGTTGTCCGGGCCGGGTTCATGATGATCCTCCTGGCTCACCTGAGCCTGGAGTTCACAATAGAGAGCTTCCGGGGTGTCTATTTTTCCCGCGCATTTCACGGCTTCGGCTACGGTATCTTCATGCCGGCCAGCATGACCTATATTAAGGCCAAACTGAGACCTGAACGAATGATGCACCCCTTCGGGATCTACGCCAGCATGATCCTCATGCCCAACATCGTGGGTCCGTGGCTCATGGAAAACCTCTATGCTGCCATAGGACTTCACGGCCTGTTCCTGTTCACCGCCGTACCGTCTCTGCTTGGAAATATCGTAGCGAGGATTCCCGGCGCTGGAGACATCCCGGAGGTTGGTGAGAAACACACGGGATACGGTGAACTGCTTCGCATGGCCGCCATCCGGCCGCTGATCCTGGCCATCTTCACCGTAGGAGTGGTCTACGGCATCGTCCCCACCATCATGGCTCTGTATCTCAAGATGAACTCCATAGCCATGGTATACTACTTCACCCCCTTTACCGCGGCGCTCTTTACCGGCCGTTTTGTCGTCATCCGGCTCCTGGAGCGTTACAGGCGCAGAGCTCTCGTCACAGCGGGCTTCCTCCTGATGGGCGTTTCCCACCTGTGGCTCGTCACTTTCCGCACGCCGGAGGCGGCCGTTCTAGCCGGCATCATCCTAGGTCTGGGTTACAGTCTGGAATACCCGTCCTTGAGCGTATGGATCTCAACCCGTTTTGCACCTTCCGACAGGGGCAAGCCGGTGGCGCTGCTGAACATGCTCTTTCACGCCGGTATCTTCATCACCCCTCTCATGGGCGGATGGGTTACGGAGAAATTCAGCCTTGGGACATACCTGGCCGTGCTCATCATCCTGGCGCTGGCAGCGGCGGTGAGTATGGGAAAGGTTAAAGACTGATCTCGGATCTCAAACCTCGGATCTCCAATATCCCTGCGGCCCGGGTCCCTCCTCTCAGGTACCGGATTCCACCCTGGGTTTAAGGGATCACCAAGCTAACGGTTCTTGTGGAGTAAAAATTCAGGAGGAAACCATCTGCCTGAGCCTGCCGGGAGTGATGTTGGAAGAAGTCAGGGTCCAGGGCGATCTCATGGACGTACCCGCCCATTTCCTCATGAGGACCTTCCTCGCTGAACGCATCGAAAGAGAGATGAGAAAAGAGAGATCTGGATAATCTGATCGATCGGCGGAATTCTTCCGAAGCCCTTCGCTCATCCCCCTTCTGCAGTTGACATATCCGGTCCAAGACATGGCAGAATCCCGCGGTCGGGGTTTAAAGGAATGCCGGTTCGGCGGTTTGTGGTTAAGTATGCCCCTTTGAACGGCATTTTTGGTGAATATCACAGAAAAATGGATGAAATTTAAGATTTCAGGCGGAAAGAGCGACAACCATCCTTCCCCAGAGCCCTTTGTGCATTATTGGCCCAACAGGTGAGCCACTGTCGGCACATCTGTATACAATGCATTGTAAGGATCTAATATTAAAGGGTTATTTATGTGCCATGGGTGGCCCATGTGTATAATTAAAATGTACTTGGTGAAAAATACTGTATACTGTACAAAGCGTCCCATGGTCACAGCGTCCCTGCTGATCTCCTAATCGATTGATATTAAAGAAAAACATATCCTACCCTCAATATGTTGGCGGGGGTGGGATCATTTGACTCAGGCCCGGAAAGGTGTGTGATTTCTGGCACAAGCCTTGCTGTGTCCATGCGGTGGACTTTTATCGACCTGCTTCAGGATTCAGAACAGCGAGGGCGGAGGATAGGAAAGGTGTAGAAGGTGCCTGTCAAGGAGGAGTGCAATGGGTAAAGTGGTCGAAGGATACAGCATGAGACTGATGGCAAAATGGGGCATTTCCACCCCGCGTTACGCAGTAGCTGATTCAGTGAAGGAGTTCGACGCCCTGGTCGGCAACAATTCGTGGATGGAGGGAACTCGCCTGGTGGTCAAGGCCCACGAAGCCATCGGCGGCCGTGGCCTCAGAGGCCTGGTCAAGATGTGCCACGACCTCAAAGGCGCCCGTAAAGCCGTGGAGGATATCCTTTCCTATAAAGAGGACGGCATCGTCATAAACCAGGTGATCGTCCAGGAGAATATAAGACACAACAGAAAAAGGGAGTTTTACGCCTCTGTCATGTCCCACCGGAAAGGGCTGGAAGTGCTGCTCAATCCTAAGGGCGGAGTCCACGTGGAGAGCCAATGGCATCGTGTGCAGCGCCTTCTGGTCCCAACGGGCACCAGGCCCGATTCCGAGACCCTGGAATGGTTCTCCTTCAGCGCCGGATTCTCTCCGGATATCCTCGCGCAGCTGGCCGATTTTCTGGCCAGGCTCATCGACATGTTCGAGAACGAGGACGCCACCTACCTGGAGATCAACCCCTTCACTATTACGAAAAAACCCTCGAGAGTTGTCGCTTTGGACGCAGTGCTCGAACTGGACGAGTCGGCCAGGTTCAGGCATCCGGACTGGGAGTTCGGATTCTCCTCCGGATTGGGGCGTCAGATGAGCCCGGCGGAGAGAAGGATCCAGGAGATCGACGAGCAGGTTAAGGGATCGGTCAAATTCATCGAACTGGATGGTGATACGGCACTCCTGCCTGCCGGAGGAGGTGCGAGTGTTTTCCTGGCTGACGCTGTCGTGCGGGCTGGAGGGACTCTGGCCAATTACGCCGAATACTCCGGCGACCCCCCCGACTGGGCAGTGGAGGCCCTCACCGAGAGGGTCTGTTCCCGCAAGGGTATCAAAAGGATCATTATCGGCGGCGCCATCGCCAATTTCACGGACGTCAAGAAGACCTTCACGGGGATCATCCAGGGGTTGCGGAAAGTCCGTCAGTGTGGACAGTTAGGGGATGCTGTTTCTATCTGGGTCCGGCGGGGAGGACCCAACGAGGAGGAGGCTCTCAGGGAGATCGGGAAGATAGAGGATGAGGGCTTCAGGATCCGCGTATTCGATCGAAGGACGCCTCTCACGGACATTGTGGACATGGCCTTCGCAGAGGAGGTGGCATGAGCATCCTGACGCAGAAGGACGACCAGATCCTGATACAGGGCGGCCCGGCTGGGGTCAATGCCGCCAGGCGGATGGCGGAGTTCCGTTTCCTGATCAGTGAGCCCAATAACGTACCCGCTTTTGTCTTTCCTCCCGATGCAGGAAAAACATTCGAGATACCCTACGGTGCTCAATACATCTCCATTCCGGTCTACAGGACCGTTTCCGAAGCCTTGGAAAGGCATCCGGAGATCGACACCAGCCTCATTTATATAGCTGCGGACCGTGCGCGCGATGCGGCCATGGAGGCTCTTGAGGCCCCCGGCATTAAGCTCGTCAGCATGATAACCGAAGGTCTGCCTGAAAGGGACGCGAGGTTCCTGATAAAGAAAGCGGGCGATTCGGGAAAGATCTTTAACGGACCTTCATCCATAGGCATCCTTTCAGGGGGAGAGAACCGGCTTGGTGTCGTCGGGGGAACATACGACAACCTGGTCATGGGTAAACTTTATAAGAAAGGATCCTTTGGCATTATCACCAAATCCGGAGGCATGCTCAACGAGATCATGTGGATGGTGAGCATGCACGGAGACGGTGTCAGCACGGCGGTCGGGCTTGGCGGGGATACTTTCCCAGGCCTGACTTTTGTGGACTGCCTCGAGATGTTTGAGGCAGACCGGGCAACCCATGCGGTGATCCTTGTTGGTGAAACGGGAGGGTCGCTGGAGGAAGACGCAGCCAGGTGGTTCGCGTCGCGGCCGAGGCGTGTCCAGGTGGTAGGGATGGTTTCAGGGTTCTGTCAGGAGGTGCTGCCCAAAGGGATGAAGTTCGGACACGCGGGAGCCAAAGAAGGCCCCATGGGGGAAGGGGCCGCCAAAGTTAAAAGAGATGCTTTTGTAAAAGCGGGCATTGCAGTGCCTGACTCCTTCAAGGATCTGGGACAGATGATAAGTGATATCCGACAGGAGCTCGTCAGCAACGGGAAGATAAGGACCAGAAAAGGCAGACCCGCCGGAAGGGTGCGTCCCCTTCCCAAAACTGTGGAGGCTGCGGTTGAGAACGGCGATGTCCTCTCGGAGCCCATGATAACCTCCACCATCTGCGATGAACGGGGGGACGAACCCCTGTACGCGGGCTATCCAGCCTCGGAACTCGCGGCCGCAGGCTATCAGGTGGAACATATTGTCGGTCTCCTGTGGCTTGGCCGGTTTTTAAGCAGCCAGGAGGTGGCTGTTATCAGGAGGATCCTGATCCTGACAGCGGACCACGGCCCCTGTGTCAGCGGGGCTCTGGCAACCATTCTTGCATCTTCAGCGGGCATTCCCCTGGCACAGTCGGTGGCAGCCGGGCTCCTCATGATCGGGCCCCGCTTTGGGGGAGCCGTTACCGACGCAGCGAAGTATTTCAAGCATGGAGTGGATCATTCCATGGAGGTGGAAGAATTTCTCGTTTATATGAAGAAGGAGGTGGGTCCTGTCCCCGGGATCGGTCACAGGGTCAAAAGCGTGAACAACCCTGACAAGAGGGTTCAAAGCCTCATCAGCTGCGTCAGGGAGCAGGGTTTTCAAACACCTGTCCTTGATTTCGCCCTTGCCGTGGAAAAGAGGACCACCCTTAAAAAAGACAACCTCATACTGAACGTGGACGGAGCCATGGGAGCTGTTTTGACAGACATGGGATTTCCATCGGAGGCCCTCAACGGGTTTTTCGTCCTGGCAAGGACCATTGGATTCACCGGGCACTGGCTGGATCAGCAGAGGCAGGGCAGCAGACTGGTCCGCCTGTTCAAGTGGATGGTACGCTATGCGGCTCCGGCAAAACGGGCGGTGCCGCCCCTGGAAAACCTCAGTTTCTAAGCCTTCGAGGATTCAGGGTACATCCGTCGGTATTTCGACTGGCCCGGTGCAGGCAGCATCAGGGCAGGGAAGTCCGGGATCCAGGGGTACCAGGTGATCTGGGGGGGAAGTGCCCGGAATTGGGCACTTAACCCGATTTACGAACTCCTGCCATCTTGGCACAGTTAGAAACATGAAAAGGAACAAGTGCGGCCCCCGGCCGCCCTTGTTTTAAGGAGTACCCTTCAAAGACTACTTTTCAGGATCCCCTCCCCAGACGTTCAGCCATGCAATGGCAGCTTCGTGATCCTGAAATACTCTCACAAGCTGACCTTCATCGATCATACGCGTTTCCAGGAACCTGAATATGTCATGATTCCCGTGGAAAACGACGGCCCTCTTCCAGGAGGAATCGATACCCATGGAATTGAGGAGCTCGGGGAGATGGGATATGTCGGCAACGGACATGTCGACCCTGACCTGACTGAGGTCGTTAAGAAGATTCCTGCAATTGTTTTCCATGCCGGCCTGCACGATTGCCTGGGCATACTGACCGATGGTCTTCTTGTCCAGGGTCCCGATCAGCCGGGCTACCAGATGTCTGTTCTCAGGATCGTAATGAACTGTGAATTTCATACCAACCTTCCCGCAAATACCCGGAATCATACGTTCCCTTTTAAAACCATTGTTAAAGGGAGAAGTGATGGTCCGCTCAATTATACCACTAAAAAAATAGCCTGTTTTCAAACAAACTGATAAATCAATGTGATGTGCTCCGGGAGGGAAATTCTGGGAAATGTTACTTCCTTTGCAGGAAAGGTATCCCGGTCTCGTCTCCTTGAGGAAAAGATCTAATGGAGGGAAACATGTCCGCACAAAGCACAGAGCACATCAGAGGCAGGAGGAGCGTCCGGAGATACCAGCCGGATCCCATTCCACAAATGGTTATACTCGATATCCTGGACTGCGGACGGCTGGCGCCCAGCGCTCACAACAGACAGCCCTGGGTTCTTGGTGCTGTGACGGATGCCATTCTCCTCGCTCGACTGGCCGACCTTGTCGAAAACGCCAGGTTCATTCACCAATGCAAAGTCTGCTTCGCGGTTTTTACGAGATCGGAGGAACCTTTCCATCTGGAGGACGGCTGCGCAGCCGCGATGAATATCATCCATGCGTCCTCAGCCCATGGAGTGGCCACATGCTGGGTCGCTGGCGCCGGCAAAGCTTATGCCGACGATGTGCGTGAACTGCTCGAGGTACCCTGTCAATACACCCTCGTCGCCCTTGTCGCAGCGGGTTACCCGGATCAGGATACGGGAGTGAATAAAAGGCCGATGGAGGAGGTGATCTTCCTTGACAGATATAAGGGAGGTGAGGGCAGAGACCAGATCCGGAACAAAAAAGCCGAAGTGTCGCCAGTCAGGGAAATGAAATGGGCTGTCAGAAGATTGCTCTTAAAATGGTTTTGAAAATATGTGCCGGAGAACTTTACTGATGAGATGTGGTGAAGATAAAAAAAGTTTTTTGATCTCCATCCGTAATCCGTGATTTGTGCTCACACAACCGCCGCCTCCTTCATCCTGTCCATAACCTCTTTATAGGGCGGGTTCCCGAAGATGGCCGAGCCGGCAACGAGGATGCGGGCCCCGGCGCTGGTCACCTCCGCCGTGTTTTCGGGCCCTACTCCCCCGTCAAGCTGGATGGGAATGGCCTTGCCGTTTTCGTAGAGCATCTCGGAAAGATCCCGGAGCTTCTGGATCGTGGCCGGGATAAAGGCCTGACCGCCGAAGCCGGGGTTGACGCTCATGATCAGGATGTAGTCGATATCGTCGAGGATGTAACGAAGCCCTTCCAGTGTTGTGGCCGGATTGAGGACAATACCGGCTTTGGCACCCTTATTCCGTATAAGAGCAAGGGTTCTTTGAAGGTGCCCGCGCGACTCCAGGTGAACGCTGATCATGTCCACCCCAGCATCGATAAATGGTTCAATATACTGGTCGGGGTTTTCGATCATGAGGTGAGCGTCAAAGGGCAGATCCGTGCAGCTGCGGAGTTTTGCCACGACCGGTGGCCCGAAGGTGATGTTGGGAACGAAGTGCCCATCCATGATATCGAGGTGGATCAGGTCCGCACCACCCCTGTCCACCCTGGCGATCTCCTCGCAAAGACGGCTGAAGTCGGCGGAGAGGAGGGAAGGAGCGATGAGGACGGTGTTGGGGTCGATGATCATGGCTTCCTCACATCCGGTGCGCAGCACGCAGCACGCAGAACACAGAATATCGCTGACCCAAAGCTCTTGAATCACTTCCGGGTTTTATATCAGTAGTTCTTAGCATTCCCTTGACCTCTTTTCCATCTTTCTGTGTCCTGCATCCCGAGTCCTGTTTTCTGCCCCTATGGCACTTCCTTTTCCTCCAAGAGGACTCCATCAACATAGGCTTTGAGCGACCCCGGTGAGGAGATCACGACAGGTACAGTTACAGAACTCCCTGGGCCGATGGTATCCTCCCAGACTGTTCTCTCTCCCTCTCCCGTTTTCAGGACGAGAGTGAGGGTCTGGTCGAGAAGGCCGAAGGGCGCTGTGTGATGATAGAGAATCACCTGGGCGGGCTCTGCGGCACTCGGCATTTTGGTCACCGTAAGGTGGATGCTCTGACCCTCGACTACGGCGCTGCCCGGCGGGGGGGTCAGGGCTGCCACAGTACCCGGCGGAACTGTTTCATCAACAACTTCCATAATTCGTCCGGACCGCAGGTTCCAGTCCCTTATCCTGGCCAGGACTTGTTCCATGGGAAACCCGGTCATGTCTGGGAGCAGGTAGACAATAGGCCTCGGCCCGTCGCTGAGCAGCAGGCTGATGCTGCTGTTGCGGGGAACAAAGAGCCCGGGCACCGGGGACTGGGCCATGACCGTGCCCGGGGAAGTCTCTTTCTCATGGGAATGTCCGATCTTGCCGAGGGTAAGACCGGCCTGCGCAAGCTGCAGCTCGGCTCTTCGAAGTGTAAGACCCGTCAGATCGGGAATGAAAACCGATGGAGTACCCTGGCTCACAACAACATATACAATACGGTTTGTCTTGATCCTGCTGCCAGGCAATGGATCCTGGGAGATCACGTGCCCTGGCGGCGTGCCGATGTCGTACCCGGTTCCCTTGATCTTAAGACCCAGCTGATCCCGGCTGGTAAGCTCCAACGCTGCCCGAAGCTCCATCCCCTCCAGAGCGGGGACCGTCACCTCTCCACCCCGTGTGAGAAAGGTGAAGACCACCCAGGCGGAAAGGATCGCCACCACGATCATGCCCGTGGCAAGCAGAAGGATCCTTATGGCGAGTCCGGCGCGGGTCAAGGAAGGTTTTTCCTTTTCAGTACAAGGTACCCGGTACCCGGTACACAGTGAAGCATCTCAAATCTCATATCTCAGATCTCAAAGTTTTCTAAATGTACGTGTGGACTGAAATGGGGACTTTCCTTGCTGTGTCTAACTCTAAACTTAAAATATTCAAACTCCAAACTGAAATATCCAGCACCAAAAACCAAACATCAAACCTCAACCCTATTCTTTCTTTTCCATCAGGCACGCGAAAAAACCGTCACAGTTGTGCAGATGAGGCCAGAGCCTCAGCTCTCCCCTGGCGGTAAAAATATCCTGGCGCATGTCCGGGAATATTTCCCTCATGTCGAGGCGCCTCATATCGACGGATGCTGACAGAAAGCGGTCCACTACCTTCTCATTCTCCTCCTCGAGAAGGGAGCAGGTCGTGTAAAGGACGCGCCCCCCATCCCTGAGTGTCCGTGCTGCCCACGCTAGGAGATCTTCCTGCAGCGCTGCCATCCCGGTGATGGTTACCGGATCCTTTCTCCACTTCCCCTCAGGATGCCGTCTGAGAACTCCCGTCCCGCTGCAGGGAGCGTCCAGCAAAATCCTGTCGAAACTTTCCTTTTTAAAGGGGGAGGTTTTGGTGCCAAGTTCAGCAGTCAGGAATTTCACGTTTTCAACTCCGAGCCTCTCCAGACTGTCGACCATCATGCGTGTCCTTTTAAGGCTCCTGTCGGCGGCGACCAGAAAACCAAGATTTGCCGTGAGCTGAGCCAGGTGACCGGTCTTGCCCCCCGGGGCTGCGCAGGCGTCGAGTAGGCTCTGGCCCGGCGCCAGGTCGAGAAACGGAGCGATGAGCTGAGCGCCTTCATCCTGAAGGGTGCACAAGCCTTCCTTAAAGGGTGCGATTTTCCACGGAGCCGTTCGGTCTTCGAGTATGATCGCCGTGTTAGACA
>Ga0209536_100015905_pt1 | contig 10713 bp, 11 predicted proteins | sample DeeMarSeWOR28_12_FD_187461 | JGI IMG/M metagenome (GOLD analysis project Ga0209536, IMG submission 187461) | Marine sediment microbial communities from White Oak River estuary, North Carolina - WOR-2-8_12 (SPAdes) (version 2) | ecosystem: Environmental > Aquatic > Marine > Intertidal zone >...
GAGATTCTGGAGATTCACAAAGTGGCTTCCCCCCGCCTGTTGAGGCATCAGAAGTGCATACGCGACGAACTGCAGGGGTCTTTTTGCCACAATACGAGGATCCTGAAGCTTTAGTGTCCCCGCTGCCGAATTGCGAGGATTGATAAAGCTCTTTTCCCCGGCACGCGCGCGTTCCTCGTTCATCCGCTGAAAATCCGATCGGGTCATGTAAACTTCCCCGCGCACGGTGAAATCCTTTAGCGGATCCTCCCCCCGGACAGACAGAGGGATGGCCCTGATAGTTCTGAGATTCTCTGTGATCAAGTCTCCCTGGACGCCGTCTCCCCGGGTTGCACCCGCGACCAAATGCCCGTTCTCATAGGTGAGACTGACGGCGACGCCATCAACCTTCAACTCGCAGACATATTCTGGCACCGCAGAGCCGAGAAGTGAACTCACGCGGCGATGAAATTCTCCAAATTCCTCCTCCGTATAGGCGTTTGCCAGACTCAGCATGGGCACGGAGTGGGTCACGCTTGGGAACTCCTTCGTTGGAGTCCCCCCAACTCTCTGGGTCGGCGAGTCAAGCGTCACAAGTTCCGGGTGTTGCTGCTCGAGCTCTACCAGCTCCCGCATGAGACGGTCGTACTCCTCGTCTGATACCGCCGGATCGGCGAGGACGTAGTACCGGTAGTCATGGTCCAGGATCTCCTCGCGGAGACGATGAACACGTTCTTGGTCCGACGATCGCGCGGGCATGCGTGGCATAGCGTCCCCCAAATCTACTGGCCCCGCAGGTCCGCAGCACTCACTTCCCGGTTTCGGATCCGCCCGTCTGCACTCATCAAGGAGCCGAGGATAACCCCATTGAGACGGAACTCAGCCCCCGTCGGGTTACCGACAGTCAGGACGAACCGATTCTGGGCCACCCAAGTGCGAGCACGTTGGGGGCCGAACAGGTATTCCGAGGTATCATCACGATCAATTACCAGTCTCATCCACACGGAATCTCTCGTTTGAATTTCCAGCGTGAGACTGTCCGGCTTTGGAGGAGTCACTCCGGGGAGTGCCTGGCCGGGTGTCTGGCTCTGGGCGCCCGCCGCGCTTTCTTCGATGACTTTGTCGAAAGGAATCTCTGAGACTTCCTCGTTTGGCTCTCCGTCCCCTCCCCAGCGAATCATCGAAATGATCAGCACGAGGGCGACGATGGCAAGAACGGTAAGAACAACATTTTGGAGTGAGAGGTACCGGGGGAGCTCCGGCATCGCCAGATTCCAGCGGACGGGCGTCGACGCTTCCTCTCTCTTCTCTTCTTGCACAGCAGGGCTCTCGGAAGGAGCCTTGGGAACCGGTCCCATCGCGGCTTCGAGTCTGGCGAGGACGTCAACGGTATCTAGGCCGACCGTCTCGCAATACTCGCGCACGAAGGCTCGGATGTACGCCCCTGGCAGCACACCAAACTGGCCCTGTTCAATGGCCTCCAAGAACCGAACATTAATACGGGTGGCCGCCGAGATATCCTGCAATGATATCTGGCGGGATTCCCGCTCCTTCTTCAGTTCGGCTCCGAATGCTTCCTGGCTCATGGAAATTTAGCGTCGGGGGCTGACGGAGCGCCCCCCTCCGTCATAAGTGGACAGAATACGCCGTGATGGTACTGATTATTTGACCGAGTTGCAAGGGAACGCCGGCGGGGTGGTGTGATGGAACCCTCTCACATCCCAACTGCGGACGACTTTCTTCTCCCTAAAACCTCGCGGAGCGTCTTCGAGAGTTCCTCGAGCTGATAGGGTTTCTGCAAAAAGCCATCAATGAAGTCTGCGAGATGGGATGATTCAATGCTCGTGTTGCTGTACCCTGTCGAAATGACGATACGAAGATTTGGGTCGAGCTCCTTGAGCTTGAGGAAGGTCTCTTTTCCTCCCATGGAGGGCATGTTCATATCGAGGACAACCGCATCGTACTTCTTCTTGGAGCGCACGCGGGCCACTGCAGCCTTGCCACTGCCAACGACAGTCACACGGTATCCAAGATTCTTCAACATCCCCTCGATTACCTCTCCCACCTGCGCTTCGTCGTCGACAACAAGGATGTTTTCGTTGCCCGTATGCAGCCGTGCTGAGTTTTCGGTCGTCAGGAAAACGTCGCTGTCCTTCATGATTGGGAAGTACATCGTTAGTGTTGCGCCCTCGCCCGGGCTGCTGTCAACCGTGATGAAGCCGTCGTGGGCGTTCACCACCCCATACACAACCGAAAGGCCCAACCCGGTTCCTTTCCCCTGCTCCTTGGTGGTAAAGAACGGTTCAAAGATGCGCTCCTTGACGGAATCTTCCATCCCCACGCCCGTATCGGAGACGGCGATCGAGACGTATTTTCCTGGCCGTCGCTCCGTACCATTCTCGCTGCTCTGGGGCGGGAGATCCTTGACCGCACTGGCCACGGAGATGGTGCCTCCATCGGGCATGGCGTCCCGGGCATTGATCAACAAGTTCAAAATTGCCTGTTGGAGCTGTCCGTCATCCCCGCGGACGATACTCCCCCTCGCCTGCAAATCCTGCGCAATCGTCACCGTCTTGTCAACGCTTCGTTCGAACAATGAGAGTGTCTCGTTCACAATGTCATTGACCAACACAGGTCGAAATTGCACCTGTCCCTTCCGCGCGAAGGTCAAGAGCTGTCGAGTTAGGCTTGCTCCGCGTTTGGCACCGGTTTCGATGATCTCCGCGTAGCGGAACCATTGATCGCTCTTCTTCATCTTGCGTTTCATGATTGCCGTCGATCCGAGGATTGACGTCAACACATTGTTGAAATCGTGGGCGATCCCCCCAGCAAGATTCCCGATGCTATCGATACGCTGCGCATGGATGATCTTGGCCTCCATCTTCTTCTTCTCAGTAATGTCCCGAGCCACAGTGCGCACATATACGGGCTGGACATTCTGGTCATAGATGATCGAGGTATTGATACTCACATCAATCTTCTCACCGCTGCTGGTGATCATCTGTTGCTCTGCATCCCGAAGCTCCTGATGGAGATCAAAGATCTGGCGCAGCATACGGCGTGCTTCTTCGTGTGAGGATTCCGGGTAGAGTTTCAGCAGGGAATGACCTATGAGATCGTCTTTTCGATATCCAAGATGGGTCGCTTCGGTCTTATTACAGCTAACGATAATTCCTTCCCGATTGACAATGTGGTACATGTCGGGAGAGTTTTCAAAGAGATCGATGTATCGTTCTTCCGACCGCCGCAGCTTTTCGAAGAGCGCCGCGTTTTCCATCGCCACACCGATCTGGTTCGCAAACCCTGAAAGAAGTTGCAGTTGACGGGCATCGAATGCGTTCCGGCGGGCACTTGCGAGGAGAACCACTCCGCAGAACGTATCCTTCATCATGATAGGCACCGAGGCCCATGCCCCGATCATGCGGTTTGGCCATCCTGCCTTCGGACGGCCCAAGAGGGTTCGTCGGCTTCGCTGAATCCTCGGTGAGCGCATCCAATCATACCGATCGTCGTCGGCGGGCGTATCGGGAGGAATAATCGCGTGGTCCGCCGCGGTGCGACCGCGCGGGGCCTTCATCACGAGTTTCCCCCCTTCCACGTAATAGATCCACCCAAGTTCAACTCCCGTCAACCGCCTCACTTCCAGCAATCCATTGCGCAACAGGAAGTCGATTTCGACAGAACGGTTGACCGCTTCCGCCATCGCGTTCAGCGCAATCAGTTCCTGATTCTGTCGCTCCAACAACTGGCCGTACTTCAGGGTGAAGAACACGATGAGGAATCCAAAAACCCCAAAGGTGACAATGCTGCCGAAATCATAGAAGCTGAGTCTGTCCCCACTTAGAACCCGAACCATGATAATGGTTGCGATGGCGACAACCACCGCCGTCGACGCGACAATTTGCGCCTGCTCGACAGGGCCGAGCGAGACGCGAATACGCCGAAACCGTTTAAATGGCGAACTCATTTGTGAAGGTTCTCTGTGCACTGCGCCGGGGAGGACTCGGCAGCGGAGGGTTCTGCCCTCTTACCCCGGAAGGGGTTCGTGTGGCAAGAACCGGTTGACGACCGATGTGACCTCACGCTCATCGAGTGGCTTGATTACATACTCAGCTGCTCCAAGATCACGCGCAACTTTGCGCGCGTGAAAATCATCCATGCCCGAGACGACGATCACCGGCTTGGCCTGCAGCCGGGGAAGGTGCTTGATATGATCGAGGAGATCGAAGCCGTTCATATCCGGCATCCGTACGTCGAGAAAGATCAGATCGGGTTCAAAGACTTTCAGCGTTTTGAGCGCATCGGCCCCACTCATCGCCTCTTTGACATTATACCCGTGCCGCTGAAGAATTGTTGTCATCGTCTTCAGCCACACCGGCTCATCGTCGACGATCAGGATGTGTTTCTTGTCTGACATACGGATAGTCTCGCGTTGTGTGCACGCAAGATACAAAGGCCGCGATAGGGATGCAAGAAGCGATCGCACTGACGTGACGGTCGGCACACCACAGAGGCGCTGACAATAGCCACGGAGGACACTCCATGCGGCATTGTTCCTCTTCGATTGCACTGAGGGTGAGCAGAGGTGCCACTTTGAAGTTGTGGGCAATTTTTTCTACGTTGCGTGCGTTCCGACTCTGAGGAGACCCAGCCATGAAACACGATCGACGATCATTCCTCGTTTCTTCATCCCTCTTGACTGGCGCACTGTTTACTCAGCAGACCCACGCGCGGGAGCGATTGCGTCACTCCGGCAACGCAAAGGGTGCCATGAAGTTCCGATATCGGCCATACACTCTCGAACTTAAACACGTCTTCACTATTGCCACCAGTTCCAGAACCACTACTCCCGTGATGCTGACGGAGGTCGAGTTCGATGGCGTGATCGGCTACGGGGAATGTTCCATGCCCCCGTATCTTGGTGAATCCCATGAGACGGCGACAGCATTTTTGTCTAGGGTCGACTTGAGCAGATATGAAGACCCTTTCGAGCTGGAAACCATCCTTTCGGATATTGATGCTATCGCCCCCGGAAACCCTGCTGCCAAGGCATCGGTGGACATCGCATTGCACGACTTGCTTGGGAAGTTCATGGGCCAGCCGTGGTACAATATCTGGGGCTTTCCGAAGGACAAAACACCGTATACATCCTTCACGATCGGCATCGACACCGCTGAGGTCGTACGTGAAAAGACACTGGAAGCCACAGAGTATGCTATTCTAAAAGTGAAGCTCGGGCGGGACACCGACAAGATGATGATCGAGACGATCCGTTCGGTGACTGACAAGCCTATCTGCGTCGATGTGAACCAGGGATGGACCGACAAAGAGCAAGCGCTTGAGATGATACACTGGTTGAAGGATCGAGGTGTGGTTTTTGTGGAGCAGCCAATGCCGAAGGAGCGAATTGACGATATGGCATGGCTGACCGAGCGGAGTCCCCTGCCCACCATCGCCGACGAAGCCATCCAGAGAATTCCTGATGTCCGGAAGGCTTACGGCGTCTATCACGGCATCAACATCAAACTCATGAAATGCACGGGGATGCGTGAGGCTCACCGCATGCTCGAGTTGGCACGAGGTCTGGGCATGAAGGTTATGATGGGCTGCATGACAGAAACCTCCTGTGCAATCTCGGCGGCCTCCCACCTGTCACCCATGGTCGACTGGGCCGATCTGGATGGGGCTCTTCTTATTCGCAATGATGTCTTCGACGGAACGAGGATCATCAACGGCAAGGTCACACTCACCGACCGGCCCGGGATCGGCGTCGAACCGAAGGCCTGATGCAGAGTATTCCTTAGAAGACCTCTGGCACCGCATGCGTCCCGATGACTCTCCGAGCACGAACAAATCGTCTGTCGTTGTACTGATCGTAGTCCGGCGCGTTGGGATCAAAACTACTAATGCGAACTCGTCCTGAGCAGTGGATGTAGGACCCGCTGTCAAGGTAGATTCCGACGTGGACAATGCGCTCGGGATCTAATTCTGTTGCCTGTCTCCCGAAGAACAAGAGATCCCCGCGCCGCAAATTCTTCCAGTCCTTGCTGTTAGGAATCTCATCCCCCTGCAGCGCCTGCTGATTGGCATCGCGGTTCAATTCCAGACCGTTCATTCGATACACCGTTTTCGTGAATCCCGAGCAGTCAAACCCTTTCGCGGAGGTCCCACCCCACAGGTAGGGGACTCCCATGAATGTCACGGCGGAGGCTTCCACGCTTTCGGGGGTCAATCGCCTGAGGCGTTTCCATTCGTTGAATTCTTGGACGACAGAGCCTTCGACATACCCACGACGACCGTCTGGGAGTTCCACCTTCTTCCATCTGCCTGTTGATCCGAGATCTTTGAACGTACATCCCACGACAAGATCGCTCACGGGCCGCGATCCGACGGCCGGTTTTTCGGTCACGAATCCTATGGTGGCCGTTGTCATGAGCCGACGAGCGGTCCGCCATTGTTCCAGTTCCTCCTCCGAAACGATTTCCATCGATTCACCTTCAATCCACCCGAGATAGCGGTCGTACGACTGCACGTAGTACCATCCCCCCTGCTTCTTCATCAGCTTCACCACCATCCCCATCAACACCTGGGTGACCATCTCGGCGGAATGCCGAGGTCGCCCTCGCATGTTGCCTACGCTGACTGCAAGGATGCCATACGGTCGCTCTGCAAGCCGGCTCTCAGGAAGGAGCTGAACGCTATCGATGACCTCCAGACCGCTCTGTTCGCGAAGGACTTCCAGGACCCGGGTCCGGACAGGTTCCTGGTCCAGCTCCCCCTTCACAACCAAACCGGTTGGGTGGCGCTCCCACTCAATCTCGAAGACCGCCACTCTCCGGTCCGGAGCAACCTCGGCCTGAACCTGATCCACGGCTGATCGCAGCGCAGCATCCTGCTCTTCTATGCTGGTGCACCCCGCGAGAAGCAAAGACGCGCCGGTAATCATCAGAACGATGCGTGCAAGACTTCTGTGGCGATGTGCTATGGTCGTGTTCATGGTATGCCTCGTGGGGGTAATGATTCGGATAGTGCTGGCGTCTTACCGTTCATCCGACTTCTTGCGCGTGGCGAGTGCAATTCGTTTTCGCGCAAGGGCGGCGTATTCTTCAACCTTCTCATAGCCGACAAAATGGCGGCCCGTCTGCACGGCCGCGATGCACGTAGATCCGCTCCCCGCAAAGGGATCGAGGATAATATCTCCAGCATAAGTATAGAGTTCGATGAGCCTTCGGGGAAGCTCCACGGGAAAGGGCGCTGGATGTCCTACTCGCTTTGCGGATTCGGCGGAAAATGTCCACACGCTTTTTGTCAACTCCAGGAACTCGTCGCGCGTGATCGTCGCAGGCCCAGCCGTGCGAGGTCTCGTAAACATTTGCTTGGAGAAGATGAGGATATACTCGTGCACATCCCTCAGGGAAGGATTTGACGGGGAGCGCCAGCTCCCCCACGCTGTCGACGGTCCAGCACTCGAGGCTTTGTTCCAGATGATCTCTCCCCGCATCAGATAGCCAAGCGAGCTGAGATCCTGGATGAGGAATGCATGAAGAGGAATATAGGGCTTCCGGCCAACATTGGCGACGTTAATACATGCTCGCCCGCCGGGGACAAGGACGCGGTATGTTTCTGCAAACACTCTCGAGAGCAGTTTTCTGTATTCGTCGAGACTTAAATCATCGTCGTACTGTTTCGAAACGTTGTACGGAGGCGAGGTAATCATGAGGTGGACGCTGTTTTCTGGCAGCTCCGCCATCGATTCGCTCGATTGTTGCAGAACGGTATCCAACACCTTGGAAGGGACCGTTCCTGCCGGTGCGCTGACCGGGGTTTCCCCTGCAGGGAGATCCTTGTAGAGCTTGCTATCGTAGAAGCGAGAAGCGTCATGACTGATTCGTCCCGAGGTGCCAAAGGCTGACGTGGATGTCGTCCTTCTTCGTGAGGGCTTCTTCATGATTCGGGCCCACCCTCCAGGAGTCCTGTCAACCACCGGGCACCGTCGCTCAAGCTTTCCTCGCTCACGTGATGTCCAATGGGGTACTCCCGATACGTAAGGTCGGCCCCCTTCTCTGTCAGCAGGGCCTTCGCCCGTCGTCCGAACCGGACGGGGATGACCGGGTCCTCTACACCGTGGGCCACAAAGAACCGGCAATGACCAATCCGGTCCCACAAGAAGGTCAAGGGTGAGGCTTCGGGCACATACCCGGAGTGTGCGATTACGCCACGGATTTCCGCAGGATGGGTCAAGGCAAGCCCGAGCGACATGACGGAGCCCATGCTGAAGCCGAGCAACAGGATGCGCTCAGGGTCAACGGGATACGATGCCCGCACATCGTTCAAGAATTGCTCTAGACGGCCGTGACTCTCCATGAATTCAGCTGGATCAGGCTGTCCTACCTCTGCCATAGTGTACCACGTATAGCCTCCGTACGGGAATACGAGCGGGGCCCGCACACTGACCACAAACAGGCGGGGATCAAGAAATGGGACGAGACCGAGAAGGTCCTCTTCGTTGCTTCCACGACCATGCAGGAGGATGAGTGCCGGGTGAGGCCCAGTTCCCGTTGTCGAAAGAGGCGAGATCTTGTGATGAAGGGAGGATTTGATGGGTCGCATGGAATCCCGTCAATCGATTGGCAACGATGTGACACTGGTCACGATCGGAAGAGTCCTAGGAATCTATTAAACGAAAAATTTGTTTTCTTTTCCATTGGCGTTCCCTTGTCAACCATTGAAGGAATACGGCATGAACCTCTTCTTCTTGCGTGTCGGGGCCGTGATATTGCTTGCCTCCGCGTTGTTTGTCGCCGGATGCGATGATTCTGGCAACCAGCCCAGCACGTCGCCACCTCCTCCCTCAGGAGGCGCAGTCTCATTCTCAGGATTTGTCAGCCCGACGTTCCAAATCTACGGCTGCCCCTCTTGCCACGGCGGAAGCGGAGGCTTCACGCTGACGTCCTATCAGGCACTCATCGCTGGCGGGAACAGTGGTCCAGCGGTCATTCCTGGGAATGGAGCGGGAAGTCTTCTCATCCGCAAGCTCCTCGGAACCGCCCCGGGATCGCAGATGCCCCTCGGTGGAACACCCCTTCCCGATACGACGATCAGCACGATCTCCCTTTGGATCGACCAAGGGGCTCTCAACAACTGATCTGAGGCGCCCCACCCTTGAAAACGAAAGGCTCTGGAAAACTCCAGAGCCTTTTGCATTTGGTGCTCTCCTGCAGTTAGCCTGGCCGGCTCGCTTCTGTGTCACAGTAGTCATCAAACGCCTTCGTGAGACGCATCGCAATCTGCTGGGGTGAGTGCCCTTCGATTTGGTAGCGATGGACCATGTGCACGAACGTGCCGTCCTTTAGGAGTGCGAACGAGGGTGAAGACGGTGGCTGATTGGTGAAATATTCACGCGCACGAGCCGTGGCCTCCCGGTCCTGACCGGCAAATACTGTCACAATCTGGTTAGGTTTAATGGCGTGTTGCAAGGCCAGGGCGAGTCCCGGCCGCGCTGCTCCTGCAGCGCACCCGCACGTCGAGTTCACAACGACGAGCGTGGTCCCTTTTGCATTCTGAAACTCGACATCTACTTCGTCGGGTGTCCGAAGCTCCTTCGCACCAAGCCCGGTGACCTCGTTGCGCATCTGCTGTATCAGAAGATCGTACATAGTGCTTTTTTCCCTAGTTGACATGGAGTGAGGGTTCTTGTGAAGTAAACCCTGGGAAGCATTTATTTGTTCCCGTCTGCCGGACTGTTGCCGGGCCGCAGGTCCGGCGGCTTGAATCCGCGGTATGTGTCGTAGCGGGAATCATAGAAGACCAGCTGAAAATGCGCGTCTCGGAGGGTTCCCCCGGACGGGTAGAGGTAGAAGGTGCTGACCTCTGAGGTCACTTCTGAGGAAGGTTTGCCGTTGGGCAAGGCATAAAACGAAAGCGTGTAGTAGCCGTTCTTGAATTCTGCCGCCTCGAGCTGCCGCAGGACGTTGGCATGGTTGAACTTTCGAAGATCATCGCCCACCGATAGGCTCCTAGTCCGTGAGCCCTGGAAACTCGCTTCGGCGGATCAGCATCAGGATCGACGAGTGCGATACAATGAGGTAGGTGGCTCCGTCGTACTCGATCTCGATTGCCGATTCCCGAAGAAAAACAGCGATGTCGCCGTCCTCTGCCTGCAGCGGGATATACTTGACAGGATCTTTTGGAGAAGTTGACCACGGTTCCTGATCGATGAACTGCGGGTTTGCAATGGCATACCCTGGGCCAACCTGCACCACAATGCCGCTCTGGACCTTTTCCTTCTCCTTGACTCCGGGCGGCAGATAGAGCCCATGGGGAGTACGGTCCTGCTCTTTGTCGGGGGCGATCAGGACCTTATCTCCCACCAGAACGATCTTCTTCTTGACCTTCGGATCCATTCGTTTTTCACCCTCGATCGGCTGACGAGAACAGCGGACCAGTAAACCTACGTATTTCGCTTCTCGGATACAAGGCACTCGGTGCACCGACGAAGCGAGTACGTATGAACCAGAACGAAAATGATTGCATTTTCGGGATTCGATGATAGATTGAGATTTCAGCGGCTTGTTCGGGCCTTAGGCACGGGGTGCCCTTGAAGACCACACCTTGGAGTATATCATGAGTCCACAGTCTGGTGGAGTACTTCGTTCGTTCCCACGTTCATTCTGGGTTGCCAATGTCATGGAGCTCTTCGAACGGGGAGCTTATTATGGCATGAATTCCGTCCTC
>Ga0209536_100015906_pt1 | contig 10712 bp, 4 predicted proteins | sample DeeMarSeWOR28_12_FD_187461 | JGI IMG/M metagenome (GOLD analysis project Ga0209536, IMG submission 187461) | Marine sediment microbial communities from White Oak River estuary, North Carolina - WOR-2-8_12 (SPAdes) (version 2) | ecosystem: Environmental > Aquatic > Marine > Intertidal zone >...
CCTTTCCGTCGTGGATAATTTGAAGATTAAGCTTCTGGGCGGAGAGAAGGCGAGACTGGTCAAAAGATACGCGGTCGAGCCGGAAGCATACAAGGAATTCCTCACCGGTATCCATTTCTTAAGAAAGGTATCTGAGCAAAATCTTTACAGGTCAATTGACTGCTTTAACAAAGCGCTCGAGAAAAATCCAAACTATTCTCAGGCTTACGCGGGAATATCAACCGCTTATACTTATCTCGGTTTCATTGATTACGCTCCGCCGACGGAGGTATTCCCTATAGCAAGAGCGATGGCCCTGAAGGCGATTGAATGCGAGCCGGATGCCGGTGAGGGGCACAGCTGTATGGGAATGATAAAAATTTATTATGATTGGGACTGGGAAGGCGCCCGCATAGAATTCGAAAAATCCCTGGAACTACAACCCAATTTCATCACTGCCCATACCGGTTACGCATGTTACTTCATGGCCATCGGAAAATTGGATGAGGCTATTAAACACGGCAAAAAGGCGGTGGAACTGGATCCCCTGGGATTGCCCTCCAATATGTATCTCGGATTATATTATTTAAGAGCCGGCCGGCTCGACCTGGCCAGGGAGCAAATTAACAGGGCCATAGAGATCGAGCCCAAGATCGCGCACCATCACTGGTTGCTGGGACAAACGTTTATTCTTGAATCAAAATTCGATGAAGGTATCGGTATAATTCAAAAAGCGTCTGAAATGTCAGATAGCACCGCCTTGATACTGGGGGGATTGGGATGGGCGTACGGCGTGGCGGGCCGGGCCGAGGAAGCTTTTAAGATAATAGATACATTCCAGACCAAAGCGATAAAAGAACATATAAGACCGTATTTACTCGCCAAAATTTATTCCGGTCTCGGCGAAAAGGACCCGGCCTTTGAATGGCTCGATAAAGCCTATGACGAGCATGATATATCATTATTCAGTGTAGCCAGCGATGAGACCATGAATAATATCCGCTCCGACCCCAGGTTTGATAAGCTTTTAAGGAAAATGAGGTTAATTTAATCATGGGTAAGAAAATTCTGTTTATCAGCGGCTCCATCGGACTGGGACATGTCACCAGGGATTTTGTCATCGCCAAAGAACTCCGAAAGCAGATTCCCGATATCGACATAATCTGGCTGGCGGCGCACCCCGCATCGCAGATATTGCGGGACGCCGGGGAAATATTACTCCCGGATTGCGACCGCTGGCTGGATTATACAAACATGGCCGAGAAAGCAGCCGGACGTGGCAGCCTGAATCTGATAAAGTGGCTTTTTTGGTCTAGAAACGATTGGACACATAACGTTGAGGTATTTAAAGAGGTTTTAAACAAATATCAGTTCGATCTCATTTTAGGCGACGAGACATATGAGATATCCGTCGCCGTTAAAAAAAATCCAAACATTAAAAAAATCCCTTATGTAGTAATTTATGATTTTATCGGCATGGTACCGATGTCAAAAAGCCCCCTTGAAATTCTCGGTGCATATATGTGGAATAAAAAATGGGTTTATAGAACAAAATTTGATCCTTTCCCTATAGATCTAACGCTTTTTGTAGGTGAACCGGAGGATGTTCCTGATAAGAATTTCGGATTGTTTATGCCCAATATGAGAGAGTTTGCCAGGGACCGCTGCGAATTTATAGGATATATCATCAACGCCAATCTGGACAAATTACAGGATCGAGCTAAAATTCGCGAAAAATTAGGTTATGGCGACGAACCGCTGGTGGTCTGTTCCATCGGGGGTACCGCCATCGGTAAAGAGCTGCTGAACCTGTGCATTCAGGCATACCCTATCGCCAGGAAAAAAATACCGGATCTTAAAATGGTTCTGGTTTGCGGACCATGCTTTGATCCAAAATCATTACAAAAAACAGAGGGGATTGAAATTAAGGGATATGTTCCCAATCTTATTGAACATTTCGCCGCCGGTGACCTGGCGATTGTCCAGGCGGGTGGTACATCGACCATAGAATTGACGGCTTTAAGGCGTCCGTTTCTGTACTTTCCGCTGGAGCAACATTGTGAACAGCAGGTTCACGTGGCAGGAAGATTGGCGCGGCACAAAGCCGGAGTTAAAATGTCCTATAGAAACGCAACGCCCGAATCGCTCGCGGAGAGAATGGTCGCCAATACCAGCAAAGAGGTAAAATACGATCCCATACCGACTGACGGCGCCCATAATGCCGCGGAAAAAATAAAACGTTTTTTAGTCTAGCTATTATTGATATAAAAGCCTAAAAATTTATATCGTATGAAACACCGAACGACGGTATCCGGCCAAACCAATGATCCGGCTCTTTCCAAAGGGTATAGTAGTTGTTAGTTCTGCGCAGGTGGTAATTGTACTTCCGTACGTTTTTCTGATCCAAAATATTGAGTGTTTCTACAAAAGCTGTGATTCGTCCTTTCTTCAGCGGGAAGTAGCGATTGATTCTCAAATCCAGCCGGTGATATGGTTTGAAGCGTGCGCCCCATTGTTCGTCCGCCTGAAGCCAGTACACGGTCCCCTCGGAAGTACTCCGGGAGGCCAGAATTAAATCGGTATAAGGCCATCCCGAATGATACTGGAAGGCGGTGCTTAATTGCCACCTGGTAGTAGGGCGATAATGCAGGTCAAGATAAAACGTATGACGCTGGTCCTGGGGCGTGGGAATCGTTATATCGTAATATGCCGAAATGTTCTCGGCCGGAAAGTAAATGTGATGGATATCCTCTTCGGACCTGGCGCAGGCGTAACTCGACCACCAGGAAAATTTGCCCCCGGTATCTTTCTTAAGATAAAATTCAATTCCCCGGGAACCGCCGTTTTTGCGGAAAATCACCGTTCGGTCATTTTCCAGCTCGGGGAAAGCTTCTATATCGTCAAAGGAATTGCGGTAAGCCGGTCTAAGATTGGTGTAAAGCTTATCATATGCTTCGACTCTGAGACGAATGCCGTTTTTGAATTCGTGTTCTATTCCCGCCACCCTCAGCTCCACCCTCTGCGACGGGTAAAAATCGGTCTCCCCGTCACCCACCATAATCTCGTGGATACCCTGAGACTGGTAATAATATCCCCATCCTGAGCATAATGTGGTTTTATCGCTGATATTGTATGCCAGGTTGAGCCGCGGAGATAAATCATCATCCCCGATATACGAGGTATGGTCGTATCGTATTCCTATCTCCGCCACGAGAGGCTCGGCTACGCGGAAACGCCCGGCCAGATAGCTGCCGAATTTCGCTCCGGATTTCTCAAGCGGTATAACCAGAGAATCGATGCCGGCAAACTGGATATATGAACTGTCGGGAGTATCGATATAGTCATAAAGGTAATCGCGGTTTATATAATCGTAGGTCGCTTTCCTGCTCTGGATCTCGGAGCCAAACTTCAAGACCAGAAAATCCGATTGCTCGTACTCCCAATCGGACTTCAGACCGACAAATTGAAAATCCTCATTATCGCTGGCCATGGCGTCAGTCAACAACTCGCCCCAGACGCCCACATCGCGGCCATACCTGCCATGGTCTACCTTTCCGATCGAAACTACCGTCTGGGCTAATAGCCGGGGGTGAAATTCCGACCATAAGGTCATCCAGGCATAGGAGTTGCCGTAGTCCGTAATCAGCGAATCTCCCGTATCATTGTCTTCCCCTATTACCTTCAGATCATCATGGGCGTGCAGGATATCGGCCGATAAGGAGTGTTTCTTACCGAGTTGATATTGAATCTTTCCGAAAAAATCGTAGTATGTCGGTTTGATATTATCGTCCGCTCCGGCCAGTTTCAGAACGTAATCGATATACCCTCTGCGGGCGGAAAACAACCATGATCCGCGGTTATTGGCGAACTTGCCCTCGGCGAAGGCGTGAGTATTGATCATGCTTAATCCCGCGGAAAACCGGTTCTGATCCGGGGGCACCTGGCGGGATTTGATCTCAAAGACTCCCGACATCTTATCGCCATACCGGGCCGGGAATCCTCCCGTCATCAGGTCTATGCTTTCCACCGCGGCTACATCTACTACGCTTATGGCCCCACCATCTATATCCTTGAGATGAAACGGTTCGTAAATCTGGAGACCGTCCAGCATCACCAACACTTCCTCATATTCACCGCCGCGGACAGTGAACCTGGTAGAGAAATCGTTGCTAGACGTTCCCGGCAGGCGCGAAACCGCCCGGAAGAAATCGTTTGCCAGCTGCGGCATGGTACGGATTTGTTGCTGTGTTAACGTCTGCTTGGCAACCGCCTCCTCTCCCATTATGCTGAAGCGGCCCGGGGTTACTGTCACCGCTTTCAACGGAACGGCCTTTGGGACCAGATTTATCGAGAGTTCTTTTGATGGATTTCCATCCACAACTACGCTGTCCAATCTCAACGATTCATAGCCGATGCTGCTGATCTTAAGGGAGTACATTCCATCGGAGAGATTTTTCAAAACAAATCGACCATCCGGCCCCGAGGATGTTCCCGCGAAACCATTAAGCATCATCACTGTAACGCCGGGGATCGGCTCCCGGTTATCGGCATCATAAACTACCCCGGAAATCCGCCCCGCTTCGGGATTGCCCCTGGCAATCGCTGGGAAATTTATTAATAATAAAAATGCAATAATAAGCTTGAATAAAAACTGCTGCGATCCGGACGGCAATATCGATTTTAATCTTGTTAAGCGCGCAACCATAATCAAATCCCCGCAGGTAAAATGTTGCACCTATAAAATTTTAAAATCGCTTCCCAACCCACAAACTATTAAAGAATACAGGCAAAGGACAAAAAAAGTTGCAAATTCGGTACATGAAAAATCTCACGGTATGGCACCGATTGACAATTATCCATCTCCGATTTGAGATGGCGGTCTTGTTACCTGTATAATTATTTATTCAACAGGAGGTTAGGAAATTGAATCGATTCTCCTTCGCCTGCCGGTATAAATATTAGACAACAGGAGGTAAAAAAAGAGATTACCTACGTAATTCCTGAAACCACAAAAGCTTCATATGCATTCAGTTATCAGGCTCTGTCTTTCAAAGGCTCTATTTTCCGCCTTATTATCGCTACCGTCCCGGCCGCTAAAAGTAAAAGCCCCATTATCAGTATGCCCCACTCATTCAAAGTCGGGATCTGAATCCCTATCTCTTCCATTACCACATTTACTATGGTGGTATCTCCTTCTGTCACGGTTATGTTGTATATCATCGTGTCCTTGTGGGCGAGGTGAGAAAAGGACAGATCATAAATGCTAACAGGCAGCGTCAAAGAATATGTGCCATCAACCGCGGTAGTGTCCGAGCCGTTATTCCCCGAACCGTCATCGGCGTAAACCTGCGCGCCCGAAATGGCTCCGCCGGAATCGGTCACGGTACCCGCAATCGTGCCAAATGAAATCCCCTGGCATTGCAGGATTGTGGCGGATACCGCGTCTATGCCGGCTTCCACCACCGAACCACCGCCCAGATCGGAGGCTTCAAAACGTATTTTAACCTGATTGGAGGGAGTAATATGGTCAGCGATTTCAACCGTATGTTCCGTCCAGCCGCTAGAGGTTACCGGACCGATTGTCTCGGCCGGAACCCAGTTTATCCCGTTATTGCCCGAGACATAGGTTATGAATAAATCGCTGTTAGGATTGCTGCCGTTGTTATTGGTGTACCACAGAGCGTAACTTATTTGCGCCGTAATATCGTTTAATTCGAGCGTCGGTGAGGTAAGATAGGTGTAACCATCGTCCACATCGGAATTGCCGTCAACGTTGTCGGTCAGGTAGCATTGCCCGGAGCCGTCATAATCCATGGGCGGATCACCGCGATCGCCGCCACCGACCGGCACGCCCCGTTCCCAGTGACCATCAAGAGCATCGCCGCTGACGGTCCAGCCCCGATCCGTCTCGAAATCATCCTCAAAAATCGTTACAAGAATACCTACTATTGATGAATATACATTGCCCGGCGCGCCTGGAGGATCATATACGGTCGAGCCGCCGTCACCCATGGCACTCACATAAAACTCCGGGGCGGCATCGCAATTCGCCGGGGGAAGAATAGCCTCATACTGATCACCGCCTACGTGCATTAACGTCGATGTCGAATATCCGACTCCGTAATAACGATAATAGAGAGTGCCCGTCCCCGGTACGTAAGTTTCGGCCCCATCCATAATTTGAACCGCAAAAGCGGTTTGTGCACCGGGAGTTAGATACTCGGGAGCCCCGTTCGGAAGACCTATGGTTAGAGGAACAGGGTCCAGCTGCACGTCTACTATATTTATCTGTTTATCAATTACTACAATATCGTTTATGATTTGCGTAATGTATCCCGGCGCTCTGAATATCAAATCATAGGTTCCATTATCAATCATGCGATGATAATCGCCGATATCGGGATCGGAATACACTTCTGAGCTGTCGATGTCATGATTCATGACTGAAATGATTGCCGGCGCTGGCGAGCCGCTGAGAGCGTCCATTACCAAGCCTCTTACGCCGTAATAGGCCTGCTCCAGATAGGTTATCAAAGCCGCCTTATTGTAATTCCAGAGGTCCGGGAGTTGGCTGGGGGGAAGCAATTTCGTTTGCGAGAGCTCGATCGTAGTCTCCCTGCAGCCTTTCCAGTAGTTAAGGTAATCCTGCCGGCCTCCAGCGACCTCGTACCAATCCCAACCGTTGGTTATACCGTTGTTCAGATCGTCCATGTAGCCGGGCGGACTGTTGGCCTGGGCGGAATCGGCGTATTCGCGGCTGATCTCTATGAACCAGCTGTCGTCAGCATGACGTCGCGGCCAGGTATCCCAGGGGTAGTTTACAACCTCTATCCCGCCATGAAAGTTTGCCGAAATTACGAAAGTATGCTGATTGAAGAAATTCATCATGGCGATAGTCTCGGCCTGCCACTCTCTTCCGTCAGGATGCGGGCCATCTTCCGGATCGGGGAAATTCCTGTTAAGGTCGGCGCCGTTGGAGTTGTACCTGATCGCCCCGTTTACCGTATGATTACCGCCAGCGTAAGTGCCATCCGGATTGGCCAGAGGATTTATCCAGACCTCCATGTTATCGAGCATATAGGTTAATTGGGGATCCGAACCGTAACTTACCAACAGGGAATCTATCAATCTCAGCATCAAGATATAGCCCGTGGTCTCGTCGCCATGCATGGTGCTGGAATACATGACTTCCGGTTCGTCCTCCTTGACATTCACGTTAGCAGAGATTTTTGCGAAGAGGATCTCGCGACCTTCTTCAGAATACCCGATATTCTCAACGGCGCACAGGCCGGGATAATCGATTTCGAACTGGTACATCATGGCCACATACGCTTCATAGGTCGGATACGAGTCCCATTGGAGGATTTCATCCCGGGTAAAGGCCATCCTGGGAATTATCAACGATCCGGGATTGGGCAAAACGATGTATTCGTAACCGAGGGTTTCGAAATAATCGAACTGCTGATCGGTGGCGTAAGCGAAGACCGTATCCGCCCCGACATTGTCTATCGATATCAGCCTGGAAAGCCCCCGCAACTCCTCTCGGGACGGAGTTTGGAATTTGAAATATACCTGTCCGGTGTCCGCATAGACAATGCCTGATAGCACGATAAAAATCAGTATTGAGTTGATTAAATTTCTTCCCACAGCAGGACCGTTATCACCTTTCCTGAAAACGTCGAGCGAAGTAGTCCAGTCATTCGACATAATAAAATATAGTTAAAGATGTCAGTTTGACAAGAACATTTATGGGTGCAAGGAGGCTTTCTAATTGGATAACCTTATCCTTGCCGGCTACCCGATTGATTCGCTCTTTTCGAGCAACTTAAAAACCGATGAAGGCAGATTGTTAAACAAGTTGTCCCGGCTGTCAGGATCCCGATAACGAGTAATGCATATAACTTTATTTCTATTGGCGGAATCAGGATTTTAGGATATATTATCGAACCATTGCGGGAAATAAACTACCTGAAAGTGGTTTAACCTTATGCCGAAAAAAATTTTAAAAATAGTCGTTATCCTGGCGGGATCAACTTCGGCATTAATCGCCCTGATTTTTATCATCCAGGAAATTTCCACATTCTTAATCTGGAAATCATCAGGGATTATCGGTACCGACTTTATTATGCGGGATGATTCCACAATCATCTTTGATGATGTCGATTCCCTGGATTTTGTATCGCCGCCTCTACCCGATTCGGGCGACGTAGTAACAGCCATGGATGATTCCGCGGCCAGTATCGATTATCTTCGGGAAAATATCTACCGGGGTTTCCCCCCCGGTAAACAGATTGTTCTATCATATCTGCATGATGGAGACACCCTCAGTACAATAATTAAGACCAGGCCTGTCAGGAAAATCCTGATATTAGAGGATCTCCCCATCTCCGCCCTGAGACTTCTCATCGTGATAGGATACTTCGCGGTGGGATTCTGGGCCTTTATCAAAAGACCCGATTCGGGAGCCATTCGTGCCCTGGCTCTGTTCTGCATGGCCATGGCCAATTTCATGATCACAGCCGTAACTATTGAACGCAACAGTATCGAAGGATTCCAGATACCGTTTTATGACGTCCTTACGACTATACTGAATATAATAGCGGTATTTTTCGGCGCTTTCTGGTTGAACCTTCAACTATTATTCCCCAAACCTTCCAGATTCATTGGCAAACATTCAATAATTGCATATTCCTTATGTTATCTTCCAATAATTATTTTGATTATTCTAACAAGATTTATTGAATCAAGCTCATTATACATAGCTATAATAACGGTTATAATGATTCAAGTCTGGGCAGGTTTTATAATTCTCGCTCGCAATTATCTAAGAGCATCGGACCCCCTGGAAAAAAGGCAAACCAGGCTGGTGTTGTGGGGAACGGGAGCAGGCCTATTCGGTATGTTTTTTTTGGTGGTTCTGGTGTTTCTATTTCGGGCATGGTTTATCGGTCTGGGTTCGAAATTTATTTTGGGAATAATAAGCCTTGTATTTTTGGCGCTCCTACTATCGCCATTGTCTTTCGCTTACGCTTTCGGTAGATACCGTTTGCTCGAGGTTGAGGGCAAGATCAGGCGGGGCACCCGTTTCGCCATAGTCAGTATTGTTTTATTAGTTGTATTTTACTTGGCCATTTACGGTATCAGCGAATTTGTTCTTGATTCTATCGGTATCGAAAGCAGGGGCCCGGTGCTCTTAATCGCCCTTCTGTTCGCCATAGGTTTCACGCCCGCCCAGAGGAAAATTCAGGTTTTTGCCGAAGGAAAGATCTTTCCTGAAAGAAACCGGCTCCGCCAGATGCTGAGAGATTTTTTGAGCCAGGCCGCGACCTACGCCGACAAGAACGCCTTCTGGGATAAACTCGAGGCACATCTCAAAGATGCGCTCGGGGTAGAGAAGATATATACTATGTTGTATCGGGAGGATCGGGATACCTTCGCTCACTGGCAAAATGGATCGGATTCGCCTTTCACCGTTGATAGTAAACTCATAAAGGCGTTAGGCGGGTTGAAATCATGCCCGCTGATGCTGGACGAGGAATTGGGCAGTGATAAATTGAAGCTTACACTGTATGAAAAATCATGGCTTTTCGATAGGAGAATCGCTATGGTTTTACCTTTACAGACCAGGACAAGGCTTGTTGGCTTTATCGGTTTGGGCTTAAAATCGGAACGCGAGGATTTCAATATCGAGGAATGCGGTATGTTAATGTCCATCGCATCGCAGGTGGCCGTGGCGGCCGAAAATCTGCAGCTTTTAGAAGAAAATATCGAAAAACAGAGGCTGGAAAAGGAGCTGGACATGGCCCGGCGGGTACAGCAGGGGCTATTGCCCGGTAAAATCCCCGATACTCCGGGATTGGAGATCGCCGCCCGAAGCAAATTCTGTCTTGAGGTAGCCGGCGATTACTACGATGTTATCAAGGTCGATGAGCGACGCACCGTCGTCGCCATTGGTGACGTATCGGGCAAAGGGGCCGCGGCGGCTTTGTTGATGTCTAATATCCAAGCCTCTTTCAGGATCGCAGTCGGCATCGGATCGCATACCTCAGATCCGGTTACCGGCTTTAATATCGCGGACGTGGTTTCGAGAATTAATAATCTAATACACCGCAATACCCCGCCGGATCAATTCATTACTTTTTTCGTCGGTGTCTATGAACCCGAAAATAAGACTTTCAGCTACGTAAATGCCGGCCATAATCCGCCGATGCTTCTACGCGCCGACAGCCGAATCGAGATGATGGACAAGGGAGGATTACTCCTGGGTGCCATGCCCGATATGCCTTATGAACAGGCTTCGTTAAGTCTGGAAGATAATGATCTTATTTTTCTCTACACCGACGGTGTCAGCGAGGCTGAGGACGCTAGCGATGAGATGTTCGGGGAGGAAAGGATTCAGAAGATACTAAAAGAAAACCGTAATCTCGCGCCGACGGAAATTTTATCGAAGCTTGAGGATGAGGTCCAGCGCTTTGTTGGAAATGTACCGCTTTCGGATGATTTCACCACCCTGGTGGCGAGGGCGGTTCCCTTGGGGAAAGAAGGGATTTGAACATCCACAATTGAGACAGAATGTTTTCTTGAAATATCGAAAAGCGTCGGCGGGAAAAGCGCCGAAACCGCGGTGATACTCGGTACCACAGAAAAATCCCCCAAGGATAAAATGAAAGATTAAAAAATAATCCGTGTGGTTCAAATGTTCCCGGAGAGATATCCCCCGCCGGTGAAATACT
>Ga0209536_100015907_pt1 | contig 10712 bp, 8 predicted proteins | sample DeeMarSeWOR28_12_FD_187461 | JGI IMG/M metagenome (GOLD analysis project Ga0209536, IMG submission 187461) | Marine sediment microbial communities from White Oak River estuary, North Carolina - WOR-2-8_12 (SPAdes) (version 2) | ecosystem: Environmental > Aquatic > Marine > Intertidal zone >...
CCCGAGGTCGCCACCCGAGCGCGGACAGAAGACTGAAGAACCTCGCTGGGCAGGCTGGAAGATTCGGAAGGAGTTCATTCAAGATTAGGAACTTGACAGCGGGAGGCCGCTTCACAGAAGGATTTGCGTAGAGTCCGTCGGCGCTCCGCTAGGGTTCGCCCGTGTCCGCCGAGACATCGGTTGCTTTCATGCGTCGCCATAGGGTCGTGCGACTCATGCCGAGCATCGATGCGGCGCGCTCGCGGTTTCCCCCGGCGAGTTGAAGTGCGCGCCGGATCCTTTCCCGCTCGTCGGCAATGTCACGGAGCAGGGGTTCGTCGTCATCGCGTCCTTCGCCTGCGTCGTATGGAGTCTCTTCGAGGTGCGCCGGCTCCGTACGGCGAGCTCCCGTGATCACGCTCTCGGGCAAATCCTCCAGCTCGACCTGATCTCCTTGGGTCAGAATCACCCCGCGTTGTACCGCGTTTTGCAGCTCGCGGACGTTTCCCGGCCAGCGGTAGGAGGCGATCGCGCACTTCGCCGCTCTCGTAAACCCGCGTAACTCCTTCGAGAATTTCCGCGCGAAGACGTCGACGAAGTGCTTGGCCAACAGGAGCGGGTCGTCACCACGCTCGCGCAGCGGGGGGAGGGTAATCGTGACCACCGACAGGCGGTAGTACAGATCATCGCGAAAGTCCCGCGCACGCATCATCGCTTCGAGATCACGATGCGTCGCGGCGAGTACGCGGACGTCAATCTTCCGTGAGTTCGCCTCTCCAAGCCGCTTGATCTCACTCTCCTGCAACGCCCGAAGGATCTTCGTCTGGGCCGACGAGGAGAGATCGCCGATCTCGTCAAGGAACAGCGTCCCACCGTTCGCCGCCTCGAACAGCCCCTGGCTATCGTTGACCGCTCCCGTAAAAGCACCCTTCGTGAACCCAAACAGCTCCGCTTCCTGGAGGTTCTCCGGCAACGCGCTGCAGTTCACCGCGACGAAGGGCTTCGCTGCGCGTGTCGAGCCGTCGTGAATCATACGTGCCAGCAGCTCTTTTCCGGTGCCGCTTTCGCCCAGGATCAGAACGGTCGTGTCCACGGGCGCGACGACCTTTCCGAGGTCGATCGCCTGCCGGATCGCCGGACTCGTACCGAGCATCCCGCCATCGGACTGTTTTGCTTCCGCCTTGGCGCGAAGGCGAGAGATCGCCCGCTCTTTCGTTCGCAACGTCTGCTTCTGTTTCTTGATGGTCCCCAGAAGCTGGTCGAGGACCTCCTGCAGGTGATGCGGCTGGTAGTCCGGGTTCTCCCGTCGCGCCGCCTCGGGCATCTCGTCGGCGAAGCCGATGACGAAGCGACAGCGCTCGTGGCCCATCGCCTTGCACTCGGTCTCCACCACCACCGTTTCCCGGCCGGCGGCCGAGGATGAATGACCGGTCGCGTAGCCGACGAGCGTCCAGCAGACGGGGACCTCGCTCGTGCCGAACAGCTGCACATGCTGTTCGGCTTCGTACGAGTTCTCCCAGTACGCCTCCACGTGATACCGCCCACGATCCAGATCGATCTCCGACTTCCCCTCGTCGCGAATCACGCGAGCGACCCCCTCCAACGAGTGGAGTGCCGGCCCGTAGTCCATGTGCTGATCCGGCGTCGCTGCCGGGAACCTCTCGACGAGCGCGCGGTCGTCGGCCACGCCGGCTGCGTGGCCGAACCGCTTCATCAGCGCCCGCGCTTCGTCCATCCCGACCGTCTCGATCAGCTCCTTGCGGAGGCACCCGAGCGCTGCCGCCGAAAGCATCACCATCCGGTAGCCCTTGAGCCTGATCTGCCCCTTTTCCGGCGCGAAGTGCAGCAGGTCGGCCAGGTTGATCTGTCTGGACTGGACCATCTCGCCCTCCTGTCGGTGAAACGTTGCACCGAAACGCATCTCGTTTCAATAGCTCTCAATGAAACGTTGCACGCAAGGACGGGGCCCGCCGGTACTCTAGGCCGTAAGTCTATATAAATCAAAGACTTAAACTCGTAATCAGAGGCGAGTTCGAATCTGGCACCGTTCCTGCGATGAGGGGAAGCGACGTGAACGAAGGAGATCGAGATATGAACAGCAACGCGGAGTTCCCCAACGAGACCGGACGGCGGGGCGAGTTCGTTCGCCAGTCCAGCGCATTTCGAAATCGCGTGACGGCCGACGGCTCGTCCGGCTTCAGGGCCGAGCCCGGCCGGTATCACCTGTACGTGTCGTACGCCTGCCCGTGGGCCCACCGCACGATCATCGTTCGCGCGATGAAGGGCCTCGAGAGCGTGATCGGCATGACTGTGGTTGACCCGATCCGAGACGAGCGCGGCTGGGCTTTCACGGACGCCGTGGGTGGCCCCGACCCGTTGAACGGCTTCCGGTTCCTTTCCGAGGCGTATCACGCCACCGATCCCTCCTTCGCCGGGCGTCTCACCGTCCCGGTGCTGTGGGATACCGAGACCAAGCAGATCGTCAACAACGAGTCCTCCGAGATCATTCGCATGCTGAACTCGGAGTTTGACCAGTGGGCGACGAACCGCGATCTCGACCTCTACCCGGAGCCGAAACGGGAGGAGATCGACGAGATCAACACGGACGTTTACGACCACGTCAACAACGGGGTCTACCGCTGCGGCTTCGCGGCATCGCAGGAAGCTTACGACGAGGCATTCGGATCCCTCTTCGCCGCCCTAGACCGGCTGGAGGACAGACTCGCCGATCGCCGCTTCCTGTTGGGTGACATCCAGACCGAGGCCGACTGGCGGCTGTTCACGACCCTCGTTCGTTTCGACCCCGTTTACGTCGGTCATTTCAAGTGCAACCTGAGGCGGCTCGCCGACTACCCCAACCTCTGGGCCTACACGCGCGACCTGTTCCAGACTCCGGGGATCGCAGAGACCGTCGATCTCGATCACATCAAGCGGCACTACTACGTGACCCATCGCCGCATCAACCCCACCGGCGTCGTTCCGAACGGCCCGGAGATCGATTTCCTCGAGCCTCACGCCCGCGAGGCGCTGGTTGCCGAGCGTGTCTGATTGCGCCCGGACGACGACGGAGGTAACACGATGATCCAGATCCGACGATCCGACGACCGCGGGAAGGCCGACTTCGGCTGGCTCGACTCGCGACATTCTTTTTCCTTCGGCGAATACCGCGACCCAAACCACATGGGATTCCGCGATCTCCGCGTGATCAACGAGGATCGCGTGCGCCCCGGGGCGGGGTTCGGCACACACGGACACAGGGACATGGAGATCATCTCCGTGGTCCTGTCCGGAAGCCTGGCGCACAAGGACAGCATGGGCAACGGCTCGGTGCTGACGGCCGGCGACGTGCAGGTGATGAGCGCCGGCACGGGAGTGCAGCACTCCGAAATGAACCCTTCGCTCCAGGATCCGGTGCATTTCCTGCAGATCTGGATCGTCCCGGAAAAGCAGGGGCTGAAGCCGGGTTACCAGGAGGCGAACGTCTTGGACGGAGTCAATCGCGGCGGATTGCGTCTGATCGGATCCGGTCGACCGAAGAACGGCGAGTTGAAGATCCACCAGGATGTCGATCTCTACGCCGGCGTCCTCGAGCCAGGAGCACGCACGAATCTCGATTTGCGTCCCGGCCGCCACGCCTGGGTCCAAGTCGTTCGCGGGGACATTTCTCTGAACGGCCATGATCTGTCGTCCGGTGACGGAGCGGCCGTTTCGGACGAGACCGGACTCCAGGTGTCGGCGCGCGACGAGGCCGAGGTGCTGATCTTCGATCTCAATTGACCCGCAGACACCACAACCACCACTACATCCAGTCAGCTCAATCGACAAGCAGGCCGAACGAACCGCAAGGAGAGGAATCATGAACAACCCGAAGTTGGAACTGTTGACGCCCGACAACTGCCAGTTGATCTTCATCGATCATCAGCCGCAGATGGCCTTCGGCGTGCAATCGATCGACCGGCAAGTGCTGAAGAACAACACGGTCGCGCTGGCCAAGGCGGCGCGAATCTTCAACATCCCGACCACGATCACGACCGTAGAGACCGAGTCGTTCTCGGGACACACCTATCCCGAGCTACTCGCCGTGTTTCCCGAGCACCCGCTACTCGAGCGTACCTCGATGAACTCCTGGGACGACCAGAAGGTTCGCGATGCGCTGGCCAAGAACGGTAAGAAGAAGGTCATCGTGTCCGGTCTGTGGACCGAGGTTTGCAACAACACTTTCGCGTTCTCGGCGATGCAAGAGGGCGGCTACGAGATCTACATGGTCGCCGACGCATCGGGCGGGACGACGCAAGAGGCCCATGACTACGCGATGCAGCGGATGATCCAGGCCGGAGTGGTGCCGATGACCTGGCAGCAGATCCTGCTGGAATGGCAGCGCGACTGGGCCAGAAGAGACACCTACGACGCCGTGATCGCGCTGGTTCAGGAACACTCCGGCGCCTACGGCATGGGTGTGGACTACGCGTACACGATGGTCCACAAGGCCCCGGAGCGAACCGAGCACGGCGAGCGGCTGGAGCCGGTCGCGGCCGGCTGACCCTCTCTTCCAACGCTTGAACCAGGAGACGGACCCATGGCTGATCTGATTCTGCACAACGGCAAGTTGACCACGTTGGACCCCGCGCGCCCGAGCGCCACGGCGGTGGCAATCTCGGACGGACGGATCACGACGGTGGGCGACGAGGCCACGGTCCTGGGTCTGGCGGGTAAGGACACGACGGTCGTCGACCTCGGCGGTCGTCGTGTCATCCCCGGTCTGAACGATTCGCACACGCACCTGATCCGCGGCGGACTGAACTTCAATCTCGAGCTGCGCTGGGAGGGCGTCCCCTCCCTGGCCGATGCGCTGGAGATGCTGCGCGAGCAGGCCATCCGCACCCCGGCCCCGCAGTGGGTGCGCGTGGTCGGCGGATGGTCGGAGTTCCAGTTCGCCGAGCGGCGCATGCCCACCCTGGAGGAGCTCAACCAAGCGGCGCCGGACACCCCCGTGTTCGTGCTGCACCTGTATGGGCGAGCGCTGCTCAACCGGGCGGCCATCGAAGCGCTCGGTTTCGACAAGGACACCCCCAACCCGCTGGGTGGGGTGATCGAGAAAGACTCGACCGGCCGCCCCACCGGCCTGCTGATCGCGCGACCCTCGGCGCTAATCCTCTATTCGACGCTGGCCCAGGGGCCGAGGCTGCCGATCGATGACCAGATTAACTCCACGCTGCACTACATGCGTGAGATGAACCGTCTGGGGATCACGTCGGTCATCGATGCAGGCGGCGGCGGGCAGAACTACCCCGAAGACTACGACGTGATCACGCGCCTTCATCGGGAAGGCCGGCTGACGGTCCGCGTGGCCTACAACCTCTTCGCCCAGAACGGCGGAAGCGAGCTGAGCGACTACGAGCGCTGGGTCCAGATGACCTCCCCCGGCGCCGGCGACGACATGCTGCGCATGAACGGGGCGGGCGAGAACCTCGTCTGGTCCGCGGCCGACTTCGAGAACTTCCTGGAGCCGCGGCCGGACGTCGCGCCGGTGATGGAGAAGGAGCTGGAGCCGATCGTCGAGCTCCTGGCCACGAACAAGTGGCCGTTCCGCATCCACGCTACCTACGACGAGTCCATCGACCGCTTCCTGTCGGTGTTCGAGCGCGTGAACGGCCGCGCGCCGTTCGAGGCACGCTTCATCATCGACCACGCGGAGACCGTCAGCGCCCGGAGCATCGAGCGTATCAAGGCGCTGGGCGGCGGCATCGCGATCCAGCACCGAATGGCGTTCCAGGGCGAGTACTTCGTTGATCGGTACGGCAGCGAGGCGGCCGAGCTGACCCCGCCCATCCGCACGATGCTGGACACGGACCTGCCGGTCGGCGCGGGTACGGATGCCACGCGGGTGGCCTCGTACAACCCGTGGGTTGCGCTGTACTGGCTGGTCACCGGAAAGACGCTGGGCGGCATGCAGCTCTACCCGGAGAAGAACCGGCTGGATCGCGAGACCGCGCTTCGCCTGTGGACCAAGGGCTCTGCCTGGTTCTCCGGTGAAGAGGACCGCAAGGGCGCGATCAAGCAGGGTGAGTACGCGGACCTGGCAGTGCTTTCGGCCGACTTCATGAGCGTTCCCGAGGACGACATCCAGTTCATCGAGTCCGTGCTGACCGTCACCAACGGTGAGATCGTGTACGGCGCCGGCGACTTCGGCCGTCTGTCGCCGGCGATACCTCCGGCCAGCCCGGGCTGGTCGCCGGTGGACATCTACGGCGGTAGCTACAACCCGCGTCGTCCGAGCATGGCACGGTCCGCCTCGACCACGGAGCACGCCCGGTCGTGCCACGACGGTTGCAAGACCGCGTGCACGCTGCACGGTCACGACCATCGCATCGCCTGGACGGCGCCGCTGCCGACCAACGACAAGAACGGCTTCTGGGGCGCGCTGGGCTGCTCCTGCTTCGCGTTCTGATGAGGGCGATCGCACAGGCGCCGGCGCGCACGTCGGCCTGGGCTCCGTTCACCAGCGTGCCCTTCGCGCTGCTCTGGACGGCGACGTTGGTCTCCAACGTCGGGACCTGGATGCACGACGTCGGCGCCGGATGGTTGATGACCACGCTCAGCCCGTCGCCGGCCATCGTGGCGCTGGTGCAGGCGTCGACGACGTTCCCGATCTTCCTGTTCGCGCTGCTGGCCGGTGCGCTGGCGGACCGGCTGGACAGAAAGCGGATGTTGATCGCGATCAACACGCTCCTGTTCCTGATCGTCGCGTCGCTTGCGCTGCTGGTGCAGATGGAGCAGGTCACCCCCGGTGTGCTGCTGGCTTACACTCTGGTGATCGGTACCGGCGCCGCATTCATGGCCCCGGCCTGGCAGGCCGTGGTGCCGTCGCTGGTGCCGAAGTCGCAGCTGCAGTCCGCGATCGCCCTCAATTCGATGGGCATCAACATCAGCCGTGCGATCGGTCCGGCGCTGGCCGGATTGCTCATTACCGCGGTCAGCCTGGCGGCGCCCTTCGCTGTCAACGCTGCGAGCCACGTGGTGATCATCGTGGCCCTGCTGCTGTGGAAGCAGCCGGCGCGGAAGGCTGACTCGCTTCCCGCCGAGCCGATCGTCGGCGCCATGGTCACCGGCCTGCGTCACTCGGCGAACAACCTGCCGCTGCGATCCACGATGATCCGGGCGCTGGCGTTCTTCCTGTCGGCCAGCGCGTACTGGGCCATGTTGCCGCTGATCGCCCGGAACGTCCCCAACGGTGGAGCGGAGCTGTACGGCATCCTGCTGGCCGCCGTGGGCGCAGGCGCGGTTTCCGGTGCGCTACTGCTGCCGCCTCTTCGACGACGGATCTCCCCGGACCGGCTGGTCGCAGCGGGCACGGTCGGCACCGCGGCGATCCTGCTTGTGTTCGCGCTGATCGATGACCGGAACACGTTGATCGTTGCGGCGCTGGCCGCAGGCCTCAGCTGGATCACCGTGCTGACCTGCCTGAACGTGTCCGCGCAGATAGCGCTGCCCAACTGGGTGCGGGCTCGCGGCCTGGCCGTCTACCTGATGGTGTTCTTCGGCAGCATGGCGCTGGGCGCCACCGTCTGGGGCCAGATCGCGTCGCGGACGTCGGTCAACGTTGCGCTGATGGTCGCCGCGGTGGCGTTGGTGCTGGCGATCCCGCTCACCTGGCGTTCGAAGCTGGGGACCGCGGAGACGATGGACCTGTCGCCGTCGACGCACTGGCCGAACCCGGTGGTGGCCGAGGAGCTGGCCGGCGAGGTCGACCGCGGCCCTGTGATGGTCACCATCCGCTACCGCATCGATGTCACGGATCGGGAAGCGTTCCTGGCCGCGATCCATCAGCTTTCGAAAGAACGATATCGGGATGGCGCGTTCAACTGGGGTGTCTATCAGGACACCGAGCACGCCAACTCATGGCTCGAGTGGTTCATGCTTCCGAGCTGGTCGGAGCATCTGCGGCAGCACCAACGGGTAACCGTGCACGATCGTGAGATTCAGCAATCGGTGGCGAAGCTCCACAAGGGCGAGGCTCCGCCGACAGTCCGCCACTATCTCGCCCCGACGCCTGATTCGAGGTGAATCATGAATCCGAGACTGCTCGTTGGCTACCTGCTGGCATTCGCGATCGGAGCGGCATGCAGGATTGGCGGTATTCCCCTGCCGGCGCCGCCGGCGCTCGTCGGCGCCCTCGTCGTGGTGTCCATGACGCTCGGTTATGTCGCTGTGGATCGGTACGCCGAGCAGCGCGTAGCGACCCAGCGGGACAACTGCGGCGGCTCGGTCGGATGAGGAGGAGAAGACGTGATTTCTGCACTGTTAGGAATAGCGTTGGGTTTTCTCATCGGTGCCGGCTGTCGGTGGCTGGACTTGCCCGTGCCGGCACCGCCCAGGTTGGTGGGCGCCATACTCGTGGTCGTCATGACGCTGGGATTTCTTGCCACGGATTTCGCATTGGGCTCGCTGTAGGAGTGGATCGATGAAACGTTTCAGCATGCTGGTGACGGCCGTGTTGCTGCTTTCGTGCGCAATGGCCTGCAATCCGTCGGAGGTTCCGGCGGATCTGATCGTGGTCAACGCCAAGATCACGACCCAGGACCCGGAGAAGCCGTCGGCCTCGGCGCTGGCGATCCGGGACGGATTGGTCGTGGCGACGGGCGACGCCGCGGCGATCGAGCGGTTTCGCGGCGACGCGACCCAGGTTGTCGACGTCGAAGGTCGCCGCGTCATCCCGGGACTCGTCGACTCGCACCTCCACGCCGTCCGCGGCGGTCGATTCTATGCCGCAGAGCTTCGCTGGGACGGCGTGCGCAGCCTGAAGCGAGGGCTGGAGATGATCCGCGAGCAAGCCGCGCGTACGCCCCCCGGCGAATGGGTGCGGGTCATCGGTGGCTGGAGCCCGTTCCAGTTCGAGGAGCGGCGCATGCCGACGGTCGCCGAGCTGAACCAGGCCGCGCCGGACACGCCGGTGTTCGTTTTGTACCTGTACAGTCGCGGCTTCCTCAACCAGGCCGGTCTCGACGCGCTGGGCATCACGGCCGACACGCAAGCCCCGCCCGGCACCCGCTACGGGTTGGGCGCCGACGGAGAGCCCACGGGGGTGCTGCTGGCGGAACCGAACCCGACCATTCTGTACAAGACCGTAGGCTCGTTGCCGCCCCTGACCGAGGAACAGCAGGCCATCTCGACGCGGTGGTGGTATCGCGAGCTCAACAGTCTGGGGCTGACCAGCGCGGTGGACGCCGGAGGTGGTGGACACCTGTTCCCCCGCGACTACGTGGGGACCGAGAAGCTGGCCGATGCCGGCCAGATGCCGATCCGCATCTCGTACTACCTGTTCCCGCAGCACCCGGGTCACGAAGCCGAGGACTTCGACGTCTGGATCCGCGACTACGAGCAGGGCGCAAACGCGGCAGACAACCTGGAGCACGGCTACGAGCTCGAAGGCGGCGGCGAGTTTCTCGTCTGGGCCGCCGGAGACTTCGAGAACTTTCTGGCGCCGCGTCCCGACCTCGGCGAGCGCGACTACGAGGCCCCGCTGCGCGAGGTGACCGAAAAGCTTGTCCGAAACAGCTGGCCCTTCCGCATTCACGCCACGTACGACGAGTCGATCGTCCGCATCCTCGACGTGTTCGAATCGGTCGACGAGGCCGAGCGCGAAGCCGGACGGCCCGGTTTCGCGGGCATCCGCTGGGCGGTCGATCACGCGGAGACGCTGTCGCAAGCAAGCCTCGATCGGATCAAGCGGCTCGGCGGGGCCGTGGCAATCCAGGCCCGGATGGCCTACGCGGGCGAGTACTTCGCGGAGCGCTACGGGGCCGACGCCGCCGCTCAGGCGCCGCCGATCCGGCGCATCCTCGAATCCGGCGTACCGTTCGGCGTCGGCACCGACGGAACGCGGGTCGCCAGTCACAACCCTTGGCCTGCGCTGTACTGGCTGATCACCGGACGGACGGTCGGCGACACCCAGCTCGCCGCTCCGGAGAACCGGCTGTCCCGCGAGGAAGCGCTGCGGCTCTACACGGTGGGAAGCGCGTGGTTCTCGAACGAGGAGACGGTGAAGGGACGGCTGAGCCCGGGCCAGTTCGCCGACCTTGCCGTCCTGACCGAGGACTACTTCAGCGTCGACGAGAGTCGAATTCCGGAGATCCGTTCGGTGCTGACCATCGTGGGTGGACGGGTGGTCCACGGCAACGGCCCGTTTGCCGATCTGGCGCCCGAGCTCCCGCCGCTCGATCCGGAGTGGTCGCCGGTCCGCCACTTCGGCGAACTGGCCGGCCTCTGATGGGACCGATGCCCTCGAGACTACACACGTGCGTCGGGCTTCGCCTCGGTGTACCGCTGTTGGCCGGGTTGCTCGCGACCGGGTGCGCCGTGGGTCCGCGGATGGTGCAGACGGCACGCGGGGCGTACAACGAAGTGGTCCAGCAAACGACGCAGGAAGAGCTGTTGCTGAATCTCGTCCGGCTTCGTTACCACGAGGCTCCGGAGTTTCTCGAGGTGTCGTCGATCTCGACCCAGTTCGAGCTCTCCGGAAGCCTCGGCCTCGGTGGCGAGCTCGGACGAAGCGCAGGTGAAAGTGTTTCCCGTGGATCCGCCTCTGCGGGGATCGGATTCTCCGAACGACCGACCATCACTTTGTCACCGCGGCGCGATGCGGAGTTTTTGAGGAATTTGCTGCAGCCGGTGGATCTCGAAGACTCGGTGTTGCTCGTCGACTACGGCTGGGGGCTCGGCCGCGTGCTGCGGGT
>Ga0209536_100015908_pt1 | contig 10711 bp, 8 predicted proteins | sample DeeMarSeWOR28_12_FD_187461 | JGI IMG/M metagenome (GOLD analysis project Ga0209536, IMG submission 187461) | Marine sediment microbial communities from White Oak River estuary, North Carolina - WOR-2-8_12 (SPAdes) (version 2) | ecosystem: Environmental > Aquatic > Marine > Intertidal zone >...
GGGACATGCACCCAAACTGTTCCGGTCCGTCTGGAAAGAGCTGGAACGTCATTTCCAGTCCGACGAAGTGAAGCAGATCTTTTCACTGGTAGCCTTTTTCCTGGGGGCCACCCCCTATGATACCCCTGCGGTTTACACCCTGCTCACTTACACTGAGCTGGTGCACGACGGTTACCACAATGTACGCGGAGGCATGTACAAGATCGTTGAAGGGCTGCTGCGCGAAATGGAGAAGTGGAACATCCGAATCCATTACAATACCGAGATAACCGGATACAGGGCAACCCGTGGAAAACTCAATTCGCTCGTGGACCAGCTCGGAAAGGAATGGACCTCCGATCTTTTTCTGGTCAACGGAGATGCTGCCGCCTTCAGACATACCATTTTCGACCGGCCCCGGTATTCAGAGCAAAAGCTGGACCGGATGAAATGGACCCTCGCCCCGTTTACTATGTACCTGGGTGTGAAGGGGAAAATTGACGGGCTGGAACACCACAACTATTTCCTGGGTGAGAACTTCGAGGAGTACGCCAACAACATCTTCAAAAATTCGGTATCTCTGGAAAAACCGTATTACTACGTCAATGTGAACTCAAAATTCAATCCCGACATGGCCCCGGATGGTCATGAGAACCTCTTCATATTGTGCCCGGTTCCAGACCTGAGGTTCAAACCTGACTGGAGCGACCGCGATAAGCTTGCAGCGGATATCATCAGTGACCTCTCCGCACGGGCAGGTTTTGATATCGAAGGCAACCTGGTGACAAAAACAGTGTATGATCCCGAGCAGTGGAGAGATACATTCAATCTCTACAAGGGAAGTGGGCTGGGACTGGCCCATGACCTGAACCAGATCGGGTATTTCCGGCCCAGGAACAAGGATGAAAAATTAGCGAACGTCTATTACACAGGAGCCTCGACCATACCGGGAACAGGATTGCCCATGACGGTCATCAGTTCCAAGCTCGTAACCCAGCGAATCGGGAAGGATTATGGAAGAGTATAACGATATATCGCTCAGAATCAGCAGGTTGGCGACAATTTCCTACAGCACCTCCTTTTCGATGGGGGTGCGACTGCTTTCAAAACCTTACCGAAGGGCTATTTATGCCATTTACGGGTTTGTCCGTTTCGCCGACGAGATCGTCGATACCTTTCACGGACACGACCAGCGAAAAATGCTGAAGCGGTTTCGGGAGGATACATTCGAAGCCATCGAAGAGCAGATCAGCACCAACCCGATTCTTCAGAGTTTCCAGTGGGCGGTCAACACCTACAGGATCGATCACAACCTCATACAGGCATTTCTCCAAAGCATGGAGATGGACCTGACCGTGAAGAACCACACGGAGGAAAGTTTTAAAACCTATGTCTACGGCTCTGCCGAAGTAGTGGGGCTTATGTGCCTGAGGGTGTTCTACAAGGATGATGACCGGGCTTTTGAATCACTGATCTACCCCGCCAGGAAGCTGGGAGAGGCATTCCAGAAGATCAATTTCCTCCGCGATATCCATGCCGATTACATTGAAAGGGGACGTTTCTACTTTCCCGGCAGCGACCTCGATCACCTCAACGAAGCCACCAAAAAGGAGATCGAGAAAGACATTCAGAAAGATTTTGACGAAGCATACGAGGGGATCCGGCGACTGAACCGTGCCTCCAGGCTGGGGGTTCTGGTCTCCTATACCTATTACCTGAAACTATTCCGGAAGATCAGAAGAACCCCACCGAACAAGGTGTTCACACGGCGGTACCGCATTTCCAACCTGAGGAAAATCGTTTTGCTGGCAGGGCTTTGGATCCGCTTCAAACTGGGATGGGCCTGATGGATGCAAGCTGGACATACTTCATGATCCTCGCTCTCTCCCTGGGCTATCCCATTGCCCAGAGTTTCGAGAAAAGGATCTATATGTACCGTAAATTCCGGTTTATCCTGCCCGGGATCCTGGTCAGCGGTGCGGTTTACCTGGTATGGGATGTCCTGTTTACCGAGGCCGGGATCTGGGGCTTCCATCCCAACTACACCAGGGATGCGTTCCTGTTCGGACTCCCGCTGGAGGAGTGGCTGTTCTTCCTGGTGGTGCCTTACAGTTGCATTTTTCTCTACGAGGTGCTCAGGTGGGCTGTCGGGCGCTTCCATTACCCGGTCGCCGCCAGGGCCATCCTTATCATTCTGATTCTGCTGGGGATCGGTTCGCTCCCTTTTGTCTACGGCAAAACCTATACGTTTGTCACCATCTCCTTCACCTCCCTGATGTTGCTGTTGCAGCTGCTGCAGAAGACCTATCGAACCTGGCTTTCCGGTTTCCTCATCACCTACCTGCTTTCCCTGGTTCCATTCATGATCGTGAACGGGGTATTAACGGCCCTCCCCGTGGTCTGGTATAACAACCAGGAAAACCTGGGACTGAGACTCTACACCGTTCCCTTCGATGATTTCATCTACCTGATGGGGTTGCTGCTTCCCGCCGTCAACATTTACCAGGTTCTGCTCCACAGGTTTGCCACCCCCTCCCTGAAGGAGAAAATGAACCTGGATCAGGTCACCGGATTCTGAGGGCCCATTCCTTATGTTGTTGATCATTTTTTTGGGAAAGAGAAACCCCTAATTTCGCAATGATATACCAATCCTCCCTCCTATGGAAAACATACTGGTCATTGGCGCTGCCGGTCAGATCGGTTCGGAACTGGTGGTAGAGCTCAGAAAGATGTACGGACCCGGTCACGTCTTTGCCACCGATATCAAGCAACCTCCGAAGGATGTCATGGAAGGCGGCCCTTTTCAGGTGCTGGATGTGATGGACGACAAACAGCTGATCCATTTTATCATACGCCATAAAATTAATCAGATCTATCACCTCGCGGCAGTGCTGTCTGGTAACGCGGAAAAACTGCCCACTCAGGCGTGGAAGATCAACATGGACAGTCTGATGAATATCCTGGAGGTGGCAAAGATGGTGGAAGAGGTCAAGAAAGTCTTCTGGCCCAGCTCCATAGCAGTGTTTGGTCCCACCACCCCGAGGAACGATACACCTCAGCTGACGGTTATGGAACCGGTCACCGTATACGGGATCAGCAAACTGGCAGGTGAGAGGTGGTGCGATTACTACTTCAACAAGTTCGGCGTCGATACCAGGAGCCTGCGGTATCCGGGACTGGTGAGCTATAAGACGGAACCGGGAGGGGGAACCACTGACTACGCGGTGGAGATCTATTATGAAGCGGTACGCAACGGCAGCTATGAGTGCTTCCTGGATCAGGAAACAGCCCTGCCCATCCTCTTCATGGACGATGCCATCCGGGCCACCGTTCAACTGATGGAAGCTGACCGCTCAAAACTTTCCATCCACAGCAGTTATAACCTGGGAGGGATGAGCCTCACTCCAAAACGGATGTACGAAGAGATCCGGAAACAGATCCCAACATTCACCATCCGGTATCAATCCGATTTCAGGCAGGCCATTGCAGATACCTGGCCGCATAGTGTGGATGACACCATCGCGAGGGTCGACTGGGGATTTGAACGCTCATTTGACCTTGAGAAAATGACCAGCATCATGTTGAAAGAGATCAGCAATAAACTAAATGCATAGATATGTACGGAACCATCAAAGATCACCTCGAGCAGGAGCTAAGTCAGATACGGGAAGCGGGACTTTTTAAAAGTGAAAGGATCATCACCTCCTCCCAGGAGGCTGAGATCGAGCTGGAAACCGGGGAAAGGGTGCTGAATTTCTGTGCCAACAATTACCTGGGCCTTTCCAACCACCCAAGTCTTATCCAGGCAGCCAAAGATGCGCTTGATTCGCATGGGTTTGGTATGTCGTCGGTGCGGTTTATCTGTGGAACCCAGGATCTCCATAAGCAGCTTGAGGAGAAAATAGCGGCCTTTTTCGGAACCGAGGATACCATTCTGTATGCTGCCTGCTTCGATGCCAACGGAGGGGTATTCGAACCATTGCTCACGGCAGAGGATGCCATCATATCCGATTCCCTGAATCACGCCTCCATCATTGATGGTGTCAGGCTCTGCAAAGCACAGCGCTACCGCTATAAAAATGCCGATATGGAGGACCTGGAGCAGCAGCTGATCCAGGCACAGCAGCAGCGGTTCAGGATCATTGCTACCGACGGGGTCTTTTCCATGGATGGAAATGTGGCACCGGTGGACAGGATCTGTGAACTGGCAGAGAAATATGATGCACTGGTGATGGTGGATGAGTGTCATTCGGCCGGGGTGGTGGGAGCAACCGGCCGGGGCGTAACAGAACTGTTCAACATCAGGGGGAAGGTGGATATCATCACCGGTACCCTGGGAAAAGCATTTGGCGGAGCCATCGGGGGATTCACCACGGGGAAGAGGGAGATCATCGAGATGCTGCGCCAGCGATCCAGACCCTACCTCTTTTCAAATTCACTTCCACCGGCCGTGGTGGGAGCGGGAATCAAGATGTTTGACATGATGGATGAAACATCCGAACTTCAGGAGAAGCTCCACAGGAACACCGGGTATTTCATGGAGCAGATGGGGGCCGCGGGATTTGACATTAAGCCTACCCAGTCGGCCATCTGTGCGGTCATGTTATACGATGCCAAGCTTTCACAGGAATTTGCTGCCAGGTTGCTGGAGGAGGGAATCTACGTGATCGGCTTTTACTTTCCGGTGGTGCCCCGTGAAGAGGCCAGGATCAGGGTGCAGCTTTCAGCCGCTCATGAACAGGAGCACCTGGATCGTGCCATACGGGGATTCATCAAGGTTGGAAAGGAGCTGGGTGTGATCAGCTGACCAACCTGCCCGCAGGGGATCAGAATAACCTCCGCCTTCTGAACCCGGCGTCCGTAACTACCAGCAGGAACAATGCCAGTACAGTGCCCAGGATCCAAGGCTGAAAGTTCAGGTCCGGTAAAAAATCCAGGTTCAGACTGAAGGCCGGCATCTGCCACTCCCGGTTGAAAATAGAACCCTCAGGATCACCTGCCGTTTCAGCAGGTGAAGTGTAAAGCTGGGACAGCACCACCACGGCCCCGATAAAAAGGATCATCAGGATCCTGCCTGTCCTCCCTATCAAAGGCTTATAGGACTTTCTTTCAGGTTCCGCCTCAATGCGATCCATCACACCCTTCGTAAATCCCTCAGGTGCCTTGACCACCCCCGATTCCCTGAACAGCTTTGATATGTTTTCATCCTTTCTCATCTCACATAATTGAAGATACTTCAGAATTCAGCATTTTTTGAAGTTCCCGGTAGAGTTTTTTCCTGGAGCGATGAAGCTTGATCCGGATGTTGTTGTTCGTCAGCCCCGTAACTCCGGCTATCTCTTCCAGGGATAGTTCCTCGTAATAGAAGAGTGTGACCACCACCGCATCGGTCTCCGGTAGGCTATCAATGGCCTGCCGGAGGTATTTGCTGCGCTCCTGCGCCGACAAAAGCTCCATTCCACCCATCTCTTCATTCCCTTCATGCTCCTCGGGAATTTCATCCACCAGGTCGATGACCTTCACCTTTCTCCGGATCACGCTGATGCAGTGGTTGTAAGCGATCCTGTAGAGCCAGGTGGAGAACTTCGATTTCTCCTGGAAACTCCCGATGGAACGGTAAGCCTTTACGAATACATCCTGGGCCGCTTCGTCTGCATCCATCTCATTTCCCAGCATCCTGATGCACAGGGTATATACCATATCCTTGTACCTGTCCACCAACCAGGCATAGGCATCCCGGTCCCCATTGCGGACGCGGTGGATGTAATATGACTCGCCGCGGGTTTCCATGCAATATATAAGACGCCTTCCAAATAAAAACGTTACATCGTGTGACATATTTTATTTCAGGATGGAGCGCGACCGTTCCGGAAAAATCTACATATGGTTGTAACATGCTCCTGAAATGTGGCGTCAAAGGATCAGAAAATCATGTGAAACCAAATTCATTTATCATGAGAGAAGATGTAATTATCCCCATTGTATTTTTTGCCGCTCTGTTCGGGATCATCTATGTATTTGTTACTGCGCGAAACAAGGAGCGTATGTCAATGATCGAAAAAGGCATCAATCCCAAGGACTTTCTGCAGTCGACAGGTCCCAATGTGTACGGGATCCTGAAATGGGCCCTGCTGCTGGTCGGACTGGGACTGGGACTGTTTATCGGCAGTCTGCTCGAAACCTATACGGAGATTCAGGAGGAACCCGCCTATTTTGCATCAGCCCTGTTTTTTGGTGGAATGGGCCTGGTACTGGCCTTTCTGATACAGAAAAGGGCAGAAGGACAACCCTGACATCCTATTTAAGTATCCGTGCAAAGCGGGTTGTGCTCCAAAGGGGACATCCCGGGCAAACAGGTCTCATATCAATATGGGACCTTTTTCATTTTCGGGGGAACCTGTAATTTTGGTACCTTGACAACGGACCGATGAAGATGTGCTGCCTTACCATAGGGATTTTATCTGTGGCTGCCTGCCAGGTGCTGGCGCAGCAGGATGTTCAACCTGAAGCCACAAAGAGCGCCCCGGAGAATGAGGATCGGCTGGAAATAAGCATGGTTCCTGTGGTCAGTGACCTGAACAGGAAGGCCCTTATTGTGGAATGGACCACCAGCCGGGAAGGTACCACAGAGGCACTGATCGGAAATACCCGTGACCTTGAAATGATCGCCCTGAAATCCACCGGGATCAGCCGGGGGCACCGGTTGCAAATACCTTTCCGGAACAGTTCGGAGCTTTTCTATCTTCAGCCCTTTTCTGTGTATCAGGGAGATACTGCCCTGGGACCGGTCTCGGTCCACATCTCCCCATCTGACTCAGGGGGAGAGATCAGAACCCTCTTTTCGGCTACCGTCGATACCACAGCATCACCCGGGCCGGTCAGGGCAGAGTATCTGCCGGGCGGGTTGGATGATGAGCTGATCCGGTACATCGACCAGGCAGGGGAATCGATCGATGTGGCGATTTATAACCTTAACAACGAAGGAATTTCAGATATTACGGCTGCACTGAACAGGGCACATAACCGGGGTGTAATGGTGCGGGTGGTGTATGACAGCAATTCCAACAATTACGGGTTGAACACACTTTCCGGGGCCATTGGAAAAATGGCAAGTCCGAAAGCAGATTACCCCGATTACGGATTGATGCACAATAAATTCGTGGTCTTTGACGCAGGATCGGCCGATCCAATCAAACCGCTGGTCTGGACCGGATCCACCAACCTTACGGAGCGCCAGATCAACCTGGATCCGAACAATGTGGTCGTCATCCAGGACCAGAGCCTGGCCATGGCATACCAGATGGAGTTTAACGAAATGTTCGGCAGCGAAGGGCCGCTACCCGATCCGGATAACGCCAGGTTCGGTCCCGATAAGACTGACAATACCCCCCATGAATTCCTGATCGGGGGGAAGAGGTTTGAGTGCTATTTCAGCCCCAGCGACGGAACCCACCAGCAAATCCTTTCCTCCATCGAAATGGCCGACCATTCCGTAGATGTGGCCACCATGCTGATCACCAGGCAGGACATCGGGGATGCCCTGGTCAGCAAAAAGGATGCAGGAAAGGTGGTGCGGGTGGTGATCAACGGCTACGACCAGTACGGTGAACCTGTGCTAAATGCCCTGCAGGCCAGCTTGGGGGACCAGGTGAGGCTGAAAGGGGAGCCGGGAATGCTTCATCATAAGTATATGATTGTGGATCAGGCGGATCCCAACGCTGATCCCCTGGTCCTGACCGGTTCCCACAACTGGAGTTCATCGGCGGAATACAGGAATGATGAAAATACCCTGATCATCCATGACCAGGGAGTGGCCCATGCTTTTTACCAGGAGTTTGTCAACCGGTTTGCAGCCGGGAGGATCCTTTCCGCCTCGGGAGAATCAGCTCTGCTTGCAGGGAGGCAAGGGGAAATCACCGTCTACCCCAATCCGGCAGACCGACTCATCCAGATTCGAACTGCCCATGACCGGAACCCATCCCGTCTCCGGCTGATCGACGGAACCGGCAGGGTGGTGAGAGAGCAATGGCACCCTGATACCGGGCAGATGGACCTCAACGGATTACCTGAAGGAATCTACTACCTGCAAGTTACCCTCCGAAAGGGGGTAAAGGTGGTTCAGAAAATCATGGTCATCAGATAGTTGTACAGGGATCCCTGGTTACCCGCACTTGGAGTGCCCGCATTCGGTGCATATCAGGCAGCCCTCCTGGTATACCAGGCTGGTGGAGCTGCACTCTTCACATTTCACTCCACGTTTCGGTTTGGTCCCGTTGGGTATGTATTTTTTGAGTGCCCTAACAACCCCGGCACTCCAGGTGTTGATCGATTCATTGTCCAGCCTGAGGGAACTGATCAGGTTGATGGCATCCATCAGCGGCATCCCATGTCTCAACACCCCTGAGATCAGTTTGGCATAGTTCCAGAACTCCTTGTTGAACTGGTGCGACAGTCCACCCATGGTAACTTTGTACCCGTACTTGTCCACGTACTGGAAATCATACCGCTTGGTTCCATCTTCGTTCCTGGTCTTCAGGATCTTACCCCTTTTCACCTTGGAGGGTATCGGGAAGGTATCCTCTTCTTTCCTACCCGTGAAGATCTCATATGGCCTGCCATCCAGCAACCCTATAAAGGCGATCCAGTCTTCATCATTGTTCTTGAACCGGAGGATCTCAGCATCCAGCTCCTTGGGCCGTTTGATGGGAAACTGCGAGGTCTCGCTTTTCTTCTTGTCGCTGGCTACCAGTACCCCAGATCTGGAGCCGTCTCGGTAAACCGTCACTCCCTTGCACCCGCTTTCCCATGCCTTCACGTAGAGCTCTCCCACCAGCTCTTTTTTCACATCAGAAGGAAGGTTGATGGTGACACTGATGGAGTGGTCGACCCATTTTTGAATGGCTCCCTGCATCTTCACTTTCTGCAGCCAGTCTACATCGTTGGAGGTGGCCTTGAAGTAAGGGGAACGCTTTATCAGATCCTGCATCTCTTTGTCTGAATATCCCTTGATCTCTTCAGGATCCATGCCGTTCACTTTCAGCCAGGTCAGGAAATTGTGATGGAAAACATTGTACTCCTCCCAGCTGTCCCCCACTTCATCCACGAAAGTTACATTTGCCTCCTTGTCATTCGGATTTACTTTTCTCCTGCGCTTGTACACCGGAAGGAACACCGGCTCAATTCCCGAGGTGGTCTGGGTCATCAGGCTGGTGGTTCCGGTGGGGGCAATGGTGAGCAGCGAAATGTTCCTGCGGCCATGCTTTTTCATCTCCTCCAGGAGTTGCGGATCCTCCTTTCCCAGTCTGTTTACGAAGGCATTTTCTTTTTCCTTGTTAAAATCGAACACTCCAAAGGGACCGCGTTCCCTCGCCAGGTGTACCGAAGAACGGTAAGCTTCCAGCGCAATGGTTTTATGTACCTCCACGGAAAAGTCGATGGCATTCTCGCTTCCGTACCGCAATCCGAGGGCAGCCAGCATATCTCCTTCGGCAGTGATCCCCACTCCAGTCCTGCGGCCATCCAGTGCTTTTCGCTTGATGTTCTTCCAGAGGTCGATCTCCACCCTTTTGAGATCCTCATCTTCCGGATCCGAATAGATCTTGTCCAGGATACCATCTACCTTCTCCAGTTCAAGATCGATGATGTCGTCCATGATCCGCTGTGCAAGCCCCACATGTTTGCGAAACTTCTCCCAGTTGAATTTCGCTTCCTTTGTGAAAGGCTGGTCCACATAACTGTAAAGGTTGATGGCCAGCAGGCGGCAGCTGTCATAGGGACAGAGGGGAATCTCTCCGCACGGATTGGTCGAAACAGTTTTAAATCCCACATCAGCATAACTGTCCGCTACAGATTCGCGGGTGATGGTATCCCAGAAAAGGATCCCCGGTTCTGCTGATTTCCATGCATTATGCACGATTTTGGCCCAGAGATCACGCGCATCGATCTCCCTGGTGTGGGTGGGCCGGTCCGAATGGATAGGGTATTGCTGCACATAGGTTTTCCCGTCGACCACCGCCTTCATGAATTCATCGTTGATCTTCACCGATACATTGGCCCCGGTCACTTTTCCCTTTTCCATTTTGGCATCGATGAAATGCTCGGCATCAGGATGCTTGATGGAGATACTCAGCATCAGTGCTCCCCTCCTGCCATCCTGCGCCACTTCCCTGGTGGAGTTGGAATAACGCTCCATAAACGGAACCACCCCGGTAGAGGAGAGGGCACTGTTCAGTACCGGTGTTCCTGTAGGCCTGATGTGGGAAAGATCATGGCCCACCCCTCCCCTTCTTTTCATCAGCTGCACCTGTTCCTGATCAATTTTCATGATCCCCCCGTAGGAATCCGCGTTCCCTTCATGACCAATCACGAAACAATTGGAAAGGCTGGCTATCTGGAAATTGTTCCCGATCCCTGTCATGGGTGAACCCTGGGGTACGATGTACCTGAATCCCTGCATCAACTCAAACAGGGTATCGAATGAGAGGGGATTGGGATATTTGCTTTCAATTCTGCTGATCTCGGATGCGAGCCGGCGGTGCATGTCATCGGGAGTCCGCTCGTAGATTTTTCCCTGTGAATCCTTCAGGGCATATTTATTGACCCAGACCCTGGCTGCCAGTTCATCTCCTTTGAAATATTTCAGGGATGCATGAAAGGCTTCCTCAAAACTGTATGTCTGTTTATGTTTTTGCTCACCGGCCTGTTTGACTTCAGTTTTTTCATTCAGCTGGTT
>Ga0209536_100015909_pt1 | contig 10711 bp, 4 predicted proteins | sample DeeMarSeWOR28_12_FD_187461 | JGI IMG/M metagenome (GOLD analysis project Ga0209536, IMG submission 187461) | Marine sediment microbial communities from White Oak River estuary, North Carolina - WOR-2-8_12 (SPAdes) (version 2) | ecosystem: Environmental > Aquatic > Marine > Intertidal zone >...
GACCGGACCGAACAAGACATTATCTTCGATATTGGGTCACAATACCTGCAGGTGTTGATGGATAAGGAGATATTGAGGATCAGCCAGGTCAACCTTGAAGCACAAACAACTACGCTGGAGCAGATCAGTGGTTTTGTCGAAGCCGGTACCCGCCCTTTGAGCGACCAGTTGGACCAGGAGGCCCAGGTATCACAGATTGAAGTGGATGTCATACGGGCAGAAAATAATCTGCGACTGGATAAGGCTATATTAACACAGACCCTCTTGCTTGATCCTGGGATCGATATCGATGTTAATGATCCCGACTGGAGTTTTGAGAGCATACTGGTACAGGAATACAACCTGGATGAATTGTACAAACAGGCGCTAGTCAGCAGGCCGGATTATAAGAAAGCCCTTGCAGATCAGGAAGCGGCCAGTGCATCCATCAACATGGCCAGATCAATGTATTATCCGAGACTTGAATTCTATGGTGGTGTTGGATCCAGTTATACCTCCCAGGCATTTGGTGCCGATTTTTTGGATCAGATATTGGAATCCAACTATGTATTCAATTATGGTATGGAATTGACCATCCCCATCTATCAGCGGAACCAGGTCACAACCCAGAAAGTCCGGGCTAAGATGGCTTTTGAAAATTCCAAGTTACAGGAAAAGGATCTCAGGCTTATGATTTTCCGTGAGGTGCAGACCTCTTATCTGAATTTCCTGGCGGCCAAAAATGAATACTACGCTGCCGAGAAGCAGTTTAATGCAGCTCAGGAAGCCTATAATATTCAGAAGGAAAGGTATGAAGTAGGTGTAGGAACCCTGGTGGAACTTTTTAGGTCAACCTGGACCCTGGTGGATGGAGCTTCAAGCAGGGCACAGGCCAGGTATACTTTATTATTCCAGAAAGTCATACTCGATTATTATACAGGATTATTGAATCCTGAAGAAATTTAGTTAAACCGTCCACATTAAGAGTTGCGATCCCGTAAAGACCTTGTTGGCATACAGCAGGTGTCGACAGCACTTAGGGATTAATTTTCTGGCTCAATTCCTTTGATAATCAAAATTTTACTACCTTTGCAGTCCATTCAAAATGGATGGTCCTCGAAATGGGGGAATGTTTAACTAAAAAACCGGCCTGCTGGCTCAGAGGCCATATTTTATTTTACTGAGCTTATTATTTTCATTATGGAAGAAAACAATCAGAAAGAGGAATTTATCTGGGAAGAAGACGATAAAGGCTTCGGAGAAGATTATTCTCAGGCAGAGCGTGAGAAAATGGAGCAAATCTATGCTGACACGCTCACCGAAATTACTGAAAAAGAAGTTGTTAAGGGTACCGTTGTAGGTATCAACGACCGGGATATTATCCTGAACATTGGTTTTAAGTCCGACGGATTGGTATCTGCCACAGAATTCCGTGATACACCTGACCTGAAAATAGGCGATGAAGTGGAGGTATTCATTGAAAAGCAGGAAGATGCCAATGGTCAGTTGATCTTGTCGAGAAGAAAGGCCAAAATCGTGAAGGCCTGGGAATACATTCAGGATGCTTACGACAAGGATGAAATCATAGATGGCTTTGTCAAGCGAAGGACCAAGGGTGGTTTGATCGTTGATATCTTCGGTATTGAAGCCTTCTTGCCCGGATCTCAGATAGATGTTAAGCCAATTCGGGATTTCGACGTTTTTGTAGGGAAGAAGATGGAAGTGAAGGTTGTGAAGATCAACTACAGCAACGACAACGTAGTGGTATCGCATAAGGTGTTGATTGAGAAAGACCTTGAAAAGCAGAAAGCTCAGATACTCGAAAACCTTGAGAAAGGCCAGGTACTTGAAGGTGTGATCAAGAATATGACCAATTTTGGTGTATTTATTGACCTTGGTGGTGTTGATGGATTATTGCACATTACAGATATTTCCTGGGGCAGGATCAATCATCCGGAAGAATTGCTCAACCTGGATGAAAAAGTCAATGTCGTTGTGCTTGATTTCGACGACGACAAGAAACGAATTTCCCTGGGCATGAAGCAACTTACGGCACATCCATGGGATTCATTACCTGAAGATATTGAAGTAGGTTCCAAGGTAAAAGGTAAGATTGTGAATGTCGCCGATTACGGGGCATTTCTTGAAATTCTGCCAGGCGTGGAAGGACTTATCCACGTGTCTGAGATGTCCTGGTCACAGCATTTGCGCAATCCACAGGATTTTATCCAGATTGGCGATGAGCTGGAAGCTGTTGTCCTTACCCTTGACAGGGAGGAGCGTAAGATGTCATTGGGCATCAAGCAGCTGTCAGAAGATCCATGGACCAAGCAGGATGTACTTACAAAATATGCCGTAGGTACCAAGCATAAAGGTGTTGTTCGTAACCTGACCAATTTCGGTCTGTTTATAGAACTGGAAGAGGGCATCGATGGACTCGTACACGTATCTGACCTATCCTGGACCAAGAAGATCAAGCATCCTTCCGAATTTGTGAAGGTAGGTGATGAGTTGGAAGTACAGGTGCTGGAACTGGATGTCGAGAACAGAAGGCTCGCCCTTGGACATAAGCAATTGGAAGAGAATCCATGGGATACCTTTGAAACAGTGTTTACCCGCGGATCAATTCATAAGTGTACCGTGATCAGCAAAAATGATAAAGGTTCCGTCCTTGAACTTCCTTATGGAATAGAAGGATTCGCTACAGCGAAGAACCTGGTCAAAGAAGACGGCTCATCCGCTGCTGTAGGTGAGACACTGGATTTCAGGGTACTTGAATTCTCCAAAGAGGACAAGCGTATCGTACTTTCTCATACGGCAACCTTCCAGGAGCGCGAAGAGCGACCTGCCAGGAAGCCAAGACCTAAGAAGTCGGGTGTAAGTAAAGTTAATGCCAACGTCGAGAAAGACACCCTTGGCGATTTTGAAGCCCTTACAGAATTGAGGGAGAAGATGGCTGGTGGTGATAAGAAAGCCCCTAAGGCAGCTGCCGAGAAACCTGCAGCAAAGGAAGAAAAACCTGCTGAGGAAAAGAAGGAAGCCAAGAAAGAGGCACCTGAGGCTGAAGCTGCTGTGAAGGAGGAGAAGAAGGAAGAAGCACCGAAAGCGGAAGCACCAAAGGCAGAAACTAAGGAAGCTGAGGCTAAGGCTCCCGCAAAAAAACCTGCGGCTAAAAAGGCGACTAAAAAAGAAGAGCCTAAAGCAGAAGCCAAGGAGGAAGTAAAAGAAGAAAAGACAGAGGAAGAAGCTCCTAAGAAGAAGGCGCCTGCCAAGCCTAAGGCTGCCGCTAAGAAGACGACTAAGAAAGACGAAAAAGCCGATGAAGAAAAGGCTGAGTAGTCATTCAAAAGCTATAAAAAACGGGTAACGATCTGCGCTTACCCGTTTTTTTCATTTGTTTTTCATTAATAACAATTTTATAGTATTTTCGTTTTTACAGAGGGCCTAATGATCCTCTGCGTCGCATTGACCGGCGGCACATTGAAAAAATAAACAGGTCGAGTGGCCGAGTGGCTAGGCAGAGGTCTGCAAAACCTTTTACAGCGGTTCGAATCCGCTCTCGACCTCAACATAAAAACCGAACTTTCTGATAATGAAGGAGTTCGGTTTTTTGTTTTATAACTTTTGGCCTGCTGTTGGCATATTCTCATTTCACTAATTCATAATTCGTACTTCTCCCACCTGCAGCTTCTTTTCGTAAGATGTTTTTATTGATCAAGTCATTAATGTCTCTGATTGCAGTATCCTTTGAACATTTGGCAATTTTAGCCCATTTAGATGAAGTCAGTTTCCCGTCAAATCCATCTAATAGTTTGTTTATCAGCTTTCTCTGTCTCTCATTTATAATTGTCTTCGAGTATTTATTCCAAAAACCAGCTTTGAACAGAACCTGCCTAAGTATTGAATCAGTAGATTTTAGCGCATTTATCAAACACTGCAAAAACCATTTTATCCATTCAGTAATATCAAGATTACCCTTTTGTGTTTTTTCAAGTATTTCATAATATCCTTTCCGTTCTTTCCGGATTTGGGCTGACATGCTATAAAATCGTTGATTACTTTTGTCCGCCCTGGCTAATATCATATCCGACAGTGCCCTTGTTATTCTTCCATTTCCATCTTCAAAAGGATGAATGGTTACAAACCAAAGATGGGCTATTGCAGCTTTTATTACTTGATCTATATTATCGTAATTATTGAACCAGTCCAGGAACAGAAACATTTCATTATCTACCAATTCGGAATCTGGTGCCTGGAAATGCACTTTTTCTTTTCCCATAGCTCCTGATACAACTTGCATTGGCCCTGTTGTATCTTTCCTCCAATCTGCAACCGTAATTTTGGCCATTCCGCTTCTGCCTGTTGGAAACAAAGCAGCATGCCAATCAAATAGCCTGTCTGTTGTTAACGGCTTAAAGCAATTTTGTGTGCCATCAATCATCATTTCAACAATCCCATCAACATTTCTATCAGAATCTACTGAACCTGCAAGCTCCATTCCTAATTTCCGCGCTATTGATGAACGAACTTGGTCAAGATCTAAAACTTCTCCTTCGATTTCCGATGACTTTAATACATCCAATGTTAAGGTATCCAACAAGGCCTCATTTCTTAAGTCAAATCCCAATAACTCCATTTTACCTATCAACCGTCCTTGAAGGTTTCTTGCCTCACTGAGCAGACTGACAATGTATTCTGTGTTCCAGGTAAAGTTTGGCCAATTATTATGTTGATATATATACACGCTCATTCGTTGCATATTTTACAACGAAAATACACTTTATTCGTTGCATTTCAAAATTTATCGTTGCAAATATTGCATCGAATAGTCGATTTATTTGTCGCATAATGGTTCGTAATTACCTGCTTTAAATATTCTAGTGTATGGTATTGAACTCCTTGAACAGGAATGTATAACTGCTAGAATGGAAAGTCTACCAATTGCAAACAGACTTTTTAGTCACAAATTTTATATTATACTGTTCAACCTGAGATCAAAGTGATTTTCGTAAATTAAAAAAAGAATTCCAGGAATAACTTCCCGGGATCCCTTTTTTCTGGAACTGATCCCAACAAATATTATTTCAATTCTACCTCGGAATTTACTACTTATCGTTTTTCATATTCTTCCGGCATTGGGTATTTCACCGGATTTTTCTCCAGTTCAGTATTGATCCACTCAATGGCTTTCTGCAATTGGGTATCTACTCCATTGGCCAGACTGGTAGGATCTTCCACCACTTCTATATCCGGATCGACTCCGTAACCTTCTCTGAACCAAGTTCCGTCCGGATCATACATTCTGAAGGTAGGAACGGTTACACGACCACCATCGATAAGCGATGGCGCACCTGAATTTCCGATCAGGCCACCCCAGGTTCTGGTTCCAATAAGGGGACCCAGACCTGCTTTTTTGAAATAATCCGGGAATGCATCCCCGCCGGATCCACTCCATCCATTGATCAACATGGCTTTCGGACCGAAATTGGCTATCGGAGGCCATTGCCAGTTTTTACCATCTCTTACCGCCCAATAAACCAGGGCTTTCCTGTTCAATAATTCTATGAACCGATCAGGAATCTGACCACCACTGTTAAAGCGTTCATCAATGATCAAGCCATCCATATTCCATTGTCCGCTGAATTGTCTTACCAATTCAGACTGACCGTCAATTCCTGTGCTGCGTACATAAATATAACCAACCTTACCATTAGTGCCCTCCTCAACGGCTTTTCTATTCCTTTCGATCCACTCCAGATGGCGAAGCCTGTTTTCACTATCCAGGGTTTTCAAAATAACCTTCCTGGCATCTGTCATACTGGGTTGATCGTTAACGGTTAATTCCACCACCTTTTCGGCCAGTCCTTGAAATACGCTATACGGCTCTGTTTGCGAAGTTAATGGAACACCATTGACGGCAAGAATAAAGTCGCCCACCACAATATCAACACCCGGTATAGAAAGCGGTGAACGGACTTCAGCATCCCAGGGAGCCCCATTGACAATTCTTTTTACTTTATAATAACCATTATCGGCTTCCCAGTCAATACCAAGATACCCTACACTTCTTCTTTTCTGAGATTCAATATCCCCACCACCACGGTAGGTATGAGAAGCATTTAATTCAGCAATCAACTCACCAACAATATAATTTACATCCCATCTGGTGACCGCATCTTCCAGGAGGCCTCCGTAATATTCTTTCATGGCTAGCCAATCCACACCATGCATGTTCTTATCATAGAAAAAATCCCTTTGTAACCTCCAGGCATCGTTGAAGATCTGCCTCCATTCCAGTTTTGGATCTATTGTGGCAACCATTTCATCCAACATGAGCTTCTTATCTGCTTTTTGATCAGCCTTGACATCTATTACAGCCAGATCACTATCAACAAAAGCAAGCATCTTGTTTTTATCATGGGTCAAGACATAGGTATTGGCATCCTCAATGATTGTTTTTTCTTCCTCTTCCTCAAAATCATAATATTTTATTGGATTATCTCCCTCTCCCGGACTTGTAAAGTCATGAAAAATCACTTTACCCTTTACTGCTGAAAGATTATTGTAATCTCCTGCTTTCACGGGGATTATAACCATACGTTCCTCAAGGCCTTCAAAGTCAATCTCTACAGGTTCGACACCGTTATCATCCTCATCGTCCTGGTCCTCCTCCTTATTTCCTCCTTTTTTCTTCTTCTTGTCTTTTGCAGCATCTTCCTCTTTGGTATCCTCTCCCTCTTGTTCAACCTCTACCTCATCATTTTTTGGGGCAGTTACAGATGGAGTATCCTCTTTTAAAGACAAGGCAACAATTTGGGTCGAATTTGTATAAATAAAGGAATTGTCAAAATCACTATATTCAGGACTAAAAGACCGGTTGGTCAGGAAATACAGGTATTGGCCCGCCGGGTCAAAAGCCGGAGAGAAATCATTATAAAACTGGCTGGTCACTTTTTTCTTTGTTGAATTACTGGTATCAAAAATAAAAATGGAGGAGTTTCTGTTGTCTTCATCCCGGTCATAGACCAGCCATCTGCTGTCCGCTGACCAATCAACGGAAAAATTCCTCAGGCTACCCTCAAATTTCCACAATGCCTTATCAACATCAATGGTTTGATAGGTCTTCGTATTATATATTTTGATTTCCATGGTCTGATCAATGAATGCAAGCATTTCACTGTTTGGAGACCAGTACAGCTGATACCGAAATCCTGACAGGTAATTGGTCAATTTTTGTTGAATTCCACTCTCCAGATCTAACATGTGCAACTGGTATTCACCGGATTCATCACTCCAGAAAGCTATCTTTTTACCATCTGGGGACCATGCCGGTGATCTTTCAGCGACGCCACTGGTATTGGTCAGGTTTTTCACATAACCTTTTTCGGCAGGCACAGAAAACAATTCGCCACGTGCCTCAACAACAACTCGTTTACCATCGTGGGAGATATGGGCACTCTGCATCAGGTCTTTAACATTTTCAACCTTGGTTTTCAACATACGATTATCTGTGACAACTGAAATTTCAATTGGCTTAACCGACTCATCTGCTAAACTTAAAAGATACAGTTTGCCGTCAGCTTCAAACACAATATCCTCAGGTCCAATAGAGGGGTGATGAACATCGAAATCAGTAAAATCAGTCAGCTGCCTGGATTCATTATTATTCAAATCGTGTACCCAGATATTAAACCTTTGAGATGGTCCCCTGTCTGACAGGAAATATATTTTATCTCGACTCCACATGGGGAGTTCATCATTAGCAACATCGGGACTAATTATGGAATGCGATTTGTTCTCCAGATTGAACAAGAAAATATCCGGGGCCGTACCTCCACGATATCTTTTCCATGTCCTGTGTATTCTAGATTTATCCGTATAGGCTAGTTGATTTCCATCAGAAGAAAATGAAGCATACTCACCATATGGCACAGGCAGTTTTTCAGCAGCTCCACCTTTATCTGGTATTAGGTAAAACTGGCTGAATCGTTGCCGACCGCTTTCCCTACCTGATGCAAACAATACTTTTGACCCGTCCGGGTGCCAATCCAGTACACGGTCATCGGCGCCATGATAGGTTACCCTTCTGGGGATACTACCCATACTTGCTACCACATATACATCTATATTGCCATCGTAGTTACCACTGAAGGCAATTTTGGATCCATCAGGAGAAAATTTGGGCCATGTTTCCTCTCCGTTCGGGGAACTTAATTTGTTGGCAGTGCCGCCAGCCTTATCGACTACCCAGATATCCCCACCGTAGGAGAAGGTAATGTGATTTTCTGAAACATCGGGATAACGGAAAAGTCTGGCATCAACCTGAGCTGAAGTATGTAGACTTGGCAGGATCATGGTCATGAAAAAAAGTGTTATTCTTAATATTTTCATTAGTTAATGTGTTTGTTTAATACATTTGCATCCAAAAGCTATTTGGAGTTATTTGCTTACAATATTCAAAAATACAAGCATTAATGTAAAGCTGAAACAAAGTCTTCTCTGTTGTTTACCCCTTTTTTTTAACATATGATAACATTTGCTTTGGTTTAGAATGGCCATCATGCATATTAATCTTTATTCGTTTTACTTTTATTCGATCTGCATTGATCGCTTCTTCAAATGATACTGAATTTATATCGTATACCACACAACATTGAAACAGAACAGCAATTGAAAGAAACCAGGCGATTGGTTCAAAATAGATTAGGATTAATCTTGTCATTTGATAAACTATGGAGAGCCTAAAGAGATACTCCAAGTCATATTTGCTATAATCAAAATTAAGCCTCCAAATATTAGGATAAATGAACCGGGAATAACTATTAGCATTACGGTTTGCCTTCTGCTTTTTTTCTCATTTAATACATGAATTTGTACTCCTTTTATATCCTCTTCATTCAATTCCACTTCAAGAAAATTTTTCCTGGTTGATTTTTTCAGTACTCCATAAAGTCTATCGTCTTTATAATAGAGGGAATCAAGCAATATTTCTTCATGGTTATAGGTTGTTATTTTCACATATTTCTTTTGTGGTCCAATTGCTTCTTCTAATGGAGTCAATCTTAAATCATATGCTTTGCAACATTGAAATAAGACTACAATTGAAAGAAACCAGGAAATTGGTTTGAGACGAGTTAGTGTGACTCTCATCATGGCTGAAAAATGTAAATTGAATACAATCCAACTCCCTATGCCATTCTAGATCTTAGTATAAAATGGTAACAACGGTAACCCCATATTTAGTTCCAATTTACAGGTGGGGGATAGTCGAAAAAGGGATAATTCCCTAGGACCCTATAGTATTGATTCGAATATTTGGTGCGGTCCGATCTAAGTCTTAATTGTCAAATCTTTGGTTATACTCATCCATTTGATCAGCCCGGATAAATTCGACCCGCCTGTTCCTTTTTCTGCCTTCAAGCGTATCGTTGGAAGATATTGGTCGTGTTGATCCATACCCTATAGTGTCGATCTTTTCGGGATCTACACCTTTGTTAACAATATACTTGTACACAGATCCCGCCCTTCGCTCAGAAAGCCTTTGATTATACGCATCAGGACCAGTAATATCGGTATGGCCGGCAAGTATTATTTTTATGGGAGCACTGTTTAGCAAGTTGATGATTTTATCCAGATACGGATAGGAGATTTCCTTAATCACGTCGGAATCAAAATCAAATTCTACGTTAACAGACAGAACACCATCATCAATTACGATAACTTCTTCTGTGTCCTCAATTTCTTCTTCCTCAGTTACATCAGCAATGATCACCTCCGGTTCCACTACTATTGATCCCATCCCTATATTATGCTCATAGGCATATTCACTGCCTCTGTTCTCCAGAGCAATAGTCGTCTCATAGGTTTGAAAACCCTCCTTTTCACTCAGAATTTTATATTGATAACCAGAAGGGAGCATAATCTCATAGGCTCCCGTAGACTGGCTGGAAATGGTTTGCCCGAAGCTGCCTTCCTCCGGAAGGATCAATAATGAGATAACCGAATTGATCGGATTATTCGTGTTTTCATCCAGAACATTGCCCCGCAGTGCCACCATAGGAGTTTTCTCCAGGAACACCGGTCGTTCAATCCTTATTATTCCAAAAATGCTGTCGGTATTCATCCGGGCAAAATAGGCGTAGTCGTCTGAATCGTCGAAATAAAAATACATTTCATCCGCATCGGAATTTATATCCGTACCAATATTCTCAGGCAGGCTCCAGTTCAACCACGTATCGTCCAATCGGGTGCTCCTGAAAATATCGATTCCGCCAAATCCAGGATACCCTGCCGTAGCAAAATATAAAGATTGCTCACTCTCCGAATAAAAGGGAGCGTACTCATCCATAGTCGTGTTTATTGTACTTCCGATATTGACCGGTTCGGCCCATTTCCCATCCTTTTCCTGGCGAATTAGATACAGGTCCCGTCCGCCTTCCGTATCATAACGTATGGTGGCTACAATAAGCATACTATCTTTCATGGACAAGGTATAGTCCGCATCAAAGGAACCAATACGGGCATTCTTTATTTTCAATTCTTCAATATTCCCCAATCCTGCTCCGGTTGAATATACAAGAGCTACATTGGTTGTTACTTTTTGTGTGCCGCTGACATTTCCCATTAAAAGGGCGGTCTGATCACCAACCTTAACGATATCATGCATATTGTTGTAGCCTGAATTGTTAATGGATTCGCCCAGTGATGCAGTTCCTGATAGAGTAACTGTTGC
>Ga0209536_100015910_pt1 | contig 10711 bp, 13 predicted proteins | sample DeeMarSeWOR28_12_FD_187461 | JGI IMG/M metagenome (GOLD analysis project Ga0209536, IMG submission 187461) | Marine sediment microbial communities from White Oak River estuary, North Carolina - WOR-2-8_12 (SPAdes) (version 2) | ecosystem: Environmental > Aquatic > Marine > Intertidal zone >...
CTTACTGATAGAAAAGCCTTTGGTATTGGTTCAGATGTCATTGCGAGGGACCGGAGGGAGCGTGGCAATCTCATCCTTCACTGCGAGATTGCTTCGTCGTCCGGCAGCCAGTCGCCTTGACTGCCCGACTCCTCGCAAAGACACTCTGATCATAGCATTTGAATCAGTCTACCTTTGGCAAATTCGCTGCAACTTTATCTGACACTTCTTTTTCAACATGGGGAGACCATGGAACTGACCAGGAGAACATTTCTGAAAACCGTGCTCGGTGCCACGGCTGCACTGACTCTGCCCACTCGCCTTATCCCTCCCTCCTTTGGGGTGACTGCTCCCAAGGTCAGGGAGTTTAGACTGACTGCGGCAAAGACAGAGGTCAATCTGGGAAAGGGAAACAATTTTTTGGCATGGACCTACAATAGACAGGTGCCGGGACCGGAGATACGTGTCAAGGAAGGAGAAATCGTAAGAGTTCTTCTCAAGAATGAGCTTCCTGAAGAAACAAGTATCCACTGGCATGGCGTGCCGGTCCCCTACCCAATGGATGGGGTTCCTGGTATCACCCAGAAAGGCGTAAAGCCGGGGGAAACGTTTTTATACGAGTTTGAGGGGAGGCCTGCCGGAACCTATATCTACCATTCTCACGCCGGCTACCAGTTAGACCAGGGGCTTTACGGCGCCCTGGTTATTGAACCGTCTCGTCAGACCCGTTCCTATGACCGAGAATTTACGTTAATGCTGGAGGACTGGGTGATGAAGGACGGTGGGGGCGTGGCCAGAACACGCCGTCGTCCACCCATGCACAGGATGCACCATAACCACTCCCTTCTCGAACCGGTCTATGATGGATACGCGGTCAATGGCAGGATATACCCAGAAATTGAGCCTTTGATTGTCCAAAGGGGGGAGACGATCAAACTGAGATTACTCAATCCGTCATCAACAACGATCTATGACCTTTCCCTGGCCGGTCATTCCCTAACTATCACCCATGGGGACGGCAATCCCATACAACCTATTGAGACAGATGTGCTGCGCATCGGCATGGGAGAACGGTATGATGTGGAGTTCGTGGCAAACAATACTGGACACTGGCTCTTGGCCGCTGCTGAAAAGGGTTTTGGGGAAGGAGGCTTGCGCATCCCTATTATATATAAAGGTATAAAGACTAAGATCGCCAGTGAACCGCGGTTCCATCGAGGCCTGCGATTCGCATCCTACTGGGATTTCAAATCTCTAGATCCTTCTGGGTCTGCGATTTCGGGGAACTTCAACAAGTTCTTCTCGCAAACCTTGAGTGGGGGCATGCACTCTCCCTTATGGGCCATCAACGGGCAACTCTATCCTAATGCTGAGCAACTTACCATTAGAACCGGTGACCGTGTGAGGATCGGATATGGGAATCGCAGTATGATGCCCCATCCCATGCATCTACATGGGCACTTTTTCAGGGTTGTCAATCCCTATCTCTCTCCCGAGCGATGGATTCTGAAGGATACGATTATTGTGAACCCCATGCAGCGCATGGAGATTGAGTTTTTTGCAGACAACCCCGGTAAGTGGTTTCATCATTGCCATAATCTCTACCATATGATGGCCGGGATGGCGAATGTGGTGGTGTATCAATCTTAAATTTCCGTAACACTCTAAGAAAAACGAAAGGATAGCTAACAATGAATAATATAATGACAGTTTTTCAGGATATTTTGAGCCAGTGGAGAGGATACGAGGGCTGGCACATGGGCCCCGGAATGATGGGCGGATGGGGGATGGGATGGTTCGGTACGATTTTTATGTTCATCTTCTGGGTCCTTATTATCATTGGCCTGGTTTTTCTTATCAAATGGCTCATACAGAGCACAAAAAAAGAACCAGAGAGCGCGCAGAGCAGCTCCAGGGCCCTCGATATTCTTAAAGAACGCTATGCCAAGGGCGAAATCAACAAAGAGGAGTTTGAGGAAAAGAAGAGGGATCTGCTCGCATAATCCTGCTATTGGTTGATTCATTTACCCTTCATTTCTAATGAGAGACTCATCAAGCAAGGCTTCCTGGGGTTTGAAAGGTGTCTTTTGGGCCAAAACTTGAAGACCAAAGTCGTTTGATCCTGCCCGTCGGCAAACAGATCAAGGCCTGGCGCAAGACAAATCGTAAGATGGGATGGGGCATTAGAGATGAGGACTTTGACCACATCGAGGAGCCCCCACCTATGACAGAGGCCGATAGGCGTCAAGGGTATATAGGTGCACTTCTTTGCTATGGCTTTGGAGATGATGGGGCTGGCCATGCCGACGCCGTTCTCTCAGGAAAGGTGGCATGGGAATATGCCCAAAAGCGCTGGTGGAAGAAAACATGGCAGTGTGAGTATATTGATTTTGACAAAGCAGACCATATCCGGTTACGCCCTGAGGCACCTCCCAGACCCAAAGGCTTCTATTACGCAAAATTCCAGCCCGGTGAAAAGCTCCAAAGGCTGACGGTTTCACAGGCTCGCAAGAATTTTAAAAACGAGACAGGTTTGGGCCCTGAAGGCGTTCAGCTCTTGGCAATCACACATAAACACTTTCAAGACTTGATGAATGAGAGAAAGATTTCCTTAATGGCCCTTGCTGACTATGATGTGGCCCCTTATGGCTTTAACGATTTCTTTGATGCGGCTCAAATGTTTTGCAGCGAAGGTATTCTAGGGTTGGGCATCGGGAATGTGGATCAAAATTATCCCCTCTTTGGGATTCCCACAATTCGATTTCAGTAAAGTCTACAAGCTATTGATGGCACTTCACAAGCATAAGATCAATATCTATTCTTAAAACCACACCTTTATCCCAATCACAAAGGAAAAGGCGTCAATATCTTGACCTTCCGCCTCAGCGAGGTCTGCCGTTTCACCGAGCTTCCGGCTCCAGGATAAGCCGACATAGGGGGCAAATTCCCGGCGGATTTCGTAGCGTAGCCGGAGGCCCAGCACGATGTCGTTGATTCCCTGTCCAACCCCGTATTCTTCTACCTCCTGTATGGCAATGTGGGTCTGGAACCGGGGCTGCAAAATCAGTCGTTGGCTGAGGAGAAGGTCGTATTCAGCCTCAAGGTTGGCCGAAACATCGCCGTCCTCACTGATGTAGCCGGTGGTCTCCACCTCAAACCAGTAGGGGGCCAGTCCCTGCACGCCCAAAGCGGCGAAAGTCCTACTCGGTTCAGGTCTGAAGTCGTGCCGGATGCCGAGCTGTAGGTCCCAGAACGTGGCGATGTTCCGGCTGTACAATAGCTCTACTTCGGCCCCCTCGAACTTTTCCTCATGGGTCAGCCACGCACCCTCGCTTTTGAACCAGAGCTTGTTGTAATCCTCGCCAACCCAAGCTTGTACATCCCAAAGGAGTATGTCCTCTCCTTCTTTTGTCTGGTATTCCAAGCGGTCTCCACGAAAGACGGCGAAGATCTCGTTGTCATGTATAGGTTGTATGCCAAAGTTCTCCTGCGCCGCCGCTTGCGCATCGCCAGCGTATTTCTGATCCCTTTCACCTTTCCCCGGTTCGGTGTCCCCCTCATGATAATGGGAGGAAAAGTCGCGCTCTTCGGGATTGGTGAAAGATTTATCTGCAGCCAGAACTGTGGCCGGTAGAAGTGTTAGGAACAGAATCATCAACCATGTCTTCATGGCATTGCCTATGTTTTCACGCGACCCTAACGACTTGAAACATACCCGCTTCCATGTGGTAGAGCAGGTGGCAGTGGAAGGCCCAGTCTCCCTTCTCAATCGGGGTGATGAGCACAGAAAGAACCTCGCCGGGTTTGGTTAGAATGGTGTGCTTGAACGGCGGCTTGCTGGCCCCGTTTTCTAGCTGCATCCACATGCCGTGCAGGTGAATGGGATGTTCCATCATGGTGTGATTGACCAGGAAGAGGCGAAGGCGTTCGTTGTGGTGGAACAGATAGGGCCCAGGGTGCTCACTGAATTTCTTACCGTCGAATGAGAACATGTAGCGCTCCATATTGGCAGTGATGTTGATGGTCATCTCCCGGTCGACTGTTGTGGAGTAGGGTTGGGGTTCGGTGGAGACCAGATCCTCGTAGGTCAAGACCCGCCAGCCGTCGCCGCCGAGACCGAGCCCTGGGTTGTCCAGAAGGTATTTGGGGTTCATGATGACCATGGCCACATTTGGATTTCCTTTGTCCGGCTTGAAAGGTGTCGGACCCTTTGGCCCGGGAATTCGTGGATCGTGTTCCCGCATTTTGTTCCCGTGACCCATCTTATCGTGGTTCATACCCGCCATACCACCGTGGACCATCCCCCCCATGCCGATGTCCTCCAATTGTCGAACAGGCCGCGGCCTCAACTCAGGTACGGGGCCTTCCATGCCCGGTTCGGGGGCCAAGGTGCCTCGGGCATAGCCGCTACGATCAAGGGATTCCGCGAAAATGGTAAAGGCCTGATCTCTTGTGGGCCGCACCAACACGTCGTAGGTCTCGGCCACACCTATGCGAAATTCGTGTACCGTGACCGGGCGCACCGCTTTGCCGTCGGCCATCACCACCTCCATGTTCAGGCCTGGGATGCGCACATCGTAATTGGTCGTGCTGGAGGCGTTGATAAAGCGCAAGCGAATTTTCTCGCCTGGATTAAAAATCCCCGTCCAGTTCATGGTCGGCGAGTGACCGTTCATGAGGTACGTGTAGGTGTAATTCGTCACATCCGCCAAATCCACAGGACTCATCCGCATCTTGCCCCAAGCCATCCGTTCGCCAACTGTATCTTTGAAACCACGTTTGCTAACATCGCCAAAAAAATCCCACAGGGTGCGTCGCTGGAAATTGTAATAGTGGTCCATCAGATTGACATGGCGGAAAATGGTCTCCGGGTCCTCGAATGACCAGTCGGACAGAACCACTGGGTAGTCCCGGTCATAGTCGAACGGATCCCCGTCTTTCGGGTCGATGATTAGGGGGCCGTAGGCGCCAGTCTGCTCCTGGAAACGAGAGTGGCTGTGATACCAATAGCTACCGGCCTGTTTGACTCGGTAGCGGTACTCGTAGGTATCGCCCGGCGGAATGCCCCTAAAGTTCACCCCCGGAACCCCGTCCATACGAAATGGCACCAGGATTCCGTGCCAGTGAATAGAGGCATGCTCCGTGTCCATCAAACGGTTGGTCACATTGAGGATGACATCATCGCCTTCCCGCAGGTGCACGAGAGGTCCTGGAACCGTGCCATTGATACCGGTAGCTGTGGCTTTACGTCCGTCGATTCGGATCGGCGAATAGCCGATGGTAAGATCGTAGCGGCTTTTGGGAGCCGTTGGCTTGATCCCGGTGTTTGCTGTAAATGCCCATGCCGGCAAAGGCAGGGTGCAGTGTAAACCCGCTAGGAACAGCCCCGCCCCGGTAGCCTTGATGAAGTCACGCCGGGATATGTCTTTGATACTACTCATACCGCTCTCCTTATGAGCGTTGGTTTGATCATCCTGTCAGTGTCGCGATCATTCGGGAAACTATAGCATTACCATCAAATAACTGCTTAAGCTTTTTATTGAAATACGCCTAGAGATTAGAAATAGGTGGCTTCCCATGAAAGCGAGAGGACCATCCAAAAGGCTCTTCCGAGTGCTTGCCACAGGTTTCTATGGGACTTATCCCTAAATAATTGGATACTTTCTATCCATGTGCCAGCAATTGCGCATATTCCAAAGCCAGAAGTCCGATCATACAAGTTAAGTGAAATCAGAGTGTTGGACAAATATCTTTTTCAGTGGCACCCCCCTTATCTATCTTGTTTCAATGTTTCTTTTTCCATCTCTGACGGCTCTACGAACCCGCATCTCCAAAGACCATGATATTCTATGTTTTAAAGATCCTCATTGCATCAACGTTTCGTTCATCATGGGATCTACAATGCCGACTCATTGTACACTTTCTACTCATCTGGATACCTTATGTGGATACAAGGTATCCGCTATCCAGGAGACCAGCCATAGAAGATGAATTCTCAGTCTGCGCCTTTTTCAAAATAGTCCCCTGATTCAATGTATTTGCAGGATTTATGCCACATTGTGGCATGGGGCTTGCTTTTAGCTTATTCATTGAACAGAAAAATTCGAAAGGGAGGTCAATAAATGACAGATCTAGCCGGAACAAACCCGGGTACGGCTGAGGCCATTGATCCGGTGTGCGGAATGAAAGTTAGCCCCGGTGAGACAAAACGGGTTGCCCTCTATCAGGGGCATAGTTACTGGTTCTGCGCTGACGGCTGCCGGGCAGCCTTTGAGGCGAACCCTAAAAAGTACTTGGGAGGAAAGAAGCGCAAGGGCTGGTTTGGACGTTATATAGACCGCTTGAGAAAAGCGAACGAGCAAGAGTTCGGGGCCACCGGGCCCAAGTGCCACTGATCAACAGCGTGAAGGCATCCAAGGAAAAGCGTACTTTTCAGCCTATAGGGCTTTCCACAAGGTCCCTAGCCAGGGGACAAATTTAGGCATAAGGAGGATGAAAACATGGAAAGGATAATTCCGCTCGTCATTATTGGTGTGTTCTTCTATCTCCTTCTATTCCGAAGGGGTGGTATGGGTGGAATGGGATGTTGTGGTGATCATGGCTCTCATGATTCCAACCCGCATCACGACACTCCCAGTGACAGGCCACCCCAAATCCGGCAAGATGACGTCATTGATCTTCAAGAAGGGGACTATACCGTCCTGCCACCAGGGAAGGGCAAGGAGCTATGATGAAAAATTTACTCATGGTTCTAGGTCTGATAACGCTGATCGCTCTATCCAGCCATCCCGTACTCGCCATGGGTCATGGAATGGGAGGACATGGAGGCGGAGGATCCGGAATGATGGGCAACTGGGGAGAATCAATTAAGAACTGGTGGCAGGAGTGGCAGAACAGGAGGGCGTATCAAAATCCAACAGAGGATCAGAGACGCCAGAGGGAGAAATTGGAGCAGAAATATCAGAGGGAGACAGGTGATCTGAAAAGAGCTATTGGGATCAAATCTGCGGAGCTGGATGAGCTCTTGAACTCCCCAGACCCTGACATGGAAAAGGTGAGAACGCTTCATAACGAAATCAAAGGACTCAGAGCCGAGCTGGAAGAGCGACGGATCGAGCATGACCGTGAAATACGCCACTTTGACCCCACTGCCCCATATGGCGGCGGGTATAACCGGAGGACCTACGATGCCTCCCAGGGAGGTTATGGCCCGGGAAAAGACCATGGCGGAGGAATGGGAGGTCATGGCGCAGGTCAGTATTAAGTACTAGTCCTTCTTTGCCGCCGCGGCTATTGGGCTCTCTTCAGTGACTGTGGTGAGCAATGCCCTCAGATTGAGTAGATTCAGAGCACCGCAATTTGCAACCGCTTGAAGGCCCATAGTGATCAATGATCGGTGAACACTACCCAGTATTTGACGGATCAACAATGACGGATAACTTTTAGCAAAAGGAGGTGAAGATGATGACCGTTGATCCTGTTTGCAAAATGAGTGTAGAGGAGAAGAACGCAGCCGCAACCTATGATTACGAAGGAAAGACGTACTATTTCTGTGCGACCGGCTGCAAGGATACCTTCTCAAAGGATCCAGAGAAGTTTCTTGAAAAGGAAAAGTAACTTGTCCTGTTTGGGAGTACCTCAAGCAGATAGGCGAAGCCACCAACCTTGTGAGGTGTGATGGCTTCGCCTACCGACACCCCATTCCTTTCAACTACGGTTTTGCCTCGATCCAGCGGACGATGTCCGAAGACAGCCTCTCTACCTCACGGATCTTCCACCCCGCCTTCTTTACATTTTCTACAGTCCTGCGGTTGATATTGGCCCCCATCATGCGAACCACTATGGGATTCAACAAGTCGAACAAAAACCCAAGAGTCGAGTTACCCGGTCTCATGTGTTCAAGGAGCAGGAGCTTTCCGTCTGGTTTGCATACTCTTTTGAGCTCTTGAAGCCCCAACACCGGATCCGGGACTGAACAGAAGACGAATGTGGCGAAGACCGTATCAAATGAGCGATCTGGGAATGAAAGATCCTGCACGTCCATTTCCCTAAAATTTACGTCCAGATCGAAATCCGACGCCTTTTTTTGTGCCTTCTCTAGCATACGAGGACTCAGATCGATGGCGATAAACTTCATGTTACGTGGATAATAGGGGAGATTCTTCCCTGTACCCACCCCCACTTCCAGAGCCCATTCCCCAGTGATTCGATCCTGGAGCTTTTTCCGCCACGCGGCGAACCGCGACCGCTCCATCGGCGCTTCCAAAAAATCATAGAAACGAGCGAGCCTGTCATACCGCTTTCGGGTGAGATTGGAATTGGATGATCCGAGGGTCATGAAGGGGCCTCACTAAATTTTCTCCTGATGAGACGTGGGAAAAAGCGAGGGGTGCGAGCTTCATATCTTTCGTATTCCTTGCCGAAGACCTCTTCCAACCCTTTCTCCTCCTTCATAGCAAGCCAATAGTAGACGCCCACGAGAATCGGGAAGAGTATCAGTGTGAGCAATGTGGGCCAGTGAATCAACCAGCCGAACATAATGAGAAAGAGCCCCACGTATTGCGGATGACGGATATATCTATAGATCCCGTCCGTAACCAAACCCTCTGCCTTGTGAATCTTTCTCCAGCCCAACAAGACGAGTAATATTCCTGCAAGTGTAGTCCATGTGCCAGCAATCATTCCAAAACCACCAAGTATTTTTCGGCTAAAGGGAAGGATAAAAGGATAGTCAAAGAACGGGGAGAATACAAAGATGACGAGCGGCAGGCCGAACATCTCCGTAAATAAGGCAATAAGAAATCCGACAAAGGCCCCTTTTGATTTCCAGTGGCTTTCTTTACCACGTACACGATAGGGCAAAAGGGCTAAAAAACAGGCCAAAATAAGGATATTCAAAACGATCAGACCATTTCTGCCCACAAGGTCTTCAATAATCACGCTCGCAGGAGGTTTTCCATGCTGGCCGAATAATTTCACAGCGTATAGATACAAAAACCCCGCAAGACCCAAAAGGCCTAATGCCGTTAATATCCTATCTCTTGTTTGCATTCTCATAACTTTTCCCTCGTTTACTCTTGTGATAAGGTAATCATCAATAGTGATGATGGAAGTCCTTTCTTTCGCCTGCGGCACAGAGCTCGAATTCAGGCTGTTTCTTTTAGTTTTATAGGCATTTGTATATGCTTGACTTTCTTCCGAGCGTAATCTTATAATGCCACATTGTAGCACAATTAAACCGTTGCTGTAGCATCTGTGAAAAAAATTTTCTTTTAATCTTTGTGACTCTGGACCCCATTAGGGATGGCTGAAATGCGGGATACAAAGCGAAAATCTTTTCTCTTGGCATGTATCGGAATTCTGCTTATTTTTCTCTCCATACAGCTCCGTGCACACGAAGACCCTTGGAAGGGCCTGAGCGTTACTCGCCTCCCAGATCATTATCCTCCAGACTTTACACTCCCAACCTTAGACGGAGGCTCCATCACTTTGAGTAATCTTGAAGGTAAGGTGGTCCTCATAAACTTCTGGGCCACATGGTGCCCCCCCTGCCGGGAAGAGATGCCATCTTTGGAGAGGCTTTACAGGCACTTTAAATATGAGAATTTTACCCTTCTTGCCGTGGACATCATGGAGAATCCTGAAACGGTCAAGAGGTTTGCTAGAGACTACAATCTTTCCTTTCCTATCCTCCTTGACGAGTCGGGGGAAGTGTCCGCAAAATATGCGGCGAACGCCATTCCCACCACCTATATTATTAATAAGGAAGGCAAGGCGGTTGGGAAAGCCATTGGTCCGAGGAAATGGGATGGTGATCATGCAAAGGACCTCATAGAGGAGTTGTTGGGAGGGTAAATGGAGCATCAAAACGTCACAGTCTATTTCGCGTTTATTGCAGGGTTACTTTCCTTTGTCTCTCCCTGTGTACTACCGCTTATCCCCTCCTACGTATCCTTTATCAGCGGGATATCTTTTGAACAGCTTACGGCTGAGAACAACTCGTCTGAGTTGAAAAAGGTCATCATCTTTAACTCCCTCATGTTCATTCTCGGGTTTACGGTTGTTTTTGTCGCTATGGGGACGACCATAACCCTTCTAGGCCAATACTTTGCTGCCCATCAGGGAATCTTCCGAAAGGTGGGAGCAGTCGTTATCATATTCTTTGGGCTCCATATCATTGGCATCGTAAATATAAAGGTCCTTCAGCGAGACAAAAGATTTCATTTTTCCCAGAATAAACCTCTCGGGTTGATCGGTTCATTCTTCGTAGGCCTGGGATTTGCTGCGGGCTGGACGCCCTGTATTGGGCCCATCCTCGCTTCCATACTCTTTGTTGCGGGCACATCCGAAACCCTTGGTATGGGAATCCTACTTCTCGTGATCTATTCGCTGGGTCTGGCCCTACCTTTTTTCCTCACCTCTCTTGGCATAAACACTTTCCTCAAATACTTCGACAGATTCAAGAAGCATATGCGAGTCGTCTCAATCGTAAGTGGCGTATTCCTTATTTTTGTGGGAATACTGATCTATACGAATCAATTTGCCATCCTCACAGCCCGGCTCAATGCTTGGTTCCCCTTTCTTATTTTTAACTGATGAGGCTGCCGGAAAACGCCCATCTGCCGTTCGGCAGGCCGTTCGACAAGCTCACGGTCCTGAGCAAGGTCGAAGGACTCACGGCCCTGAGCAAAGTCGACCCTTCGACATCGCTCAGGATCGATGCTAAGCAATG
>Ga0209536_100015911_pt1 | contig 10710 bp, 6 predicted proteins | sample DeeMarSeWOR28_12_FD_187461 | JGI IMG/M metagenome (GOLD analysis project Ga0209536, IMG submission 187461) | Marine sediment microbial communities from White Oak River estuary, North Carolina - WOR-2-8_12 (SPAdes) (version 2) | ecosystem: Environmental > Aquatic > Marine > Intertidal zone >...
AGTCTATAATCCGATCTTCTCGGATTCCATCCAGGAAAAATATCGTCTGTAGTGTTCACGGAGCAGCCCGGTCGTATGTCGGAAAGCCATATTGGAAAGCAGATACGTCAGGGGATCGATGCGGAGTTGAGCCCAGAACCGCGCCAGAATGCCCTTAAGGCTGAAAAGGCGCTCCCGGAACCGCAAGTACCCTTCTACCAGCTCGTCGAATTTCATCCCGGCCGGCCGGAAAACGGGCGTCAGGTGATCGTAATAGGACCAGTTGAAATGCAGTATGCGGTCCTCTTTCATCATTCGTTCAAACAGGGCCGTACCGGGATACGGCGTAAGCACATACGCGCTGACCGAGGGAACACTGTGTTTCAGGATAAAGTCAAGTGTACGGTCGAATATGTCCACTTTCTGAAAATCCATTCCGAAGATAAGGGCCGCGTGAAATAACACTCTGGAATCATGGCAACGCCGGATGGCCTTGGCGTATCCCTCTTCTGGAACCGCTTTTCGAAAATGCACCATACCAGCTTCGTCTATGGTTTCTACCCCTACAAAAATGCCTTTGATCCCCGCCGAAACGGCGGCATGAAACAATTCGCTGTCCAGGATAAATCCCACGGGCAGCTGGGCGAATATTTTCAAGCCGTACGGCTTCAGGCGTGAAAAAAGCTCCAGGGCCCAGGCGCGGTCCGAGGCCAAGTTATCATCGAGAAATATGACCCTCTTCGAGCGCCGCCTCCGGATTTGCTCCACTACTCTTTCCACCGGCAGACGCCTGAATTTTCGACCGTAGACCTTGTGTACGCAGCAAAACTCGCACCCCTTCGGGCAGCCGCGGCTCGCGATCAAAGGATCGAAAGTGAGCGGGATGCACCTCCCCCTGCCGGGGTAGCGAATCAAAGGAATTTTGTTTATATCCGGGGCGTCGTCTCGGTAAATTTTCCGAAGATTACCGGCTTCCACATCGTGGAGAATTTGCCCCCACACCCCCTCCACCTCGCCGACGACTACTGTGTCCGCGTATCTGCTTGCTTCTTCCGGCAGGGTTGATGGATGTACGCCCCCTACGATGACCTTCGCTCCCCGGCTCCGATACAGGCCCGCCAGATGGTAGGCTCTGTTGGCCGTAGCCGTCATGACAGTAATGCCGACAACGTCCCAGGATTCGTTTCGAGGAAGAGCTTCAATTTCTTCTTCTATGACGGCTACCTGGTGTTCAGGGCTCGTGAGTTCGGCCAAAATCAGGAGGGACATCTGGGGGATACGCAGCGAGCTGGGCGTATGATCGGGAAAATCCGAGCGTGGCGCAATTAAAAGAATATTCATATTCCTTCTTGCGAAACATCAGTTCAAATGCTTTTGCATGTCTTTTGCCTGCTCTAAATACATGGTGGCATCACATATTTCAAAAAACCGGTACGCTTCGTCAACATGTTCCCGGGCCTGTTCCAAGCGGTTCCTGAACAGAAAAAGGCGGCCCAGTTCAAGATGAGCCTGCCCCAACAGGTTCTTGGCATCGAGTTCTCTCGTCATCGCTATGGCCCGGTTCAGGTGCATTTCAGCTTTTTGGGCTGCATGCGGGATCGTTTTTATTAAAAATCCTAAGTTGCGGAAGAGTACCGGCAGCGGCAGCCGCTCCTTCCGCCGGTAAAGTCGCATGTAAATGGATGCTTGAATCAGTTCCAGCATTGCCGAAACCCACAACCTGCCCCTGATTTCAATTGTTTGTGCCACCGACTGAATTGTCTTCATTCCCCTGACGAACTCCCCCCTGCTGATCGAGATCAGTGCAAGCAATCCCTGCGCGCCTGTTCCCAACGCCTCGCATCCAAACTCTCTACTGTACGCCAGAACTTCCTGGAGGGGTTTTTCAGCCTCTTCAAACTGATCCTGGAGAATGCGGCTCATGCCTATGAAAAATTTCGGCCATTGCTGGTAAAAGGGATCCTGGGCGTTTTGAAATGCTTTGTAATAGTTTTCAAGCGCGGTTGCGTAATTCCCGCAATTCATATGCCCGTGCCCAAGCGCGATATAGCCGTTTACGATACTGCGGCTGTTGGAATGAAGATGGCCGAAGTCCAACATGCGGCGCCCGATCTTAAAAATTTTTTTAACTTCTCCCAGGAAAAAATATATTTCTCCCATCCCGCTCAGGGATTGGAAATAAATATGGGGTTCGGATTCCAGCGATTCGGCGATATCCTGAGCCATCCGTCCGTATTGCAGTCCCTGGCTGTAATAACCCAGTTCGGAGCATGTCCAGGTCAGCCAAGTGCAGGCGCATCCCTTGACGACATCCTGCCCCGTATCCTGGCCGCAGGCCAGGGCGGTCTGAAGCATCTGATAGGATTCCCGGTTTTTCTCCCTGCAAAATAGGGCAAATCCCAACCAGGCATACAGCACGCCTGACCTCGATTTATCGCCGAACGAATCCGCCGTGCTGAGATTATCCTTGAGAAGCCTTTCCATTCCCTTAAAATCACCCCGGTAGTAATAGACCAGAGCCCATTCATTCAGCAGATCCAGCAACACTTCGATTTGATGCTTTTCCCGGATCCACCTTGGGTTCAGATTCTCATAAGCCTTCTGATAGTAAAGATGTGCCTCCTCCACTGCGAATTTTCTCAAGGTTTTCTGCCCGGATTGCATCAGATACGTAACGGCTTTCAAGGTAGACCGTGCTTGTGTGAAATGATACGCCAGGGTTTCGTAAAATTCGGAAATTCTCTGCCGGAACAGGGTTTCCAGAGTTATACCGATACGTTCATGAATGGCCTGGCGTTGTTTTCTGACGAGGCTGTTGTAAACGACCTCCTGAATCAGGGCATGTTTGAACGCGTATACGGCATTGGGCTGACCGGCGTTGGACTTGATAAGATCGAGACGCTCCAGAGTATTCAAGGCGTCATTCAAGCTTTCTTTAAGTTCCGTGATGTTTAAAAGAATTTCCTTCAGGAAGGTTCGCCCGATAACGGAAGCCTCCTGCAGAATTCTTTTGGTGTCCTCACCGAGATTATCCACCCTGGCCGTTATAACCTCCCGGATGGAGGAAGAAATGCTTGCGGCCGAAATTTGCCGCATGAGCTTCCATCCGCCATTCTCTCTAACCAGTGTGTTGGAGTCGATCAGAGCGTTTACGACCTCTTCAAGATAAAATGGGTTGCCATCGACTTTTTCATTCACAAACCGTCGAAAATCCGGAGGGATGTCTTTTGTCCCCAATAGGGATTCGACCATGCTCTCGGTTTCGGAACGGGACAGGTCCTTGAGTTCAATTTCCCGGAAAGAGTCCGCGGGGGGAGCGGTATGAGGCGGTGCAAAAAGCTTTAGGGTAGGCCTATAAATACAGAGAATAAGAATGGGATCCTTGAACTCCTTTAAGATGCTTCGGACCAGTTCCAGAAAAGAGGGATCGGTCCAATGGAGATCCTCCAGGCAGATAACGGTGGGACCTTTCTGGGCAAACGAGGCAATAATGATTTTAACCGCTTCATGCAAACGGGATTTCCAAAATTCAGGACTGATATTTTCCTCAATCTCTCCGGGATATTCGAGATTAAAGAGACTTCCTATATATGGAATAATTTCGGAGTGATCCGGAGCAAGCTCTCTGATTCTGAGGCCGATTTTATTTTTAATGTTGTCCGGAGAATCATTCTCCTTGATCTGGAAGGCTCTGCCGAACATGTCGATCACCGGTGAATAGGGTATGTTCTTTGCGTACGGATAGGAGTGTCCTTCCAGCCATTGAATCTCTTCGAAATCCAGTCCCCTTCTAAACTCTTCCACAAGACGGCTTTTGCCGGTTCCTGCGGAACCATAAATGGAAAAAACGGCTCCCTTGCCGTTTTTCAGGACATCCAGCGCGTGTTGTAATTGTGCTATCTCGCGCTCCCGGCCGATGAGCCTGGATCGTAATCCATGCGCACGATGTGTTTTAGTAGGCTGTTCTTTCGGGGATATGACTTTATAGATCCTGACGGGTTCCAGCCTGCCGTCTAACCTGACCGGCTCTCGTTCATGAAAGTTGAAGTATCCGGATGCATGATGATAGGTGTCAACTCCCACCAGGATCTCCCCTGCGGCGGCGAGGTCTCCAAGGCGTGACGCCAGATTAAAAGTCTCCCCTATGATACCGTGAGTGCCCTTTCCTCGGCTGACTTCTCCTGTCACCACTAGCCCGGTATCGATACCCGTATGCATAAAGACAGGCTGCCCTGTCCTTGCCCGGATTTCTGGACTAAATTCCTGCACCTTTTCGTGAATTTCCCGTGCGGCCCTGATGGCTCTCATCGGATCGTCTTCATGTGCCTTCGGCACACCGAAGACAGCCATAACCGCATCCCCGATAAATTTTTCGATGAAGCCTTCATACTTCGTTACAATCTGGGCGATCTCGCCGAATATGAGACTCATGACTTCCTTAAGCTCTTCCGGATCCATCTTTTGGGACATTGCCGTGTATCCGGTGAGATCGGAGAAAAGAACCGTGACAAGTTTGCGTTCGCTTCCTGCTGACTGGTCTTCTTTCGCCTGTTCGGAAGATAAGCCTAAATCCCGTCCGCATTCGCCGCAGAAATTATCGCCCAGCAGAACGTCTGCACCGCAGAAAGGACACAGGCCGGAAAGCTTCGCGCGACACTTCCGACAATACCGTTTACCGTCCGGATTTTCCGACCTGCATTCTGGGCAAATCACTTGTTTGACTCCGTGGGAACAACCTTTTTCGGCTCCTCATACACGAACGATATTCCGGGAATAGGATGCGATTTCAGAAATGACAGCTCAGGTTAAGCGAAAGAATGTGTGCATGGCCGTCCTGGAATTCTCCCGTAATCCGTCCCGAAGGAGAGGCCATTAACGTGTCGTAGTCTCCCGATTCATTATTCCAGGACCTATTTTCGGCATCCATGTACTTATAGGCGGCATCCACCGTCCATCGTTCGTGGCGTATACCCAAGCCAGCCGTCAGAAACCAGCGGTTTCCGGACGGGAGCAGGGCATCCAGCGTATCCACACGGAGGGGAGTCAAATCGTAAATATAGCCGGCTCTCAGGTCTAAAAATTCCTTGAGGGCATATTGGGCTCCGACATGGTACGCCCAAACATTACTCCAATCCTTTCGATAAGAGATGGTGTCGCCAGTGTCCAAGTTGATTTCCAGCTTCTGATATCTGGACCATTCGGTCCACTTGGCATCAAACTCCAGGGTCAAAAGGCTTGGCGCCAAGGAAATCCCCAAAGACAAAATAGCGGGTAGCTCAAGACTCCCGTTAGCTCCAGTGCTGACATCCCCGCCCAGTAGTTCAGGAATGCCCCGGGTCGTAAACAATCCGTCGGCGATACTGTGTCCGATGCGGCTTCGATAGGACATACCAAACTTTATCTGGTCGCTCGCCCAAAATAGCAGCCCGGCATTCCATCCTCCCGCCCGGGTTTCTCCCCTAAACGTTTGTTCCGGCTCTGCGGTATCCAGAGGGAAAAGACTGATTTTATTTTTCAAATCGATTTCCAGGGACTGCACAACCGCACCAGCGGAAAGACTCAGCCAATCTACCGGCCGAAAAGCAACCACAGGATTCAAGGAAAGTGTTCCCAAGTACGCGTCCGTGCCTCCCAACGAAAACCGTCCCGGCCAGTCATCCGGCCAGTCCGTACTTAATCCGAAATTGGAGAACGCCCCGAATCCCACGCTCCAGTATTCATTAATTTTGTATGTGGCATAAACGTTTGGAACCCAAAAAGCGTGCTTTCTCAAGTCGGTTCTCCCGCCAATCGTAGCATTCAGAACCGGATCTTCAGTACTGCTTTGAAATGTGATCCTGGGCATGAGGGAACTGAAACCGGCCGACACCTGGAATCCTTCCAACTGCACAATACCAGCCGGATTATGGAATACGGCCGAAGGATCGTCGGATTGCGCTACAAAAGCCGCGCCCATGCCGGTAGCTTTGGCGGATTGTTCATCCGTGGCGAAACCATTACCGAAGGATAGAGAAGGAAGGGAAAATCCGCTCAACAGGCAGGCAATCCATAGCAAACACTTTGTATTCATCACCAACCTCCCTTCCGCAACGCCTGAGCGCAACCGATAGGAATAAATAACGTTTTTTAGAATTTCTTTCATTATCAAATATACCCCTAGCTTCTAATAAAAGGCATTATGTCATTTTGAGCGTCATCAAGAGGCAACGCCCCCCTTGCTCAGCCTTGACGGAAGCGTTTCGCCCTCAATATACTCCAATACAAGGAAGCGGTTTCCATCAGCCTGTTCCAGGCCATAGATTCCGGCAATGTTGGGGTGATTCAGGGAAGCCAGAAGCTTTGCCTCGCGTTCGAACCTTGCCATCCTCTCCGGATCACTGGTGAAAGCATCTGGAAGGAACTTCAGGGCGACCTTGCGATCTAGTGTCGTGTCGTCGGCGAGGTAGACCTCTCCCATGCCGCCGACGCCGAGTTGTTTTATTATTCGATAGTGGCTGAATATTTTACCGATCATGGTTTCGTCTGTCATTACTTGGGCAAGTTTAGTTTACGTAGCATCTCCTCGAAGAGTGGATCGGTGCGTATGCCATCCCATATTGGGGCTGTTGTCCACATAAAGAATGAAGGGTTGTCGTGAGATTCAAAGCTCTTTTGAAGATATTTTAGCGCATTTTCTTTATCGCCTAGCCCTGTATAGGCGATAGCAAAATCTAAATAGCGTACGAACCTCTCTTTTTCTAATTCCTTCATTTGTTCCAATATTCTCAGTGCTTTATCTCTTTTACCTGCGGAATAATAAGCGGTACAGAGTAGGCTTAAACCATAACTAGATTTTTGCCCAGCAAGCCTATTTGCCGTTTCAAACTCCTGTATTGCCTCTCCATACATTTGTTTGCCAAGGAATGCCAATCCGAGATTATGGTGAAAGGCATCGGAGTATGGTTCCAGATCGACTGCTTTTTGGAACATTGCTATCGCTTCGTCGTAATGGCGCTGAAAGTAAGAAGTATATCCTGCTGCGATATGTAAAATTGGAGATAGAGGTTCCGACTTCAATGCCAAATTCATTTCTTCAACAGCCTCATCATAATGCTCTATAGCAATCAAATAATCACCATACCAATGATGAGCAGCGGCATAGTAGGGATCAAGCTCAATAGCGCGCTTGAAACCTATCTCTGCCTCTGCCCAGTCCCACTCGTAGTAAAGTGCTACAAACGCTCGAGAAGTCTGAGCTTCAGCAAGGTCAGGATCCAATTCAATCGCTTTGATTGAGGCTTCTTTTGCACGAGGGAAAATATCTTTGGGAGCGACCCATCCATATATACCAGATAAGCAGTAGCAATCAGCAAGACCTGAGTAAGCTAGTGCAAAGGTTGGGTCTTCGTTTATCGCCTGCTCAAAATAATCAATGCCCTTTTGGAAACCTTCCTGTGTTCTTTTATTCATATGGTGGCGACCCAGATTGTAAAGTTGGTAGGCTTCAGTGTCTTCCGTGTAGCGTTTTGTCAAAGACTCCTGCTGGTCGCTAGTCAGATCCAGCTGTAACTCTCCCACGATACCCTTAGCAATAGCTTCGTGCATTTCCTGTATATCCAATAGTCTTTGATCGTACTGTTTGCCCCAAAGAAAGCTGCCATCATCTGCACGATAGAGTTGCACTGTCACATGAATTTGATCGTCATCTGCACGTAGTTTGCCTTCTAACACACTGGCCACATCGAGACGGGAACCCACTTCTTGAAGATCCAATTCTTTGTCTCTGAACATGCGTGCTGAAGCGCCTGTAACCACCCTTAACTTTGTAGACTTTCTTAGATTGTTTGCTACATCAAGTGCAATACCCTCGCAAAGGTATTCGATTTCAGGATCTTCACTTAAATTGCCAAGGGGTAAAATGGCAATAGAGTCAATGGGTTTACCGCGATCGAAGAGTAAGTAGGAACCTACAACGACGATAGCAATAACAAGGGCTGTAATTACAGCATAAAGTATCCATCGCTTAGCAGGCTTCTCGGGCGTAGAATCTGCAGCTACTGCGGGTGTGTGCCCAGAATCACTTGAGCGCCTTAATCGTTTTAAATCAGCGCGGAGTTCGGATGCACTCTGACAGCGGAGTTCACGATCCTTCTCCAGAGCCTTGTTAATGATCCTCTCCAGCTCATCCGGCAGATCGGGATTGATTCGCACCGGTGCAGTCGGCGCTTTACTCAGGATTGCATTAAATGTTTCCGCCGATGTTGTTCCTCTGAATGGCAACACACCTGTAGCCATCTCATACAGAACGACACCAAATGAAAAGAGATCCGTCCGAGCATCCAGTTCCTTGCCCAGTGCCTGCTCCGGACTCATGTAGGAAACGGTTCCAACGGCAGTACCCGGACTTGTAATCAACTGCTCCATGGTCTCAGCCCTGGAGTCGGCAGTGGCTCCTGATTCCAGCATCAGCTTGGCCAGACCGAAATCCAGTATTTTGGCGTGTCCCCGTTTTGTTATGAAGATATTGGCTGGTTTCAGATCGCGGTGGATGATTCCTTCTGAGTGTGCGGCATCGAGACCCTCAGCAACCTGAATGGCAATATCGAGTATCTCATCCGTCTGGAATGGTTTGCCCACAATACGCTGGTTCAGCGTCTGGCCTTCGAGGTATTCCATTGCGATGAAATGTCTGCCTTCATACTCGTCAATCTCGTGAATAGTGCAGATATTGGGATGATTGAGGGCTGAAGCGGACCGAGCCTCTCTCTGGAAGCGTTCAATCGCTTGGCGATCCTGGCACAACTCTTCCGGAAGGAACTTCAGTGCGACAGAACGCCCGAGCTTGGTATCCTCTGCCTTGAAGACGACACCCATGCCCCCGACGCCAATTTTCTCGACGAGCTTGAAGTGCGATATCGTCTGGCCGATCTCAGGCATGAAAACCTCCATCTAGAGGTAAGGTTACATGCTGCTTCGGTAAATCTTGATGGAACTATGGAGCTATTATAAGGGATACCGCCAGTATCGGAAGTGAAAAAGAGGATTCTAACCTTAGCGTAATTTAGCTCTGAATCCCGGGCTTTGACCTTAAAATGGGCGAAATTGTTAATTTTGATGAAATTTGTAAGTTGTTGATATCATTAGATATAGTTCAAAGTCCTGGATAGTGGGCTTACCATCCATTAGAAATTCTATGAAAAATGGGAATAATCCGACCTCTTTTTGAAGGTCGCCCCGACGTAAAACTGAAGATGCGGGAAGAGTCCAGCCTTTATACTGAATAATGCCTGCCGCTATGCTGGTTGTACTTGGATAACAGCCTGGACTACTCTTTGAAAAAGAACAACTTTGTGCACACCAGAATAAGGAGAAAAAACGATGGCTTTTGGGGATAAGCAGATCAAAAGGGGAGACAAGGGGGAGGATGTTGTCGAATTACAGCTCCGTCTGAGTGGATTCCGGGGTACGGTCTGGGATGGCGATTTCGGTCCAGGTACGGAACTTCAGGTCATGACTTTTCAACGGGACTACATGAAGGTTGATCAGCCAACCGGCCGTGTGAACAGGATCACCTTTGACGCACTGGCCGAGTTTGAACAACAATTCCCTGTGGACTTCATGTCCGTCGCCTGTCCATGCGGTGATTGCGGTGGATTCGGGCAGGGAAGGTTCAAGGACAGATATAGAGCCGGGCAACCGCATATTGAAGCATATCATCGTTACGAATATCCGGGCATCCACAAAGCGATCCTACATGCCTACCGCGGTGCGTGTTTTTATTTAAGCGAGTCTGGCTATTCCATTCCGTTTCTATCCAGCGGCTACCGCTGTTGGATTAACAACGACAGAAAGGGACGTAAATCTACCAATCACATGGGCAAGGCACTGGACGTAGACTTTAATTTGTTGCCTAACGAAGACAAACGGAATGACTTTAAGCGGTGCGATGAGGCGCGTGGCATTCTGGTGGAAAAATGCGGCTTCCAGATAGGCTGGGATGCCAATCAGCGTAAGGCCCTTGAACCTAGAGATATTGCGCCGACCTGGATTCATATGGATGTTCGCTGTTTTGCCCAAAAATATCTTGATGATCGCTTCTATGTTAAATCAGTGGAAGACCTGGATGCTGTTTGATTTACTTCAATTTCGGCAATAATGATGGCCTACGAGGCCGTCGCAAACAGCCCTCAGTAGAGGAAAACTATTCCGAGCAGAAACCCTTCCGATCATCTGAAAAGCTGATCTTAGATATATTTGTGTAAATTTTAGGCAAATCCTTCCAGAAGCATAGTAAAATCGGACCTGCAAATTCAGCGAAAATTACATAAGACTTTTTATCAAAACACAAATGCAGGTTTCAATAGGGAGAAGAATCCTAAAAACATGTGTTTAATCTTCCTACTTCCTATACACCTTTCCTGTTGTTATTGATTCCACAGGAGAAATAGATATAATGAAATATGAAAAGGATATCCGTCAGTCCATCTCCATTATTCTAAGTACCTCCCCGTGTGAACGTGTCATGCACCCAGATTTTGGTGCCGGATTAAAAGACTTTGTTTTTGAGCCAATCAACACGACAACTTTGGCTTTAGTCAAGCAGCGGGTGGAGAAGGCATTGATGAAGTGGGAACCACGTATTAATCTCCAAAAAGTTACAGTAACAACAGATCGACATAAAGGTAATAAAATACTCATAAGCATTGATTTCCGGATACGCAGCACCAATATGATTTATAGCCTGGTTTATCC
>Ga0209536_100015912_pt1 | contig 10709 bp, 11 predicted proteins | sample DeeMarSeWOR28_12_FD_187461 | JGI IMG/M metagenome (GOLD analysis project Ga0209536, IMG submission 187461) | Marine sediment microbial communities from White Oak River estuary, North Carolina - WOR-2-8_12 (SPAdes) (version 2) | ecosystem: Environmental > Aquatic > Marine > Intertidal zone >...
TGGAAGAGCGACACAACGACTGCGCGGCGGAGCTCGAGGAGGTCGAGCTGCGGCATCAGGTCGGCGAGTTCGATGCCGCGGAGTGGGAGGGTCGGAAATCGGAGCGGGAGCAGGAGCTGCAGGACATCATTGACGAGCTGACCGTCGAGCGGCATGCGGTGGAGGAGCTCGGCTCGGTTCTCGTGCAGGTGACCGCACCGTCAGAGGCGGCGGCCACCCGGCACGTGGAGCCCGGTGCCTGGGTCGAACCGGCCGCGGGCGTGGTCGTCGCCGAGGCGGCCGAACTGGACGGGTCGGAGGCCGAACAGGAGCCGGACCATGCCGACGAATCGGAGGTCACGGACGAGTTCGAGCTGGATACCGAAGCCGGCTACGAGTCCTCCTCCGGGGACGAACCGGCCGCGCTGATCGATGCGGAGAGCGCCGCCGAGGCCGGTGACGAGGGAGATTCGTTCCTGGACGAGCTGGCGTTCCTGGAGTCTCTGAGCCTGGATGACCCGGAGAGCTTCGATGCCGTGTCGAAGATGCTGGAAGACGAGGGCGACGGGCCCGAAAGCGAGGAAGACGCGGACAGGGGAGGCGCGGGCTGAGCCAGCGCCCCGGCACCCGCCCCGCAGGCCGGTCGGATGATTTCGAGCTGTCGGCGAGGCGGGTCGGAATCCGGCCGCAGGACGCGGCCGGAGGCTCAGCTCTCGAGGCCGCTCACGTACCGTGCGAGGCGGGACTTGCTGCGATCCGCGGCGTTGGATGCGATCACGCCCTTGCGAGCGGCGCGGTCGAGCAGCGACGACACATCGCGATACTGCGCGGCCGCCTTCTCCGCGTCATCCGTGGCCAGCAGCGTCTTGATCCGCGTGCGCAGCTCCGAGCGAACCGCCCGGTTGCGATCGCGGCGGACGTTGGACTGGCGGAGTCTCTTGCTTGCACTCTTGATGTTGGGCACGATCCGTATCCTTCGTTGTACTGGTTTTTCGCTACAATCCTGAAAACTAGTCGTTTTGACAGCTCGAATCAAGAACCGGACGCGGGATGATCGCGAACCCGGCGACGCGGCCGCCCGGCTCGCCCATCGGCATCGGCGGCGAGTCCTTCGTGGTGGAACTGGACCGGTTCCAGGGACCGCTGGATCTGCTCCTCCACCTGATCCGTTCGCAGGACATCGACGTCTTCGACATTCCGATCGCACACATCACCGGGCAGTTCCTGCAGGCGATCGAAGGTGGTCTGGATCGCATGCCGCTGGAACGTGCGGGCGAATTCATCGAGATGTCGGCGACCCTGGTGCGGATCAAGGCCCAGATGCTCCTGCCGCGGCCGGCGAAGTTCGAATGGGAAGAAGATCCGCGCGCGGAGCTGGTCCGCCGGCTGCTGGAATACGAGCATTTTCAGGATGTCGTGCACGTGCTGCAGACCGCCGAGGCGCAGCGCGGGCGGCACATGGCGAAGGGCTACATCGAGGCCCGGCCGGCTCCGATGATCGCGCGACCGGCCCTGCAGGTCACGCTGGAGGAACTGCTGGAGGCCGCCGCCCGGATCCCGGAGCCGTTGCCGCCGGTGAATTTCCGGACGCCGACGGCCACCGTTACGGTAGGGGAGAAGGTATCCCTGCTGCGCCGGCTTATCGGCAAGGCGAAACGGGTGGCGCTGGACCGGTTGATCAAGCCGTGGGGAACGCGGGCACATGCCGTCGCCGCGCTGCTCGCGGCCCTGGAGATGGCTCGTCAGCAGGTGATCAGGATCGAGCAGACGAAGCCGTTTTCGCCGATCTGGCTGTTCGCATTGGGCAACGGCGACGGCGAGGCGGGTCCCGATGATCCGGGCCACGAAACCGGGATGCCGGTCCAGGAGGCCGCGAGTGAACGGGGGGCCGAGTGAAGCCTGAGCAGATCGTCGAAGCGACGCTGTTCGCGAGCCAGACGCCGCTGACGCCCTCGGAGCTCGCACGCGCCGACGAGGGACTGTCGGAACAGGCGGTGGAGGAGGCCATCGGCGTGCTGCGAGCGCGATACGAGGCCGACGAACGGGCCTTCCAGATCTACCAGCTGGGTGACGGCTACCAGCTGCTCACGCGGCCCGAATTCGCGCCATACCTCGAGCGATTCGACTCGATTCCCAGACCACCGCACCTTTCCCCGGCCGCCCTCGAGTCGCTGGCGATCATCGCGTACCGCCAGCCGATCGGCCGGATCGAGATCGAGGATGTCCGCGGCGTGAGTGCGACGTCGGTGCTTCGCACGCTGCTGGACTGGGAACTGATCGAAGTGGTCGGACGTGGGGAAGGACTCGGTCGGCCGCTGCTGTACGGGACCACCGAGCAGTTTCTGGAGCACTTCGGCCTGAAGAGCCTGGAGGACCTGCCGCCGGTCGAAGAGCTTCCCGTGGCGCTCGGCGCCGGCGAGTCACCGGCGGGCGGCGGGGCGGCCCACCCGTCTCCGACGGCGGGAACCTGAACGGCCGGCCTTCGCGATGCGCCTGCAGAAGTTCCTGTCCAGGGCGGGTGTCGCATCGCGCCGGGCCTCGGAGAGGCTGATCGAAGCAGGCCGCGTGACCGTGGATGGAACGGTGGTCACGGCCCTCGGGACGAAGGTCGATCCGGCGGTGAACCGGGTGGCGGTGGACGGCGAGGCGGTGGAGATCGCCGAGCCCGAGTGGGTCCTCCTGCACAAGCCGCCCCTGGTGGTGAGCACGCGCAGCGACCCGGGCGGGCGCCGCACGGTGTACGATCTGCTCGGACCGGAGCACCAGGGCCTGTTCCACGTCGGGCGGCTGGACACGATGAGCGAGGGATTGCTCCTGTTCACCAACCAGGGTGATGTGGCGCGTGACCTCCTCCATCCGGGTCGGGCGGTTCCGCGGCGGTACGAGGTGCTGATCGATCCACCTCTGCCGAAGAACCTGCGGGCGGCCCTGGAGGCAGGGATCGAACTGGAGGACGGCCCGGCGCGGGCGGAACAGGTTCGGGTCAGGAAGACGAAGGACGGCAAGCGCCTGGTGCTGGAACTGACGCTCCGCGAGGGTCGCAACCGGGAAATTCGCAGAATGATGAAGGCGCTGGACGTGCGAATCCGACGCCTGCGCCGCGTGAGCTTCGGACCGATCGAGCTCGGCCGTCTCCCGGCCGGCTCCTGGCGCCGGCTGAACGCGGACGAGATCGCGGCACTGGAAACCACAGCCCGATAGGACCGGACCATGGACATACAGGGCAGAAACATACTGATACTCGGCGGCTCGGGCCTGGTGGGGCTCGCCATCGCCCGCAAGCTGCTGCCGCTCGATCCCGCGCGGGTCGTGATCGCGGCGCTGCGCCGCGACGAAGCGGAAGAAGGAGTGCGGACGCTGCAGGAGGAGGGTCTCGAGGCGCACGGCGAGATCGTCGCGGAATGGGGCGACATCTTTCTGCGTGCCTCGCGCCGCGACGACTCCAGGCGTGAGCTGCTGGCCACCGATGCGGGACGCGAGGAGATCCTCGACGACCTGTTCGGCCAGCTCGGCGAGCAGGAGTTCCAGCGTTCGCTGCTGTACGACCTGCTGGATCGACATCAACCGGAGATCGTGATCGACTGCGTGAACACGGCCACCGCGATCGCCTACCAGGACCTGTTCCGGTCGGCGTCCACGATCCGCGAGCTGATCCGCAGCGGGGGACACCCGACGGTCGCCGACATCGAGGCGCACCTGACGACGCTGTACCTGCCGCAGTTGATCCGGCACGTGCAGGTCCTGCTGCACGGAATGCGGAAGGCGGGCTCGCAGGTCTACCTGAAGGTCGGCACCTCGGGGACGGGCGGCATGGGCCTGAACGTTCCGTTCACGCACTCCGAAGAGCGTCCGTCCGCGATGCTGCTGTCCAAGTCCAGCGTCGCCGGGGCGCACTCGGCGCTCCTGTTCCTGATGGGCCGGACGCCGGAGACCCCGGTGGTGAAGGAAGTGAAGCCGACGGCGGCGGTCGGCTGGAAGAACATTCGCTTCGGGCCGGTGCGCAGAGGCGGGAGGCCGATTCCCCGCGTGGACTGCACGAAGCCGCTGACTCTGGCCGAGGCATTCGGCGACGACGCGCCGATCGAGTGCGACGAATCGTCGGAAGCGCTGGAGTCGGTGTACCTGGACGCAGGCGAGAACGGCCTGTTCAGCCTGGGCGAGTACGAGACGATCTCGGCCCTCGGCCTGATGGAGGTGATCACGCCGGAGGAGATCGCCGACGCGGTGATCGCCGAGATCCGGGGACGGCCGACGGGCCGGGACATCGTGGGAGCGCTGGACGCGGCGACGATGGGGCCCACGTACCGCGGCGGCGCACTGCGGGAAGCGGCTCTGCGCTACATGGAGGAGCTCGAGGAGACGCACGGGGTGCGCTCGATCGCATTCGAGATGCTCGGACCGCCGCGGCTCAGCAAACTGCTGTTCGAAGCCGAGATCCTGCGGCGGCTGTTCGGTGGTGTGCGCAAGGCGGCGGAGCTGGATCCCGACGCGACGGCGCTCCGGGCGCACGAACTGTTGACATCGGACGCCCGTCTGCGCTCCGACATCCTGTCGGTGGGCATTCCCGTTCTGCTTCCCGGTGGGGAAGAGGTACTGCGGGGGCCGCGCCTCGCATTCGTGCCCGACACGGACGGTGAGCCGCCGGAGCCGGTCTGGGCGAACCGTGGCTGGGTGGATCTGAGGCCCGCGTCCTGGGAGAAGTGGCGAGACCGGTGCACCGGCTACGTGGAACGCGTGCTGGAGGCACCCGGGCCGGAGCACGGGTCCGGCTCGGACCTTGACGTACGGGCCCGGTCCGGCGAAATCCGACCGGGGTCACTGGCGGCATTCGTGTTCCGTTACGAGGACGAGGGCGAGAGGATGAAGCGTTGACGGGCGGTCCGGCCGAACCTGCGGGCGCTCCGGTGAGCGAGGCGGAACTGGAGCGCCGCGGCGAGCAGCTCGATCGGGCCAGCCAGGTGTTCTCGCGGATCCGCGAGGCCGTGGGCGCCCGGGTCGTGGGTCAGGACCAGATGATGGAGCGGCTGCTGGTGGGGCTCCTCACCGGTGGCCACGTGCTGCTGGAGGGCGTTCCGGGGCTGGCGAAGACGCTGGCGGTCCGGACGCTCGCCGACGCCGTCCATACGACCTTCCGGCGCATTCAGTTCACCCCCGATCTTCTCCCCGCCGACCTGATCGGAACGCTGATCTGGGACGAATCGCAGCGGGAATTCGTGCCGAAGAAGGGACCGATCTTCGCCAACCTGGTGCTCGCCGACGAAGTGAACCGCGCTCCGGCGAAGGTCCAGTCGGCGCTGCTGGAGGCGATGCAGGAGCGCCAGGTGACCATCGGCGAGGCGAGCTGGCCCGTGCCGGTTCCGTTCCTGGTTCTCGCGACCCAGAACCCGATCGAGCACGAGGGCACGTACCCGTTGCCCGAAGCGCAGGTGGACCGGTTCATGCTCAAGATCCGGGTGGACTATCCCGACCGCGAAGAGGAACGGGAGATCCTGCGTCGGGTGACTTCGGACGACATCGCGCCGATCGAAGCCGTCGCGAGCCCGGAGGAGATCCTCGCCGCGCGGGCGATGCTTCCTTCGATCCGGCTGGATGAGCGGGTGGAGAACTACATCCTCGACCTGGTGCGAGCGACGCGGCATGCGGCATCGATCGAGCCCGAGCTGGGCCGCTGGGTGGAGTACGGCGCCTCGCCCCGCGCTTCGATCTTCCTCGGTCGGACGGCCCGGGCAAACGCGTTTCTCGAGGGGCGACCGTTCACCGTGCCGGAGGATGTGCAGGCGTTCGCGATGGACGTCCTGCGCCATCGGATCATGCTCACCTTCGAGGCCGAGGCCGAACTCGTCACCACCGAGCAGATCCTGGAGCGCATCCTGGCGGCCGTGCCCGTTCCCTGATGCCGTTCTTCGACTTTCTCCGCCGTCCCCCGGCCGAGGTGCGCTCGATTCCCACCCCGGATGCGAGCGACGTTCGCCGGCTGGAGATCCGCGCCCGCAAGCTGATGGAGAACCGGGCCCTCGGCGCCTACGATTCGGTGTTCCGCGGACACGGGGTGGAGTTCGCCGAAGTGCGGGCGTACCAGCCGGGTGACCCGTTCCAGGCGATCGACTGGAAGGTCACGGCACGCATGGGACGACCGTTCGTCAAGCGGTTCGTGGAGGAACGGGAGCTCAGCGTACTGATCGCCGTCGACCTGTCGGGTTCGCTGGATACGGGAACCCGCGGCAGCACGAAGCGCCAGCTGGCCCTCGAGGTCGCCGCCCTCCTGGGCCTGGCGGCCACCCGCAACAACGACCGGGTCGGCCTGCTGCTGTTCAGCGACCGACTGGAGCGCTGGATCCGACCTCGCCGGGGCCGCGGCAGACTGCGCCAGCTGCTCCACGTGCTGGTGACGCACGACGCGGCCGGGAAGGGCACGGACATCGGCCTGGCGCTTCGCACGCTGGTTCGCGCCCTCGACACCCGCTCGCTGGTGTTCGTGATCTCGGACTTCCGGGCGCCGGATTTTCACCGCGAACTGGCCGTGGCGGGGAAGAAGCACGACGTGGTGGGGATCCAGCTCGACGATCCGTCCGACCGGTCGCTGCCGCGGGCCGGGATCGTGGAGGTCGTGGATCCGGAGTCGGGCGATGTCACCACGCTCGACCTCGGCAGTCCGCGCGTCCGCGAGGAAATCGAGCGACAGGCCGACGACCGGGAGGCTCGCCTCGCGCGGCTGTTCCTCCGGGCAGGCTGCGATCGGATCGTGCTGAGAACGGACCGCCCCTACGCCGCCGAGCTGGCCGGCTTCTTCGCGCGTCGGGCGAGGGCGCGTCTCCACTGATGGGCGCTTCGCGGTCCCGTACCGGGCTCCGGGCGACCCGCCTCGGGCTTCTTCTGCTGCTCGGATCCCTTCCGGCAGCGACGCGCGCCGCGGCACAGCAGGAGCCCGGCGCGGGGATCGAACGAGGCGTGGCCGTCATCTACCCCGACTCGATCCGTATCGGGGAGAGCTTCCAGCTCGGTCTCACCGCCGCGTCCCGGGACCGACTGCAGTTTCCCACCGTCCTGCCGCTCCCCTCGGAGCTCGAACAGACCGGCCCTCCGAGAATCGAGCCCGATTCCGCCGGAGTGTGGAAGGCCGTCTACCCGCTGGTGGCCTGGAAGAGCGGACGCCTGCAGGTGCCGGCCGTCCGGGTGCCGGTGATCGGCGGGCGGGAGGAACGCTGGGTGGAGATCCGCGCGCCGGCGGTCGAGGTGGTTTCCGTCCTTCCTCCCGAGTCGGAACAGCCCCGCCTGCGGCCCCCGCGAGCTCCGGCCGACCGGTGGAAGATCCCGTGGCCGTGGCTGATCGCGCTGCTGCTGGCGGCGCTGCTCGTGCGTGAACTGCTGAGCCGCCGCCGGCCGGAGCCCGTTGTCGCGGTGGCCGGACCGGAAGAGACGGTGGATCCGCTTTCCGAAGCGCGCGCCGCCCTGCTGTGGCTGCGGGCGGAGGTGGTCGCCGGACGCATGGCGCCCGCGGCGCTGTACGACGAGGTCGAGTCCGTGGTCCGTACGTTCCTGGTCCGGACCCGCGGCTGGCCGGAGGAAGCCCCCGTCCGCAGCGCTCTCCGGACCCGGCGGGGCGCTCCCGGCGCCGCGGGTGGAACCGGGGATGCAGACGGTCGGGCGGACATCGACGACTTCGAACGTCTCGAGCGAGTGGTCCGCAGGGCGCTGCCGGCCCGGTTCGGTGCGCTGGACGTGTCCGACGAGACGCTGCTCGCGGACATCGACGCGGTACTCGACTGGTTCGACACCCGGGTGGCGGCGTGACGGGCATGGATCTGGCCGCGTGGCCGTTCCTCGGGCTTCTGCTGTTGATTCCCGCCGGGATCTGGTGGTCCCGACGCCGTCGCCGCCGGCTGCCGCTGACCGGGGGCGGCGAAGGGCTGGGTACGCCGGCGACGCGCGTTTGGGCGCTGTCGCCGATGCTGCTCCGCTCCGCGGCGCTGGGGCTGGTCGTCTTTGCCCTCGCCGGGCCGGTCCGGACGGTGAAACGGGTGGAGCAGAAGTCGGAAGGCACCACCATCCTGATCGCGTTCGACGTCTCGAGCTCGATGCTCGCGGAGGACTTCCGACCCGAGAACCGGCTGGCGGTGGCGCGTGCCGAGGTGCGCCGGTTCGTGGAGGGCCGTGAAGCCGATCGGATCGGGCTGGTAGCCTTCGCCGGAGAGGCGCTCACCGTGGTGCCGGGGACACTGGATCACGCCCTGCTGCTGCAGGCCGTCGAGAGCCTGGACGTAGGCCAGCTGGAGGACGGCACCGCGATCGGCACCGCGCTGGCCACCGCCGTAAACCGGTTGAGCACGGTGGAGGAAGGCGCTCGGGTGGTGGTTCTCCTCACCGACGGAGACAACAACCGCGGCTCGATCGACCCGCTGGACGCCGCGGCTGCCGCGGAGGCGCTGGGCGTGCGAGTGTACACGATCGGCGTCGGTCGGGACGGCGTGGCGCCGGTTCCGATCGGCCGCACCCGGTTCGGCTACCAGTATGCCAACATGCCGGTTCAGGTGAACGACGAGCTGCTGGAAGGGATGGCGGGGCGCACGGGAGGGCTGTACTTCCGTGCCACGGACCCCGAGGCTCTCGCCCGCATCTACGACCGGATCGACGCGCTGGAGACGGCCCCGATCCGCGAGGAGCGCTCGATGGAGCGGGCCTCCGTGCGCCACGAGTTCGTCATCCTGGCGCTCGTCGCGCTGTTGCTCGAACTGATCGGCTCCGCGCTCCGGGGCCGCAGGTCGCTCGGGCCATGAGCGCCGCGAGTCCGGACACGCTGCTGGCCCAGGCGGGCTGGGTCCCGTGGGCGGCGGCCGTCGGCGCCGCGCTCGTGGCGGTCGGCCTCCGGGCGGCCGCTTCTCACCTGGCGCGGGGCGACAGGCAGCGGCTGGCCGACAGCCCGGTCCTCGCCTCCGTGTCGCCGCCGCCGTCACGATCCGGCCGGGTCGCCCGGCTGGCCCTCCTCGCGCTCGGATTCGGCTCACTGGCGGCCGTACTCGCCGGCGCGGGAGACGGCGGCATCCGGTCGGAGCAGGCTGACGCCGGAGACCTGGAAACGGTGCTCGTGCTGGACGCGTCGAACTCGATGCTGGCCGAGGACGTGGCGCCGAGCCGCGCCGGCCAGCAGCGGGAGATCGCTCGCCGGCTGGTCTCCGGGATCGATGGCCGGTTCGGGGTCGTCTACTTCGCCGGAGGCGGATACGTCCTGTCTCCCCTCACGGAGGACCGGGGTGCGGCGTTGATGTTCGCGGAGTCGGTCGATCCCTCGCTGGTCGGTCGCGGCGGAACTTCGCTGCCCGCCGGCCTGGTGCAGGGGCTCGCCGTACTGGGTGGCGGGGTGCCCGGTGCTCCGAGAGCCATGCTGCTGCTCTCGGACGGGGAATCCACCGTCGATTCGGACGAGCTCGACGCCGTGCTCGCCAGTGCGGAAGCGGCCGGTGTGCAGATCCACGTCGTCGGCTTCGGCACCGCCGAAGGGGGGCGGATCCCGATCCCCATGCGTGGGATCGGCGACGAGCTGGAATCGGCGGAGCGCCTCACGCTCCGCCCCGATCCCGGCGCCGGGGGGCGCAGCTGGCTGCGAGATGTGGATGGGCAACCGGTGGTCAGCCGGCTGGAAGAGGCATCGCTGCGCAGAGTGGCCGCGGCGACAGGTGGTCTGTACGTGCCCGCCGGGGAGCAGGGGGTCGAGGCGCTCCTCCGCCGACTTCCCGGCGGACAGCAGCGCTCAGCCTCGGCGGCCGCGGTCCTGGCGCTGCTGCTCGTCGCCTTCGCGGCGCTGTTCGCCGAGGCCTTCCTGTTCCGGCGGGCCTGATGCGGGACTTGAGCGTCGGCCCGATGAGGATCCTGCGGCCCCGATTCCTGCGCCTGCTCCTGGTCCTCTGCCTGGCAGACGGGGCGGCCGCGGACCGACTCGGGGCGCAGGAGGCTCCGGGCGGGTCACGGGGGACGGCCGGGGCCGGACTGTGGCAGCCGGCACCGGGAGAATCGCAGCCGGCCGGCGTGCCGGAGCCGGAGCGAATCGCGCGGTTGCGGGCGCAGGCCCAGGCGAAGGGTCGCCCCGAAGACTGGCTGGCCTTCGGTGCGGCGCTCCTCCACTCGGGCGACTGGCAGGGAGCGGTGCCGCCGCTGCGCGAGGCGCTGGACAGCAGGGATCCCGAGCTTCGTGAGGACGCGGTCTACGATCTGGCGCTCGCCTGGGGCCTGGCCGGCTCGCCGGGCACCGCAGCCGGTGCCCCCAGCGGCGCCTCCACCGCGCCGGAAGCTGGAGAGCTCGACGATCCGGGAACCCCGCGTGACCGGCTGCTGCGCGCCAGGGACGGCTTCCGTGCGGTGCTCCGGGCGGATCCGGCTTCCGAGGATGCCCGCTGGAACCTGGAACTCGTGGAGCGCTGGCTGGAGAACGAGGCGGGGGGGGATTCGTCGGAAGAGGGCGAGGGCGGCGGAGAGGGAAGCGGCGGTCAGGCACAGGGCGGCGGGGAGGGCGGCGCGCCCATGACGCCCGAGGAAGCGCAGCGGCTGCTGGAGGCTGCGGCCGGCCAGGAGCGGGAAGTCCAGGCCCGGCGCCTGGAACGAAATCGGGATCGCGACCCGTCGCTCGAGAAGAACTGGTAGACCTCGCTCACTCGGCCGGGTCGCAGATCAGTGGCACGAATCGCACCCCCTCGACGTCGCGGCTCGTCCACTCCGGGCCGCGCCGCCGGTATACACGG
>Ga0209536_100015913_pt1 | contig 10709 bp, 4 predicted proteins | sample DeeMarSeWOR28_12_FD_187461 | JGI IMG/M metagenome (GOLD analysis project Ga0209536, IMG submission 187461) | Marine sediment microbial communities from White Oak River estuary, North Carolina - WOR-2-8_12 (SPAdes) (version 2) | ecosystem: Environmental > Aquatic > Marine > Intertidal zone >...
TCGTCAGCTGGGTCACGCGCAGGGTGTTGTTCGTGACCGTGCCCGTACCCGAGATTTCGTGCGCCGTACCGCCAGGCACCGAAAGCAGCACTTCGGTTCCGTTCATGCTCACGGTACCGTCCGCTAGCGGGTTGGTCACACCCCAAATCGAACTGTTCAAAATACAGGTGTTGAAATCGTCAGATGCGAGTTCACCGGTACCAACGGTGATCGTGAACGTGTCGGTATCCTCGAGAGTGCAGGGATCGGTCGCTGTGATGACGACACCCGGATAGGTGCCGGCGTCTCCTGCTTGGGGATTCAAGAAGAGGTCGCCCGTACCGTCACCGTTGTCGACAAAGGAGGCGAATGCAGGCAAGTTACTTGCCGTGAGAGTTATGGGGTCACTGTTCGGGTCCGTAGCAGTAATAATAACTGTCTCCGGTACGCCTTCAGCGGCGAATTGATCACCAACCGTCTGGATCTCCGGTGGGAGGAAGGTGTCGCCATCTTCGGGAACGATGGGCGAATCACTGTTGAACATGAAGTCGACGATAGCGGTGTGAGCAGGCGCCGAGCCTCCATCCGCACTGTTGCCGGCGGTGACTCCCACCTCGGTGACTACCAAATCAAAGAAGAAATTGTTATGCGTAACAGTATAATCGGTTCCGTTCGTCGAGTACTCGACCGTGAAGTTGTCACCCACACGTGTCACACGCAACCAGAGCGGCGCTGTTCCGGAGGGTTCGACGGAAACGAAGCCCAATGAGGTACCCGTGCCGTCGTCGATCGTGGCGGCAAACACTTGGGTTGCACCGCTCGCATGGAGAAACTCCACCCGAATCAGATCGTTTTCGTCCTGCACGATCTGAATGCCCTGCTCTTGGTAAGTTTCAGTCACTCCGGATTCGAATTTGACCACGACCTGAAAATCAGTGTTGTTGGCGGGCTGCATGATACGCAGCGCGTTGTTGGCGAAATTGCTGGCGCTGGTACCCCAAGCGGAATGATCCGTTCCGCCTGGCACCGACATTATCACCTGGGTCCCGTTTGCGATGATCGTGCCGTCGCTGAGGGGGTCCACGGGAGTCCACATAGGATCGAGGACACAGGCATTGAAGTCGTCGGACACAATAGTGGAATAAATCGGCTCGATCAGCAGATCACCGACCGAGATGTCTACATGATGGGCCACGATGAGTAGTGAGCCGTCGTCCTCGTCGGTACCGTTACGCTGGGTTGTCATGTCCCAGCTCGACGGCTCGGCCTGCCCCTGTTCCCAGACTTTCAAGCTGTAAAATCCCCCCTGGCCTGGTGTCGGCGTCTCCACCCGGAACTTCCACATATAGGTCGTGCCGAGGGTCATGGTGTAAGGCTGGTCGTTACCGTCCAGCCGCAGGACGTTCTGGTTGAAGACGTACCAGGCATCGGCACCGCTGGGAAGCCAGCCCGATTTCGGCTGCCAGCCAGGTACGGGATTGTCCGTGTGACCGGTCCAGCGTGTGATGAGACCGACCCCCGGGCAGCAACCACTATATATATCGACGGTCTCGGTTGCGTGCACGGTGATGGGAACGGTGACTTCGTAGTTGCGCCAGGAGAGATCACCAAAGTCGATGGTGCGATCGTAGTGGAGCTGGGTGGTGCGGAGGGCTCCACTCTGGACTTCCCACTTGCCGTCGACGACCTGGGCCACGTCCTGGATATCGGTCACGGTGTCCCAGTCGACGGAGTAAGGCAGTGGCCAGACGTTCCCGTCCTGGTAGTTGAGGATGACGGTTACCGAGTTTGTGTTGGCCAAATTATCGGTCGCCGTGATCTCAACCGAGTTGAGTCCAACCAAAAGATCGGTGATGGCAATGTCGCAGTTGAAGTCACCATCTTCAGCCAACCTGCGGTGGTCGCCTCCAACGGAAAGCGTCACATCGGGGTCAGTATTGAGTTTATAGACCAGTGTCTGAATGCCGTCCGGGTCGGACACATTGCCGAGTATGTTCACCCAGTTTTGTGGGGTGCCCACGCTCCCGAAGGATTGATTCAGACCGTGCCAGACATCGATGACTGGAGGGTCCGCCAACACTGGGGAGTTCATCAGCCCCAACATAAGAACCGCCCCGATAACTGGAATCGTCAGGGCTTGCTTTCTTCCAGGAGTCATATCCCGGTTCATCGCATGGCCTCCAAGAAATGATCCACCTCTCCGCCGAAGAGCCTGTCGCTCAAGGCATTCGAGCGGTCAGTGGATAAAAAACGCCCGGTCCTCTTTCGAACGTAAGTGCATAAAAATCTAGAGACTTGCTGGGTTTGGTCCCCCAGCGAACTGCTTCCAGCCTAGGACTGCGCCACTCAAGATACAGTATTATATCACATATTTTGATATTTACGCACCCTAAATTTGTCATTTTAACAGACGATTTTATCGCCAAATCACCCCTCTTTCGAGAGTCCCACCAGAGTTGGCACAAATAAGCTGGTGTCCATCCAGTAACTATAGTTTTGCCAGAAGCTATAATTTTACACGATTCTCAGGAATTCCGTAAGGGGGTGATGTCAAAATACTCCTCGAGAATAGCTTGCTCACTCATACCGGCTCTTTGCCGGCACATGAGATTCTGAGGAAATATCTGACGACTGTAAAAAAATACACGCTCAGCTGGTGTCAAACAAGTTGATGTGCTTTTTACGTAAACTTTCCTCACGGTACGGTAAAGGTGCTGAGACCGCTGTTTATCCCCTTCTATATTGTAGCACTCTCCAGACTATTTGCGCAACCTGCGGGTTCAGTTCCCAAAAAAGCTCGGTCGATTAACAAAACACGGATAATATGAAAAAATTCAAGAGAGCCAGAGAGCACACAACTTGCAACACAACTCATCCTCGGTGCGCGTGAACATCGCGAGGGCACCGAGGATTTTCGACCTCAAACTTATAGTGTTTGCCCATTCAGAGGTCACGTAGAAATGCACGTAGATCTTATCGACAAGGCAACCGTCTTCGAATCTCTGGAAGCCAACTGGAACTCTGTCTACGCTTCCGATCCGAATGCTCACATTTTTGACTCCTGGAGCTGGTTACGTTTTTGGCTCGAGATCTCAGAATATGATTGGATAATCCTGGGGGCGAGGCCGAACAACAACAACCCCTACGTCGCGTTTCTCCCATTGGCACATTCTGTTGCACAGTGGCACAAGATCGGTCTCAGCCGCAGCCTTTATCTCGGCGGGCCGCCCTTTGCAGATTACGCTGGTTTCATCAGTCAGTCTGATCAAGGAACAGCTCCTCTTTCATCATTTGCTCGCTTTATCCAACAAAATTTGTGTTGGGAATATTTTTTCTTGTCTGATGTCTTGGATCCCCGTCTCGATTACTTTCTGAGATGTTTTTCCGGCGGCGATTTCGTATTGGAGCACCAGAAGAGCTTACCCTGTCCCCGAATTTTTTTGCCGGACAGCTGGGAGACCTATCTCCAAAATTTTCTCAGTAAGAAAGCACGGTTCCATCTCAGAAAGTCCATACGCGAACTTGAAAAACTAGACTCCCTCAATGTGACCAAGGCCGAAAAGGCCACCCTCGAGGATCACATCGAGCCCTTATTGGCCATGTGGCAAACACGCCACAAAAACAAACCTGCACACATATTGAATAAGTATCGACGTATTTTTCAAAAGACCATCGCCGCTGATCTTTTGTGGCTGAAAATCGCCTGGAGTGGAAATACACCGGTTGCGGGCTTGGCAGGTTTCATCGATCCCATCAAAAAGGGATTCTACGGTTTCATGACCGCATACAACCCAGAATATGGAAAGATCTCCCCCGGCAAGGCCTTGTTCGGCTACGCGATTCGCGAGGCCATAGAGAACAAGTTCACGATCTTCGATTTGCTGCGAGGAGGCGACGAGTACAAAACTTCGCGTCTGGGCGCTCGCGAACTCATGGCCACGAGCTCAATACTGGTCCACCGGAATCCCCAACTTCGAAGCCTGAGCAACAAGCTTTCACAATCGCATTCCGTAACCGATCTCCTGCGCCGTCAAGACAAGCCGGGAGCATCCCACCCCAGGGGCGTGGAATTAGGAGGCGACCTTTCACCCGGAGACTTGGTCCGGGTGAGATCCGAAGAGGATATTATAAGCTCCCTGAACTCCAACGGATTCAATGGCGGTTGCAAGTTCACCGAACCCATGGCTCAATTCTGTGGCAAAGAGCTTCGTGTCTTGAAGCAGGTCAACCGCTACTACGACGAAGGCAATGACAAAATGCTCGCTTGCAAAGATATTGTGCTTCTCGAGGGCGCCTATTGCGATGGCTCGGGCTATCACGGCAACGATACCTGCGACCGGATGTGCCTGTTTTTCTGGCGTACAGACTGGCTGGAACGCATCGATGAATCGGTGAGATCATGACAAAGAATAACGCCGATCCACTGTGTCAAAACCAACTGGCCGACTGCCAGCTGGCAACCGGAGGTGCGGGCGCAGCCGAACCGATCCCCTGGCTGACACTCCGCAAAATGCGAGCCACTCGGCACTTTCTTCTGAAGCATCCCAACCGGTTGTATTGGAAACTGCATGGCCTGTTTTTCCGCACCAGCAAGGGTGTCTTGAAGGTCGTCTGGCCATCATGCCCTGTGCTTCGGAGCGAATCCATGGCAGCGGAGGTCGAAAATCCGAACGGACTGCAAGAAACACAACAGCTCTGCGAGCCAGCCGATCTTCAGGTGGGTGACTTGGTGCGAGTCCGTTCACACGAGGAGATCAGGGGCACACTCGACAGTCGCGGCTGCTGTCGCGGCTGCTATTTCATGAAGCCCATGGCTCGCTACTGCGGACAGGAGTTTCGAGTCATCAGGCGTGTCGAACATTTTTTCGACGAGGTGCGAGGAAGAATGCTGCGCTGTAAAAACATCGTATTCCTCGATGGCGTCCAGTGTGACGGAACGGGAAATCCGAAAACCATGGGTTGCGATCGCGCCTGTTTCGTATTTTGGCGCACAGAATGGCTCGAAAAACTCGACACATGATGCACTCGATCAGTATTTCACCTATTGAACAATTTATTGATTGAAAACTTGAACTTGTGGGTCCATTCCTTCACTCGTCTGGAAAATACTCCGCCTACTGGAGATTTGACACCATAGTCCACATCCAACAATTCCGGCCATAAGTGCGCAATTATCCTGTCATATAGCTCGTATTGGGGCGGTGATCGGAATTTTTCATCCACCCCCAGCATTGTCTCCAGCAGCAGCCGACAATTGAACGGCGTGACGGTTTCTTTCCAGACGAGATCGTATTCCAACAGCCACATGGGTAGCCAATTACCAGCTCGCTGTTCCCAATAGAATACGTCCAGAAAATCGTATCCACACAATTTCGCAAGATCGTCACCACGTTTTTCACCCAGATCGGCGCGCCACTCGGTATAAGCGTTCACGGCATATTCGTGATGCCCCATACATGTCATACCTGCAAGGTCTTCTGGGCCGATATCATCTCGCGATTCCACCTTCTTGAAATAATAACCTTTGGCAATCTCCGACACGTGACCTGTGACAACGACCGGGCCGGTCGCAATGTGCGGAGATATAGCTTCAGCATTGGCAGCATAGGATGCATTCCCAAGCGGAGAAATTTTCTTGTATTTGTTCCAGAATTTCCTGCTCGGTTTCGACTTTGCCTTGGCCACGTGATGTTCCAGACCGAATTTGGCGAGAAGAGCCGCAGGAATCGCGGCATCGTCTTTTTGCCCTTGCGGCGAACTGATACTCAAATAATACAATTGTTCCCTGATGGTCTTGCTGGCGGCAAGGACGGTGCGGCTGTCTTTGCCGGAAGAGATGAGCAACGTGAGTTTGAAACGGTTTGCGGCGGCCTCCATCAGCCCCTTGAGATACTTGGCCGCTTCCGCCGCCGCCGCCTCGACGGATATGGACGTCAAATTCTCGCTGGGCCAATACCTGTGCGTGCGTCCTGAACCAAGGTCGAGACTATGATTGGGTAATAGGTGCCGGATTTCCCGGTAAGGGGTGCCCATACCGGGCCACCACCGCCCCCCAGGCATGTACTTGAATTCAGAGGACTTGATGAATTCAGCTGCGTCAGGGTCGTACGACAGCTTCAACAACTCAGCCAGGAGAAAGGGGTTGGAAGCACACCAAATATCTCCGGTCGCCGTATTGTCCGTATAAAACACCTGACGCAATCCTGCAGCATCGTGAAAAAGACTCATCGCACCATCATCGTCCGTCACGATAATCCACCGGCCACCGAGTTTGGCTGTGTTCCGGACAAGATCTGGAAAATCGATGAACTCAGAGAGCAAACCCTCCAAAATATCACGATCATTACCGGCGGGACGATTCGGATCGAGCAGATAGCCCATCAACAGTAACGATTTGCTTTCATTGGAAACACGTTCGATTTTCAAATCAGGATGGGATGTCACGAAAAGGGAGTCCGAAATTCTCGTCCGATTCCAAGAGTCGAAATCTGGGACATATCGTGGCCCCAGTATATAGTGATTTCTATAGAGAGCTTTTTCGGATAATTCCATGAATCGGCCTTTCATTCTTCATCATTCCTATACATTCCCATTCATTCCCATACATTCCTTATAGTTACTCATTATTCCCACCCCCAAAGCGGGTCGAATCACTACAAAAAAAGCCAACCCCTAGACCGCGCCCTGTGAAATGCGGTAAAATTATAAGTTCAATCTCGCACAAGAGCGACAAGCAAGATCGATAAATAAATTCTAGTAAATCCAGGAGCAACTTTGGCGCGAGGGCTGCAAACACATTTAACCATCTCTTCAATCCCTCGGTCATTTCTGTGGGGAGTATGGCTTTTCTTGTTAGCGCTCGCCAGTGGGCTGTTCGTCCAACCGGCAGCCGGTTTGGTCAAGTTCGACTTCGAGCAGAAGTACTTCGTTCACCCTCAGCGCCAGGTCTGGGATTTTTGCGTCATCGAGCACGATGACGTTTTCCACATTTTCTATCACACCATACTCGAGAGCGCACCGGGGGCGGCCAACGCCGACACGATATGGCACGCGACTTCACCCGATCTCTACCACTGGTCGATACTCGGTCCGGTGCTCACGGTAGGGCCGGACTGGTGGGACGGGCAAGCCATCTGGGCGCCTGACGTGGTGTGGGATCCCGATCAAAATAGTTGGTTCATGGCCTACACGGGTGTCGACGATTTGATGGTCCAGCGAACGTGTTTCGCCCAGTCACCAGATCTAGGCGTTTGGACGAAGAGCCTGTCCAATCCCGTCTTCGAGCCGGACAGCCTGGTTTACTTCTGGAGCCCCACCGAGAATTGGAGCGCCTTCCGTGATCCTTTCCTCTTCGAGATGGATGGACAGTGGAACATGCTGTCGACCTCGGGCCTGCGCTTGGGTGGTTATCCCGGATTCAAGCGGGGTATCGTCCACAGATCCACTTCAGATGATCTGATCCACTGGTCAGATGCAGGCGTATTTTTCGAACACAACGGAGAGATCCGCTGGCACGATTTGGAAAGTAGTCAATACCTGCAGCGAGGAGACTGGTATCACCTCTTCTTCACGGAACAAGATCCCGCGTACACGGATCATCCCACCAGCCATATCGCCAGCCTGACACTTGGTAATTGGGATATGGCCGATCGTGAGGTGATCGATCTCGGTTGGGCGGCCGAAATCGACTCGTTCGATTCTGGGGTGGATATCTTCTCGCGGCTAGCCAAGGGACAAGATCCCGGCACAGGAAACTGGTTCCACGTCGTCCGCTTCGACACGCTGCTCTTCACGGACAATGGTGCCAACCTCACGATCCCCATGCCTCATCCGCTGGCAAGAAACTGGGCTTCCTGGACCGGCGGAGCCACCCTTGCCAACCCGACCTTCGGCGACAACTCCGCCCTGCGCGGAGACGAGCCCTGCGGCCTCGTGGGCAACGGTTGGTTCGGCAGCAAGGAGTACTACCAGGGCCCTCTCTCCGGGAATGGCTCCCCAGGCAGCGCTTTGGGTGACGTGGCACTGGGTACCTTGACCAGTCACCCCTTTATTATCACTGGTGATTATTTCCGCCTCCTCGTGGGCGGCGGGTACTATCCGGAAACTTGTTACGTAGCGCTCATGGACGCCGATGCGGACAGCGTGCTCCTGAGAGAGACCGGCCACGGGAGCGAGACGATGACCGAACGTATCTGGGACGTGCGCCCATACCGGGGAATGCTTGCGGTCATAACCATTGTGGACGCAGAGCAAGGTTCATGGGGCCACATCAACGTGGATGAAATCGAGGAATATATCGATCCGCTGAGTGACGCCGGCGATGATGAGCTTGGGGAAGAACCGACATCAGTCACTTCCTTGCAAGATCTCGGGCCGCGACCCAATCCGGCCAACCCGGCTACTCAGATCCGTTTCCTTCTGGCTGAAGCGGGGCGTGTTCAAGTTAACATCTATGACCTACGGGGTCGCGTCATATGGCGCTCGCTGGCCGTAGACGTGCAAGCTGGTCAACACTACGTCAGCTGGAACGGAAAGGGTCTGGACGGTCAACTCGTTGCCACCGGTGTCTATCTCTATCGCATCCAGCTGAACAACCGCATCGCCAGCCGCGGCAAGATCTCCTTCGTGAAGTAGCGTGAAGAAGGCTCCAAGCCATATTGCTTGGAGCCTTTGCGTGAGAGCCTTCGTTTGAGAGCCTGCACTCGCGAGCTTTCACTCGAGAGACTTTGTGGCGCTTATTTCACGAGCAACATGCGTTTGGTCATGATCTGATCCTCGGTCTCCAACCGGTAGATGTATACGCCGGCGGCGACAGGACGACCGCCATGAGTCGACCCGTCCCAGAACACCCGCTGGGGACCCGCGGGGAGATCACCCTCAGCCAGGGTCTTGACCAAGTGTCCCTGAATGTCGAACACCTTCAGGCTGGCCCGTTGAGGTCTTTGCAAACTGAAATTGATTTCCGTGCGCGGATTGAATGGATTGGGGACGTTCTGATCCAATTCCGTAACCACCCGGACTGTCATATCACCATCGCCGACTCCGGTCGTACCGGAAAGGGCCACGATGACCAAATCGTCCACGCCGGCTTCGATCAAGGAACCGGAGCCTTCGTCTGCCGCCACGAATTTCAGCTGCACCTGATCCGGTACCGGGAAGTAGTCCAGTAAATTGGCCGTCACGCTCCGCCACTCGTTCGTGGATGTGACAGTGTGCTCGAGGGCGGTCCAGGTGGCGCCGCCGTCGTTGGAGAGTTCCACATCCCAGAAATCGTTACCGGGGCTGCTTCCGCGATCATTGGAATACCATTTCCAGTATCGGATCGTCACTTCTTCGAACACGGAAAAATCGAAGACCGGTGACAAGAGTGTTGTCTTACCACCATCCACGTCATTGAAACCGTCTCCCTCGCCAGGTTGATGCTGTCCCGTGATCCAACACATGGTGCCTTCGACGGTGTGATCGTCATCAGGTTGAGCTGAGGTGGGGATGGGATCCACATGTACCCAGATACCGGTCGTAGCATCGTCATCCGGCGCACCGACGGACCAATCTCCGGCCAGCTCCAGCGGATCGATCTGCCAGGCAACCAGAAAGTCGAAGACATCGTCGGGAGCTGTTCGCGGGATGCTGCCGTCATTGCCTTGCAGATCCTCAGCATACAGATAGTACTCGACCTGGCCACTGGGTTGGGCCGGGATCGATGCTGTGTACAGGTCCTCCGAGCCCAACGATGTCATTTGTTTCGGGCGCCAGGGACCGTTGTTCGCCCGCCAAAATAGTGTAACCGAGCTGGGATCGAGCTCTGCTTCAGTAGAGAATATGGTGGCTTGCAGTGTGTAAGGGCTATCTGTGTCCGTAGTGTCTTGTAATGGTGTATGACTGAAGAGCACCCCGATCAAAATTTCCGGGTAATCGAAATTGTGATTGTCCGCCGCCTCACTGTAATAGATGTGGTTTGGCGTACCGTTGTCGAGGAAGCCGTCGTCGTCATCGGCGAAGAATGTAGCAAAAACCTGATCCGGCTGGTTCGTGGGCATCAAGAGCACGCGACCGTAGTGCCAATTGCTGGCGGCGATGAGCGTGCCCTCCTCTGTCCCATAAGCTGCCTGCATCAGTACCATCGCATCCCAGTTGAAGCCCAAAATGACTTGGCCTGCATAGTGAATTCCTTGGCCGACCACATCGTCCGGGTAAATGAGTCCGTTAGCAGCGTTACGAATACCGGAGGTACAATTGTTCAAGTAGAAACCGCGTCCGATGACGGGATCCTGAGTCATGAGGACGGCTAGAATATCAGAGTTTCCCTCACCGAGACCCTCGTCGCCTTGCCAGCCCAAGATGGCGTCTTGGACTCCGTGGCCGAACTCATGCTGAGCGACACCTTGAATTTCGCCGGTGTTGGCATAACCGCCGCCAACACTGCAGAAATTAATCGTTCCGTTCCACCAAGCATTGCCCGGGCAATAGCCATCAGTCCGGCTGACGTTGGCGGTGATGCGCTGCTGGGTGTAGGAGAAGCCCGACGCAAAGAGTTCGAAGAAGTCGTGGACGTCGTTGATGGCATCGAAGACGTCCCGCTCATCCCTTTGTGCATTGAGGTCATTGAATGCCACGGTCAGGGGAACACCCTCTTCAGCGTTCCCGCTGAACAAGGCTTCCCCGCCGGCCACATTGTTGAGGTCGACGTAGGGGCCATAGAGATCGGCCGTGACACTCTGCGTACCGCC
>Ga0209536_100015914_pt1 | contig 10709 bp, 8 predicted proteins | sample DeeMarSeWOR28_12_FD_187461 | JGI IMG/M metagenome (GOLD analysis project Ga0209536, IMG submission 187461) | Marine sediment microbial communities from White Oak River estuary, North Carolina - WOR-2-8_12 (SPAdes) (version 2) | ecosystem: Environmental > Aquatic > Marine > Intertidal zone >...
CCAGCCACAAAGGCCAGGCCGACCCTCCTGCTCACGCCGTTCGCCATATTCAGGTCCCTGTCTCCGAGGACCGTGCAAGCAAACGGCAGCACGAAAAGGATGGCGAGGTGCTCCCGCTGCCCGAAGTCCGAGGCGGAACAGCCCGCGAGAGCAAATGCCGACAGAAGCAGCCACGCCAGTTCGGATCCCGCCCCCGATTCATGTGCCCTCCCGGCCTGGGCTGAAACCCGTGCGGAAAGTGGCGCGACGAGAAGCGCCATTCCCGCTGCCAGCCAGTATACGGGAGCGCCCCCCACGGCCTGCGAGAGCCAAGAGGCGGGCATGTATACAAAGAGAGCGACTGGGAGGTTGACGTCTACGAAGTCCACGTAGGGGCGTTCGCCATCAAGCATGCGCGCCGCCACCTCGAAGTACCAGCTGACGTCCCAATTGGTGCCGAAAACGAGCGGCGTACACAGACAAGTGCTTAGCGAGACCAGAATCGACAGGATCACGCGAACGTCGCACCGTGCCGTCATCGGCTACTCGGCGACACGCGAGCCAGTCGCAGGGCGTTCGCCGTCACGGCCAGCGACGCCCCCATGTCGCCGACGAGCACGGCCACGATCAGCGACACCGCGCCCAGGGGTACACCCAGAGCCAGGACGGTCTTGAGCAGAATGGCCACGACGATATTCTGACGGATGACGCGCCGGCTCTTCCGCGCCAGACTCACGACGTAGGGCAACCGTCCGAGGTCGTCGCCCATTAGCGCGATGTCGGACGTCTCCAATGCGGCATCCGAGGCGGCGGCGCCGAGGGCGATCCCGACGGAGGCCGCGGCCAGCGCCGGGGCGTCGTTGATCCCATCGCCCACCATCGCCACGGGGCCGTACGAGACCTCGAGCTCCCGCACGGCATCCACCTTCTCCTTCGGGTCCAGCCCTGCGCGCACCTCATCGGCTCCAGCGGCCTCCCCCACCAGTCCGACGGCCGCGGCGTGGTCTCCGCTGAGCACCACCAGCTGCCGGATGCCGGCTGCCCGGAGGTCGTCGAACAGGCTTCTCAACTCGCGGCGGGGCTCGTCGTCGAGCGCCAGGAGTGCAAGCGGCTGATCCCCATCGCTTCGTTCCCTCGCCAGCAGGACGACGGTCTGTCCTTGCCGCTTCATTTCCCCCAGCGGACCCACCAGCGGCAATTCCTCCGCGCGCGATGCCCGTTTCAGGACGTACGGAACGCCGTCCACCGTAGCCCTGACGCCACGGCCCGGCAGGGCCTCGAAAGCCTCGACCCGGCGTTTCTCGAACGAAATGCCGCGCGACCTGGCGGCCCGGACGATCGCCTTGCCCAGCGGGTGCTCGGAACGCGACTCCGCCGCCGCGGCCACCGCGAGAACCTCCTGCTCGGCATGATTGTCGAAGCAATGCACGCGCGCCAGATCCGCGCGACCATGGGTCAGCGTGCCGCTCTTGTCGAACGCCATGGCAGTGACTTCTCCCATGCGCTCGAGATTTTCGCCGCCCTTGATCAGCACGCCGTTCCGGGCCGCACTCGTTACGGCGCTTACGACCGAGACGGGCGTGGAGATCACCAGCGCGCATGGACACGCGATCACGAGCAGCGTCAGTCCGCGCAGCAGCCAGGTCTCGAACGAGGCATCGAACAGCAACACCGGAACCAGGATCACGAGCGCGGCCGCGACGGTGACGAGGGGAGTGTAAACACGCGCGAACTTTTCGACGAACCTCTCGCTGGGCGCCCGCCGGGCCTCGGCTTCTTCCACGAGGCGGATCATGCGCGCGATCGTGGAGCTCTCCGCCGCGCGGTCACTGCGGATCCGCAGAAAACCCTCGTGCACGATCGTACCTGCGAACACGGTGTCGCCGGGACCGTGGTCCACCGGCATGGCCTCTCCCGTGATCGCCGACTCGTTGACTGCGGACGTTCCCTCGAGGATCACGCCATCCACCGGGATCCGCTCTCCAGGGCGAACGAGCACCTCCTCACCCGCTTTCACGTCGCCCGCCCGAACCTGCACCTCCATGCCTTGCCGTAGCACCGTCGCGACTTCGGGTGAGAGCCGCATCAGCGAGCGCACGGATGCGTTGGCCCGTTCCACGGCGAACCCTTCCAGCAGTTCCGCGAAGGAGAACAGGAAGGCAATGGCACCCGCCTCCATGTATTCGCCGATGGCCGCGGCGCCGATGACCGCGAGCGCCATCAGCACGTGCATGTCCAGCAGACCGGCCCGCAGGGCCCCGAAGGCTTTGGGCAGGAAGTTCCATGCACCGGTAGCCGCGGCGAGGAGAAACAGGACACCGTCCACGCCCGGCGGAGTGCCGAAGCCGGAGTCGTGGGTGGCGAGTCCCTCTCCGCCCGAAATGCGGACGATCAGTCCCGCCGCGAAGAAGGCTCCGGACACATACGTGAGAACGGCTCGACGTGATCGCCAGATCGCGATCGGCTCGGCAGGAAGGCTCGCCGCGGGCAGGGCGCGGTATCCCAGGTCGCCGATCACCCTGCGGAGCGATTCGGGGTCGGTCAGCGTCCGGTCGAACCGGACCTCGATCCGTCTCGACACGGGACTTCCTTCGAGACTCTCGAAGCCCGGTGCGCGTTCCAGGCCCGAGCGGATCGTGGCCATGCAGCTCGCGCAGTCCATGTCCTCGACGCGAAACTCGACGGACGACAGCCGCTCGCGCTCCTCGCCGGCCCGGACGGTCATTCCCTCCCCGCCGGGACGCCCGGCACGGTCCGCAACGGAACACGGCCCGGGACGATACTACGCCCGGGCCGATCGGCCACGCTCGCCGGACCCGCCACGCTGGTCACGCCGCCGCCGCACCTCCGCCGAACACGCCGAACAGCGCGAGCATGGCCAGGATGATCGCGATCGCCACGATCAGCGGACCCACGAACAGCCCGCGGAACACCTTCGAATCGTACTTCAGGTGCATGAAGAACCCGACAACGAGCGTGAACTTGGCCGCGGACAGCGTCAGCAGGATCGGTACGAGAACGGGCTTGAGCGCGTCCACGTAGAAGATGGCCACCTCCACCGCGGTGATGATCCCGAGGATCGCCGCGACGACCAGATAGGTCTTCACGCTGGCGTGGTCCTGCTCCGCCGTCGGATTCTCCATTGCCGCCGCTCCTATACCAGCAGATAGATGACCGTGAACAGCACGATCCAGACGACGTCCACGAAGTGCCAGTAGAGACCTGTGATCTCCACGGTCACGGCGTCGGCACTGCTCAGTTTTCCGCGCATTGCCATTACGAACAGTGTGAGCAGCCAGATCACACCGACCGCCACGTGGGCGCCGTGGGTGCCGGTGAGCAGAAAGAAGCTCGCACCGAACAGGTTCGTCGTCAGCCCGAGTCCCTCGTGCACGAAGTGGTTAAACTCGTAGACCTGCCCACCGAGAAACACGAGCCCGAGCAGCGCCGTCATCAGAATCCACAGCTTGCCCTGGCGCATGTCGTTGCGTTGCACGGCCGCAAGAGCGAGCACCATCATCAAGCTACTCATCAGCAGCACGAAGGTCGTGACCGTGATGAACGGGATGTTCAGCAGGTCCTCCGGATACGGTCCCACCAGGCTCCGGCCCCGATACACCAGGTAGGTGATGATCAGCGACCCGAACAGCATGCACTCGGAGCCGATGAACGCCCACATCAGGAGCTTCCGATTCGGAAGCCCCGTGTAGGAATGGTGCGAGTCCGCGGCGGTCGCGGCGTGTTCAGTCACGTTGGTCCCTCTCTTCTCAGCGCTCGAGGGGCTGGAATGCCCACCCGTAGATCGACACGACTACGATCGCCGCACCTGCCAGCACGACCGGCAGGCTCTTCGCGACGGCGCCGGCTGCTGCGATGACCAGTCCCGCCGACAGGATCAGGGGCCACCACGACGGACTCGGCATGTGTGGCTCCGGCGCCCTCGGGTCGTTCACGTCCACGTCCAGACCGCCCTGTGCCCACAGCGGGTCCCGGCTGTGGACGGTCGGCTCGACGCGGAAGTTGTAGTGCGGAGGGGGCGAGTCGATCGCCCACTCCAGGGTCGCGCCACCCCACGGGTCCCTGCCGGCCGGCTCTCCCTTCCGCAGGCTGTGAAACACGTTCCACAGGAAGATGAGGATCGAAAACCCGAGGATCAGGGATCCTGCAGTCGACATCAGGTTCATCGCCTCGAAGCCGAGCCCTTCCTGATACGTGAAGGTCCGGCGCGGCATCCCGTGCAGGCCGAGATAGTGCTGCGGGAAGAACGTGAGGTTGAACGCGAGCAGCATTACCCAGAAATGGACCTTCCCGATGCCCTCGCTCAGCAGGCGGCCGGTGATCTTCGGGAACCAGTAGTAGATCCCGCTGAACAGCGCGAAGATCACGCCACCGAACAGCACGTAATGGATATGGGCCACGACGAAGTAGGAATCGGTCTGCTGCAGGTCCGCCGCCGCGGAGCTGTGCATGACGCCCGACAGCCCACCGATGATGAACATCGCGATGAATCCGATCGCGAAATACAGCGGTGTCTTCAGGCGAAGCGATCCGCCCCACATCGTGGCGATCCAGTTGAAGATCTTCACCCCGGTGGGGATGGCGATCAGCATCGTCGTCGCCGAGAACACGGTGTTGGCGATCGGTCCGAGGCCAACCGCGAACATGTGGTGCGCCCAGACCCCGAATCCGAGGAAGGCAATGAGTATTCCGGAGTAGACCACGAACGGATAGCCGAACAGTGGCTTCCGGCTGAAGGCAGGAATCACTTCCGACACGATGCCGAGCGACGGCAGAAGGAGGATGTAGACCTCGGGATGACCGAAGATCCAGAAGAGGTGTTGCCACAGGAGCACATCCCCGCCCGCCGCCGGATTGAAGAACGAGGTACCGAAGGTGCGGTCGAACATCAGCAGGACCAGTCCGACCGTGATCGCCGGGAAGGCGAGAATCAGCAGGAACGAGGTGACGAAGGTCATCCAGGTGAACAACGGCATCCGCATGAGCGACATGCCCGGAGCCCGAAGATTGATGATCGTGACGATGAAGTTCAGCGCTGCCGCGATCGAGCTCACACCGAGCACCTGCAGGCCCAGCACCCAGAAGTCGATCCGGACACCCGGCGAGTACTGCGTCGAGGTCAGATTGGCGTAGCCGAACCAGCCCGCGTCGGGAGCACCCCCGAACAGGAAGCTCGCATTGAGGAAGAACGCTCCGAACACGAACACCCACAGGCTGAAGGCGTTGAGCCGCGGAAACGCCACGTCACGCGCCCCGATCTGCAGCGGAACCATGAAATTGAAGAAAGCCGCAGACAGCGGCATGATGGCGAGGAACACCATCGTCGTACCGTGCATCGTGAACAGCTGATTGTACAGGTCCGGATCGATCAGCGTGTTCTCCGGCGAACCGAGCTGGAGCCGGATGAGCAGCGCTTCGAGCCCGCCGACACAGAAGAAGAAGAACGCGAACACGGCGTACATGATGCCGATCCGCTTGTGGTCCACCGTCGTAAGCCAGCTCCAGAGCCCGCCCGAGTACGTACTCTCGTGGTCAGCGGTATGGACGCCGGCGGCGTGCTGCGCGGCCGCTTCCTTGACTGCCATGCGGTTCTACTCTCCTACTTCAGGCTCTCGAGGTAGGCCACGAGAGTCCGAATCGTGTCCTCGTCCAGGTTCATGTTCGGCATCAGTACGCCCGGCTTCACTTCGGCGGGATTCCTCAGCCAGCGCGCCATGTTCTCCGGCGTGTTCTCCAGGATGCCCGCAGCGAGTGTCCGCCGACTCCCGATGTGCGTCAGGTCCGGTCCGAGCACTCCCGCCGCCGGCGTTCCCGCGATCCGATGGCAGGCGATGCATCCCGACTGCATGAAAGCCTGGTTTCCGGCGGTGAGGATCGCCCGTAATTCGGGGCCGAGCGGGTCTTCCCTCGACTGCTCCGTCACTTCGTCCTGCGGATCCGCGTCAGCGCCACGGGGCTCTTCCTGCTCCGCAGCCGCCTCATCCTGTGGCGGCGCGGTGTCCCCCGTCCCGAGGGCGGTGCGCTGCTGCGCCAAAACCCAGGCCTCGAACTCCGCGGGCGATTCGGACACCATCTCCATCTTCATCAGCGCGTGCGACAGGCCGCAGAACTCGGCGCACTGCCCGGGGAACACGCCCACGGAATCCATCTTGAACCACAGGTGGTTTTCGTGTCCCGGGATCACGTCCCGCTTGCCGCCCGCACGCGGGAACCAGAACGAGTGAATCACGTCCGCCGACGTCAACCGGAGGTCGATCGTCCGACCGACTGGCACGTGGAGCTCATTGGCCGTCACGATCCCGAGTTCCGGATAGCGGAATTCCCACCACCACTGCCTCCCGACCGCCTCGACCAGCAACGCATCGGGGTCCGTGGTCGGTCGGTCCACCTCCCAGATCGTCCGGATCGTCGGTACTGCGATGAGGACCAGGATAATTGCCGGCGCGATCGTCCAGGAGATCTCGAGGACCGTGTTCCCATGGACGTGCCTGGCTTCCCGCTTTCCCTCTCTGTCCCTGAAGCGGAACACGGCCACGAGAAGCGCGCCTTCGACCAGGACGAATACGATCACGGCCCAGAAGAAGATGCCCCGGAACAGATCGTCGAGACTCGTGGCGAAATCGGAACTGGGGCGCAGTGCCGACTGCGGGAACGGCCCGCCACACCCCGCGAATACGAGTGTGGCCAACGCGATCGCGAGGATGGGCAGGGCGTTCCTGGTCGGACGCCGGTCTTCTTGCATCAGCGAATCCGTGTTTCCTGAACGAGTGCGCTCGGTCGGGGCCCGGAAATCCCGGGCTCTGGCTCGCGCAACTCTACGTGGGGTTCGGGAGCCGGTCAAGAACCGTTATCGATACGCGAAACGTCGATACGCTGGACCGGAGGCGAGCGACGGGGGACCTTAGCCGATTCGGCCGACGCCCGGACTTCGGCTCGCCTCGATTGGAAGGTCGGGGTCCTGCCGTGGATCAGCGTCAGTGCCGGAATGTGCGCCGCCCCGTGAACACCATCGTCATGCCGTGCTGGTCGGCCGCGGCGATCGCTTCGTCGTCGCGCTTCGAACCGCCCGGCTGGATGATCGCACTGACGCCCGCGCGCGCGGCCGAATCGACGCCGTCCCGGAAGGGGAAGAACGCATCCGACGCGAGTGTGACCCCTTCCAGGGTATGCCCGGCGTCCCTCGCTTTCTTCTCGGCCAGCTGCACGGCGTCGACCCTGCTCATCTGCCCGGCACCGATCCCGATCGAAGCCCCGTTCTTCGCGAGCAGAATGGCATTCGACTTCACGGACTGCACTGCGGCCCAGGCGAACGCGAGATTCTGCCACTCCTCGTCCGTCGGCTGCCGCTGCGTCACGACGCGGACCTCCTGCGAGTCGCGCAATTCGGAGGGCTTCGCCGGCGACGGCGTGGTCTGGACGAGCACGCCACCGCTCACGCCCCGGGCGTCGAGCCCGGCCGCGATCTGCCCCACGCCGGAACCGAAGCGGCCCTCGGTGGCGGGTTCGAGAATCCGGATCGATGGCTTCTGCTGCAGGATTCGCAGGGCGGTCGCAGCATAGCCGGGGGCCACGAGGCACTCCACGAACAGCTTCGACAACTCCTCCGCCACCGCCTCGGTGACCGGCTGCGAGAAGATCACGGTCGACCCGAAGGCCGACACCGGGTCACAGGCCAGCGCCTTCCGATACGCTTCGGCGACGGAGCGCCCGACGGCGAGACCGCAGGGCGTCGTGTGCTTGAGGATCACGCAAGCGGCGGACTCTTCCCCCAGAAAGGGAGCGATTGCGAGAAACGCGCCGTCAAGATCCAGGATGTTGTTGTAGGACAGCTCTTTTCCGTGCAACTGCCGAAGCGCAGGGATTCCGACCGGCTGCCGTGAAGCGACCCGGTAGAACGCAGCTGCCTGGTCGGGGTTCTCGCCATACCTCAGCGGCTGAGCGCGCACCAGCGAAAGCAGAAACTCTTGGGGCAGCTCGTCTCCATCTGCGTCCGCGTCGCTTCCCCGCAGGTAGCCGGCCACGGCAGCATCGTAGGTCGCCGTGTGCGTGAAGACTTTCGCCGCCAGATCGCGCCGCAATTCCGGATCGTCCTCACCGGCGTCCATCGACTCCAGCACCGCGCCGTAGTCGTCGGGATCGCAGATCGGATACACGAACGGATGGTTCTTGGCCGCGGCCCTGAGCATCGTCGGGCCCCCGATGTCGATCTGTTCGAGCGCGTCCGCCAGCGTCGCATCGGGACGGGCGACGGTTTCCCGGAACGGGTAGAGATTGACGGCTACGAGCCCGATCGCCGACAGATCGTGTTTCTCCAGGTCCCGGACGTCCTGCTCCACCGAAAGCCGGGCGAGCAGTCCCGCGTGAACGGCGGGATGCAGTGTCTTCACACGACCGGAGAGGATCTCGGGAAACCTCGTGAAGTCCGAGATCGGTGTGACCGGCACGTCGGCTTCGCGCAGCACCCGTGCCGTGCCGCCGGTCGAGAGGAGCGTCCAGCCGCGCTCCACGAGTGCGGATCCGAACTCGACGAGTCCGGACTTGTCGGATACGCTGAGCAGCGCGTAGGGCATCAGATCTACCTCAACTCTTCGTGGGACCGAGCTCGAACTGCCCGTCCCGGAACAGGGGTCGCTTCCACTCCGGCCGGCCGGCGGGGTCCGTGACCAGGGCTCCCGTCGCAAAGGCCTCCACCACATCCGGCAGCAGTCGATGCTCGACCGCGAGCACTCTCGCCGCAAGGGTCTCCGCGTCATCGTCCTCGAGCACCGGAACGGGCCATTGCGCGACGATCGGGCCGTGATCGTAGACCTCGTCCACGATGTGAACCGTAGCCCCACTGATCCTCGCGCCCGACTCCAGTACCGCTTCGTGCACCCGGCGACCGTACATGCCGTTGCCGCCGAAGGCGGGAAGCAGGGCCGGATGAATGTTGAGAATGCGGCCTCGATGGGCTCTGACCACCGGCTCGGGAATCAGCTTCAGGAACCCTGCCAGAACCATCAGGTCGGCCTCCGCGATCGACACCTCGGCGAGCATCGCCTCGGCGAGACCCTCTGCGTCCAGACCGGCCGGTAGCACCGACCATGGTACGCCGGCCTTCTCGGCCCGTACGATCGCCCCGATCCCGGGACGGCTCGCCACGACTCGCGTTACGCGGGCGGGATCGCCTTCGGACCCGGGGAACCTGTCGAGCAGTGCCTGCAGGTTGGTTCCCGAGCCCGAAACGAACACCACGACATTGAGAGTGGGAGTCAAGGTTCGCTCCGGGGTACGGAAGTACGAATCGCATCGAGCAGAGTCGCGGCTCGCGGCATTGCGGCAGTCACGGGTCCATCATATCTGCCGTCAGGCCCCGCCACCAGAATCACGTTGCCACCGAGTGCGAGTCCCGGCTCCACGTCCCGGACTCGATCTCCCACGTACAGACAGCGGGGCAGCTCGAGCCCGAGCTCCTCCGCCGCCTGACGGAAGAGACCGGTCCCCGGCTTGCGGCACTCACATCTCTCCCGGCCCGGAGCGTGTGGGCAGAAGTAGACGGCGTCCACTCGCGCTCCGAACTCGGCGAGGCGACGGTCCAGCTCCGCCTGGACCGAGCGGAACTGAGACTCCGAATAGTACCCCCGGCCGATGCCCGACTGGTTCGTCACGATGACGACCGGGATCCCGGCCTCGTTGAGGGCCCGCACGGCGTCGGCGGCGCCCGGCAGCAACCGTACCTCCCGTGGATCCGAAAGGTAGCCGGGATCTTCGATCAGCGTTCCATCCCTGTCCAGGAAGACCGCGTCGAATCGGCCGACCGGGGCTCCTCCGTCGGACTTCACGGCCCGGTCTCGGCCCGGAGCACCGCTGCGACGGCCGCGGATACCACCGCCGCGGCTTCGCGTTCATCCGCACCCGGGGCCAGCGTGCGGAAGTCGATCACCACGCGATCGTTCACGGTTCGCGCCACGAGCGGTGGATTCGCTGCCCGCAACGCCTGTTCCAGCTCCATCGGGGGAGCCTCGATGCACCAGCCCGCGGACTCCAGCTCCACTCCGGGAAACGTCCCGCCGCCGACCAGCGACCTGAGCTCCACGACAGCGATACGATCCCGCACGTTCGCTGGCAGCGAGCCGATCGACGCCTCGGCTCGTCGGCGGATGCTCGCCGCTGACTCCGCCAGCCGGGCCAGCGCCGGGACCGTCTCCGCCGAGCGCTCCAGGTTCTCGTGCAGGATGAGCGTCACTTCCAGCGCAGCGAGCGTCAGCTTGTCCACGCGCAGTGCACGGAGCAGCGGACTGCGGCGGAGCCGACTCACCCACTCGGAGCGGCCATGAATGATCCCGGCCTGCGGCCCGCCCAGCAGTTTGTCCCCACTCCACAGCACCAGGTCCGCCCCGGCCCGGACAGAGTCTCCGGGTACGGGCTCCGGCGGCAGCTGCGGGGCCGCTTCCGAAGCCAGCAGCCCCGATCCCAGGTCGTGAACGACCGGAACCCCCGCCTCGCGCCCTATCGCCACGAGATCGGTGACGCTCACGTCCTCCGTGAACCCCTCGATTCGGAAGTTGGAGGGGTGGACCTTGAGCAGCATGCCGGTCTCGGGTCCGACCGCTTCCCGAAAGTCGGAGGCCCGGGTGCGATTCGTCGTTCCGACTTCCACCAGGATTCCCCCTGCCGCGCTGACCAGGGAAGGCAACCGGAAGGATCCGCCGATCTCCACGAGCTCGCCGCGA
>Ga0209536_100015915_pt1 | contig 10709 bp, 10 predicted proteins | sample DeeMarSeWOR28_12_FD_187461 | JGI IMG/M metagenome (GOLD analysis project Ga0209536, IMG submission 187461) | Marine sediment microbial communities from White Oak River estuary, North Carolina - WOR-2-8_12 (SPAdes) (version 2) | ecosystem: Environmental > Aquatic > Marine > Intertidal zone >...
GACCGAAGGCCCGCATATCGAGCGCGAGATGATGCTGATCAAGGTCAAGGCAGTGGGTGATTCGCGAGACGAGGTAAAGCGGTTGGTGGAGATATTCCGCGGCCGCATTATTGACGTTACCGATACCTCCTACATTGTCGAATTGACCGGTGATGCCAAGAAGCTTGACGCCTTTATCAATGCCGCGCGCGGCGGCGGCATAATTGAAACAGTCCGGTCCGGCGTATCCGGAATTGGCCGGGGCGAAAAAGGCTTGCGCATCTAACCGTTGAACTGAACAGGCGCACGACCACCAGTCACGAATAATATTAATCCAGACACGTAATGCCGTGCCGCCAGATGGCACGATAGATAAATAAAGAGGAAAACCATGAAAGTTTATTACGACAAAGACTGCGATCTCTCCATCATCAAGGGCATGAAGGTAACTATTGTCGGTTACGGCTCACAGGGCCATGCCCATGCCAATAACCTGAAGGAGTCGGGTGTCGATGTTACCGTAGCACTACGCGAGGGTTCTGCATCTGCGGCCAAGGCGCAGTCCGCCGGCCTGACAGTAAAGAATGTGCCCGACGCAGTAGTAACTGCCGATCTGGTAATGATCCTGACCCCGGACGAGTTTCAGTCCCATCTGTACAAGGCGGAAATTGCGCCAAACCTGAAACAGGGTGCGACGCTGGCATTTGCCCATGGTTTCAGTATCCACTACAACCAGATTGTGCCGCGCGCCGATCTGGACGTAATCATGATCGCACCGAAGGCACCGGGTCATACCGTGCGCAATGAATTCACCAAGGGTGGCGGTATTCCGGACCTGGTAGCGGTATATCAGGACGCGTCTGGTAAAGCCAAGGCGACTGCCATGTCCTACGCGTCGGCGATTGGCGGTGGGCGTACCGGTATTATCGAAACCACATTCAAGGACGAAACCGAGACTGATTTGTTTGGTGAGCAGGCAGTCCTTTGTGGTGGCGCGGTCGAATTGGTCAAGGCCGGTTTCGAAACATTGGTGGAAGCCGGGTATGCGCCGGAGATGGCGTATTTTGAGTGCCTGCATGAACTCAAGCTGATTGTTGACCTGATGTACGAGGGTGGTATCGCCAATATGAACTACTCGATCTCCAACAACGCGGAGTATGGTGAGTATGTCACCGGCCCCAAGGTGATCAACGAAGAAAGCCGCTGGGCGATGAAAGAGGCGCTGCACAATATCCAGACGGGCGAGTACGCCAAACGTTTCATCCTGGAAGGCCAGACCAATTATCCCGAGATGACGGCGCGTCGCCGGTTAAACGCTGCTCACCAGATTGAACAGGTCGGCGGACAACTGCGAAGCATGATGCCGTGGATTACAGCCAATCAGTTGGTGGACAAGAGCAAGAACTGATTTAAACCGGAACAGGAAGACGTAATCTCATGGCAATTGCCCGACATCCGATACTGGCGCGGGAAGGCTGGGTCGATATTATTGTGCTGGGTTCGGCCGGTACAGCAGTTCACTATTTTGCCGGTTGGCCCTGGGCGATACCAATCTGGGTGTTGCTGGCGTTTGTCACCCAGTTCTTTCGTGATCCGCATCGCAAAATTCCGGCCTTACCCTCTGGCATCATCTGCCCGGCAGACGGTCGCGTGATTGCCGTCGGCGACATTCACGACCCTTATCTCGACCGCGATTCGCGTCGGGTGAGTATTTTCATGAACGTGTTCAATGTGCATTCAAACCGCAGCCCGACCGAAGGTGTTGTCAAGGAGCGTTGGTATAATCCCGGCCGTTTTTTCAATGCCTCACTTGACAAGGCCGCAACCGAAAACGAGCGCAACGCACTCTGGATTCAGACCGACGAGGGTGACGATATTGTGGTTGTCCAGGTGGCAGGCCTGATCGCCAGGCGTATACTGTGTTACAAACAGCCAGGCGAAAGGATCGGCCAGGGTGAGCGCTTTGGCTTCATTCGTTACGGTTCGCGCGTTGATGTCTACTTGCCGGCCAGTGTCGAAATCAAGGTTAGCCTGGGTGACAAGGTAAAAGCCGGCAGTGACGTGCTGGCCACGCTTAAGCGCTAGCGTACTTCACTTCCACCAACCGGAGTGGCAATGTCAAATTCTGAGACCAACCCGGATCCAGCGGCAACCGTTACCGAGATTCGCTCGCGCGGTCGCCGTCCCGGCATCTATATCCTTCCCAGCCTGTTTACGACGGCCGGCCTGTTTGCCGGTTTTTACGCCATCATTCAGGCGGTCGGCGGAAATTTCGAAAGAGCCGCCATCGCTATATTTATTGCCATGGTCATGGATGGGCTGGACGGTCGGGTGGCACGGCTTACACATACCGAAAGTGATTTTGGTGCCCAGTACGACAGTCTGGTGGACATGGTCGCCTTTGGTCTGGCGCCGGCGCTGGTGATGTATGTTTGGGCCCTTTCCGGGCTCGGTAATCTCGGCTGGGTGGTTGCTTTTATCTACAGTGCTGGTGCCGGCTTGCGACTGGCGCGATTTAATATTCAGGTCGATGTTGTCGACAAGCGTTATTTCATCGGACTGCCGAGCCCGACTGCGGCGGCGGTGGTTGCCGGTTTTATCTGGCTGATGGATGCCGCTGGCCTTCCCGGGAAACAAATCAGTATTTTCGGGCTGGTATTCACCCTCGCGGCGGGCGTCCTGATGGTCAGCAACATCCGCTATCGCAGCTTCAAGGATCTTGATCTGAAAGGACGGGTACCATTTGTCACGATTCTTGTGGTACCGCTGATTTTTGTCGCTGTTTTTCTCTATCCGCCCCAGGTGCTCTTCGCGACCGCTGCCCTGTATACCCTTTCCGGCCCGATACAGGCGCTCTGGCGCGTTACTCGGAGTCGGGGCAAGGCTTCCGGCAACGGTGAAGATCAGGCTGACGGAAAATAGTGGCTCCAACCCTTGGAATTCACTGTCAGGGCATATATATTCAATTCATTAGCGGATGAAACGAAATATGTATCGAGCCATTAATCAAGCAAGCTTTTGCAACAGTGCCGTTTCCGGCGCTGCGCGCGTTGCCTTGTCCGCGAATGCCCTCCAGCTATCCCTGCTACTGCTGCGCCGTTAGGCGCCCACATCATTTTCACAAGTCCCTGAACGGGGACACCCAGGCAAGAATTTCAGGATCAGTCAGTTTGACCGACAGGTGCGGTACAATCCGGTCAATAAGTAGAGGACACCATGAGTGAAAAATTAATTATTTTTGATACCACCTTGCGCGACGGCGAGCAGAGCCCGGGCGCGTCCATGACCCGTGATGAAAAGGTGCGCATTGCCAAGGTGCTGGAAAAAATGCGCGTGGATGTAATCGAAGCGGGTTTTCCAATCGCCAGTGCCGGTGATTTCGAATCGGTAAAGGCGGTGGCCGAGGCGGTCAAAGACTCCACCGTCTGCGGTTTGGCACGTGCAACCCAGGGCGATATCGATCGCGCCGCCGAGGCCATCAAGCCGGCCAATAGCGGGCGTATCCACACATTTATTGCCACTTCCCCGATTCATATGAAGGAGAAACTTCGCATGGACCCGGACAAGGTGCTGGAGCAGGCAGTCTGGGCGGTGAAACATGCACGACAATTTACCGATGATGTCGAGTTTTCCCCGGAAGATGCAGGTCGCTCGGAGCCGGATTTCCTCTGCCGGGTACTGGAGGCGGTTATTGATGCGGGTGCACGGACCGTTAACATTCCTGATACCGTGGGTTACAACATACCGACCCAGTTCGGTAGCCTGATCGCGGAGTTGCGAGAGCGTGTGCCCAATTCGGACAAGGCGGTTTTTTCAGTCCATTGTCACAACGACCTTGGGCTTGCGGTGGCCAATTCGTTGTCGGCGGTGATGAATGGTGCCCGCCAGGTCGAGTGCACGATCAACGGGCTGGGTGAGCGCGCCGGTAATGCATCACTTGAAGAAATTGTTATGGCCGTGCGTACTCGTCAGGATGTGTTTCCCTGCGACACTACGCTTGATGCGACGCAGATCGTATCGGCCTCGCGCCTGGTGTCGAATATCACCGGGTTTGCTGTACAGCCGAACAAGGCCATTGTCGGTGCCAACGCATTCGCTCATGAGTCGGGGATTCATCAGGATGGTGTGCTCAAGAAGCGCGAGACTTATGAGATCATGCGCGCGGAAGATGTTGGCTGGACCACCAATCGCATGGTGCTTGGCAAACACTCGGGGCGAAACGCGTTTCGTACTCGCCTTAAGGAACTGGGTATCGAATTCAAGTCAGAGGAAGATCTCAATTCGGCCTTCGCCAGGTTCAAGGATCTTGCCGACAAGAAGCACGAGATCTTTGACGAGGACCTTCAAGCGCTGGTTACGGAGGAGGGCACCGAGCAGGAGAACGGGCATTTTCAACTGGTCTCGCTCAAGGTGTGTTCACAGACCGGTGAGGTTCCCGAGGCGGAGCTCGTGGTGGCCGTCAATGGTGACGAGCAGCATGGCGCCGCGACGGGCGGTGGTCCGGTGGATGCCGCATTCAAGGCAATCGAGTCTATTGTTCAAAGCGGCTCAGGATTGCAGCTTTACTCGGTAAGCAATATCACCAGCGGTACCGACTCGCAGGGTGAAGTGACGGTGCGTCTTGAAAAGGCGGGCCATATCGTCAATGGTCAGGGCGCCGATACGGATATTGTGGTTGCTTCAGCCAAGGCATATATCAATGCCTTGAACAAACTGATTCAGCCCACAGATCGGGAGCATCCGCAGGCTGATCAGCCGATATAAGAATTCGCAGGACGCTGGCCAGCAAAAAGGATTACTTGTTCAATTCCTTTTTGACTGGCTCGGTGGCCTTGTGAAGTGTCTCGCGAGCCTCTTCAACGATCTCCTTGCCGGTCTCGCTAGCGCGTTTTTTCACCTGCTCCTTTACCTCGGTGTTCTTGAACGGGTTGCTCAATAACGGCTCGTCCCGTCCAAAATTAATACCAAGTGGAAATGCGACAATAGCGCCGACGATCATTCCGACAAAAAAGTATTTCATATACTGGATCATTTTTCTGGCTCACTCGGTGGTGGAATTCCGTTAATATTAACTTCCATTGAACTCGCCGGCCACCATGTTAGGTAACTTTGCCAAACCATTACGATTAATACCGATTCTTGCGTTGCTGTCGCTGGGTATTGCTCTTTCCTGTGTAAATCTGAAAGCTGGCGAACCACCTCTGCTAAAGGCGGGTTGGGGCTGGCGCGTTGTGCAAAATGGTTTGAAACTGGTCGACAATATCGTGGTTGCCGATAACGGTACGCTATATGTAACTCTTGAGCAGGGCCCGGGTGATGGACAGCTGGTAAAACTGACAAACGGAAAGATCGAGGTGCTACTGGAACAGCTGGATCGGCCGGACGGGCTAGCCATGGCCGGAGACACACTTTACGTGACGGAGGAGGTAAGCAACGGACGTGTCCTGTCGTATCACCTGAAAACTAAAGCACTTAAGGAGCTCGCGCGCTTGCGCAAGCCCGAGGGTATTGCGGTGCTCGCGAATGGCAACCTGATACTTGCCGAAGATGTCGGCAATGGCCGTCTCTTGCGCCTGGACAAGGATGGCAAGCTCAGCGTGCTGGCAAGCGGGTTGAAACGGCCAGAAGGGTTACGTGTCTCAGCCGACGGCGCAATTTTTATCGCGGAGACAGTTACCGGAACAATACTTAGTTACCATGACGGCAGGATCACGGTGCTACTCGAAGGTCTGAACAAGCCGGATCAGCTTGCCATCGACGAAGATGGTAGTCTCTGGATTGCGGAAGACAATAATCCAGGTCGGGTGCTGCGCTTTCGGGGTGGATCCCTTGAAGTAATCGCCTCGAACCTGGCTTCGCCGCAGGGGCTGGCATTTGATAACAAGGGCCGTCTTTACGTGGCTGAACAGCATCGCCACCGCATTCTGCAACTATTTCCTTCCCCGTGATCGGTCCGGACTTTGTTTTGCCTCTCCCTGCCAGTATCCTAGAGATATGAGCAATGACGCCACCAAGTTTCAGTACCTGGATGCCATGGGGATTCAGGTCTGGCAGCGACGAAACCCAGCAGTCGTGGCGATCCCAAACGATGTTGCGAGTTCGCCGGTGGAGCCCGCCGCTACTGCGGCTGTCCGGCCAATCGATGACGTCGCCAGCCTGGACTGGGATGCGCTGGCGAAAACGGTTAGCGCATGTGAACGCTGCGGGCTGCAGCAGACCCGCACCCGGACGGTGTTCGGGGCTGGCAACCCGCGAGCGCGCTGGGTATTTGTTGGCGAGGCACCCGGGGCAGACGAGGACCGCCAGGGCGAACCATTTGTGGGCCGTGCCGGCCAGCTCCTGAATGCGATGTTATTTGCTCTGGGCTTGAACCGGAAAGACGTATTTATCGCCAACGTCCTCAAGTGCCGCCCTCCGGAGAACCGTGACCCGCGACCCGGGGAAGTCGAACAATGTGAGCCGTATCTCATTCGTCAAATCGAACTCATTCAGCCTGCCATCATTGTTGCCCTGGGTCGCCATGCAGTTCATAGCCTGCTGAAAACCGACGAGGCCCTCGGCAAGCTTCGCGGCATGCAACATGACTATCATGGCATTCCACTGGTTGCGACCTATCACCCGGCCTACTTGTTGCGTAGCCCGGGCGAAAAAGCCAAGGCGTGGGATGATTTGAAACTGGCCCATTCAATCGTGGCAGTTTCATGAGCGCGGTCATCAAGTCCGCTGCACCGGCTATCCGTCCGATGGAAATCATGGATATCAAGGCGGTGATGAAGGTGGAGCAGGCGGCGTATGATTTTCCGTGGACGCCGAACATTTTTCGCGACTGCCTTCGCGTCGGCTATTACTGCTGCGTACTGGAAGACCGCGCGAATATTATTGGCCATGCGGTTATGTCCTATGCGGTAGGTGAATGCCACATCCTGAATCTGTGTGTTGACCCGGATTATCAGGGACAGGGACTTGGTCGAAAACTAATCCTGCATTTGCTCGATGTGGCGCAACGAAACAACGCCCGTATCGCTTTCCTGGAGGTCCGGCTATCCAACGCCAGTGCGTACAATCTCTATCAAACCCTGGGTTTTGCGGAAGTAGGTATCCGCAAGGACTATTATCCCGCAAAGAATGGCCGTGAAGACGCCATGATTCTGGCTTATGATCTTGATGGCGATCCCGACGAGTTTGAAAAAATATACAAGAGGTAAGTGTGGAAAGTAGAGAAATGGGCCTTGTGGTTGCCCAACAATTAACCGGTATTGACGATCTTCACTATGGATTCTGGGAAGAGGGAGTTGAGCCGACGGTTACCGGCATTATTGCCGCGCAAAAACGGTACACCGCGCAACTGATTGATACTATCAAGCAATATTCCGGCGAACCGGCTGCGACAAGGATACTGGATGTCGGTTGTGGTACCGGGTTGATTCTGAGAGAGCTGCTCGATCAGGGTTACGCTGTTGATGGTGTAATTCCTGCAGCCTATTTGAAAAAACAGGTCGACACCCGCCTTGAGCAGAGCAAGAGTGATTATCAACCCAGAATATACGAATGCAATTTTGAGGACTTTCCGCCGCGCGATTGCGCGAATCAATACGACATCATTCTCTACAGCGAAAGCTATCAATATATCTCGATGGCAGCGGGTTTTCCGCTGATGAAAAAATTGCTCAAGCCGGACGGCAAGGTGGTGATTTGCGATTTCTTTAAAACCGAGCACGCCGGTGACGGTGGACCAGGTGACGGCAGCTTTGGCGGTGGTTTCGCCCTGTCTGAGTTCTACGAACAAGTGGAAAAGCACGGATATCGTATTTTGCTGGACAATGACATTACCCGGAATATCAGTCCTACCATCGCTGTGGTTGACGAGATGTTGATGCAGCGGATCTATCCTGCGGTGCAGACGCTAAACGCCTTTATGGAAACTCGCCATCCCAACTGGACCAGACTGTTGACGTGGATATTGCGTAAGCGCCTGGCAAAAATGAAGTTCAAGTATTTTTCCGGTTATCGCAGCCAGGCCGTGTTTGAACGCTACAAGACCTATCACCGAATCGTGCTGGAAATGGTTTAAGGCATACGACGCAGATAGAGACCAAAAGAACGTACGCTGCCCTGCGGGGTTTTTATTCCAACTACTTCTGCGCGTCGCCACTCGCCAAGGTCGTTCTTGATTACCAGCGGCAAGTCAGGCGATTTCGATGGCCCGGTTACCGCAACACATAGTGGCTGGGCATCCAACGCCTCATGTTGGCGCCAGTAATCAAACTGGGTAAGCCTGGACCCGGGTGCGGCGGTAATCGCATAGGCATCCTGTAAATGCAGACCCAGTTCGGCTGCAGTCAGATAATACGGATAACCATCATTATCGAATCCCGGTAGCGCGATTGCACGGCAGCTTATCTTCTGTCCCACGCCATTACTTTGTTTCTGGCGCCAGTAGTTCAGTCGATCGGCTACCGTATGCCAGCCCATGCCATTGGACGAGTGACCGTTAGGCAGCGGACCGATACCGACGACGGTCGACCATGCCGGGAAACGCAACAGGTTCGCCGCTGTCAGCGAGAACACGGCCAACACTACAACAATGATGACCCTGGTCCGATGAAACTGATTGCCTGAACCATTCGCTGCTGACTTGCTACCAAGCCATTGTTTCAGTGCCACGCCCAGGAGAATGCTGCCCGGTATGTAGGCCATGGCGGGCCAGCTTGCGTGGCCTTTAGTTAACAGGTTGGTAAAGCCGAAAAAGGCCAGCGGGAACCAGAAGCCGGTGCGTATCAATGTAGCGGCATAGCTTTGCGGATTTTTTATGTAAGCCGACAATCGGACTGAGGCAATCACCATTGCCACAAAGACCCAGGGCAGGACCACGCCGAGCTGATTTACGAGGTAAAAAACAAGATTGTCGAACCACGAGCCAGTATCCGCGCTGGTACCGTGTTTCCACTGGAACGCGAACGATGCCCATTCATTCTGGTAGTTCCAGATGACGACGGGTGAAAAACACAACAACGCAACGACACCGGCTGCCCACGGCCATGGTTTTTTCAACTCGCCGCGGGCACCGGGGTTGAGCAGCAGTGCAATAAATATTGCCGCGGGCACCAGTACCATATTGTATTTTGATAACATCCCCAGGCCGGTCATCACGCCGGCGACGAGCCAGAGCCGGGTGGAGGATTCGTTCACCGCACGTGTGGCGAAGTAATACGCCAGCGCAGAAAAAAGCATTAACCCTGAATCCGGTCCGACGATATGAAAACCGGCCTGGTAAATCGGCAGGCTGGCGAATACCATCAGTGCAATCCAGCCTGCCTTGCGGCTATCGGCAAGCTCCGTCGACAGCCGGAAGACTACCCAGGCCGCCGTTGACCAGGCCGCAACCGCGGGCAGGCGAACCGCCCACTCTGCGTTACCAAAAACGCTGGTAAATACCCGTATCATCCACGGTACCAGCGGCGGGTGGTCAAAATAGCTGAGCCCAAGACGTTCGGACAACATCCAGTAGTAGGCCTCGTCAGTGTGCGGTGGAAATAGAACCAGTCCAAACACGTTGCCAACTACAAAGGCCACCAGTAAGACGAGTATCCAGCGAGGGGGTTCGGAAAATGAGGCGATCACAAACGGTTTACCATTCTGTTGCGCAGACACGAATCATACCTGCATTGGTGATAATTTGCGGATCAAAAGCGGATTCGCCTGCCAACTGACTGATTCTCAATAGGTTTGACGTGGGCCCAGACCGGGCGGGCGTTGGCCGGTAAACTTTTATTAGAAAAAACTGATATACTTCCACATCGGTTCGATCCTGATAGTCCGCCGCTGGCGGGCGATGTGCCCGATTTATATTCCGGGTTTTTACTCCGAACCAGTTACCGCCGCATTCCGCGTATCAATACATGACGCGATCGCGTTTTTTCCGCGAATCCGAGCGGCGAACTATACACTCAACACAATGAGGTTCAGGAAGTGAAAGAACTGTTTTCAGTCCAACGGATAAAGCGACTCACTGCGGCCGCGGTTTTTGTCATAGTTGGCGTGATTGTGATCAATGCGGTTCCATCAATACAGATCGCATGGGTCAGCGTTATTCTCCTGCTGACAATCTATTTATTTGCCTTCGAAATTGTTGGCGTCGATGTTGCCGCCATCACAATCATGGTTGTGCTGGGCCTGACAACATTGCTCGCGCCATTGATGGGCCTGGAAAAGGGCCTGGTGCCAAGCGAGCACCTGTTCGACGGTTTTTCTAGCAACGCAGTGATGTCGATTATTGCGGTGATGATCATCGGGGCGGGGCTCGATAAAACCGGCATCATGGGAACGGTCGCGGCCATAATCTTGCGTCGTGGCGGATCGACCGAGAAGCGCATTATCCCAATCATCTCCGGCACCGTCGGCCTGATCTCCTCATTTATGCAGAACGTTGGCGCTGCCGCTCTTTTCCTGCCGGTAGTGAGTCGCATCTCCGCCCGAACCGGGTTGCCGATGTCTCGTCTTCTTATGCCGATGGGTTTTTGCGCCATTCTCGGCGGCACGGTGACCATGGTCGGCTCCAGCCCGTTGATTTTGCTTAATGATCTGATTCTGACATCGAACAAGGCATTACCGGCGGCCCAACATATGGAGGCCTGGTCCCTGTTTTCCGTCACGCCCATCGGTTTGGCGCTGCTGGCCACGGGCATTCTGTATTTTGTTCTGGCCGGTCGCTTCGTCTTGCCGGTGAGCGC
>Ga0209536_100015916_pt1 | contig 10709 bp, 8 predicted proteins | sample DeeMarSeWOR28_12_FD_187461 | JGI IMG/M metagenome (GOLD analysis project Ga0209536, IMG submission 187461) | Marine sediment microbial communities from White Oak River estuary, North Carolina - WOR-2-8_12 (SPAdes) (version 2) | ecosystem: Environmental > Aquatic > Marine > Intertidal zone >...
CTGAAGGGCCTGAGTGGAGGCAAACCATCACGCTCTTCCCACAGGACGCTTTGCCCCCTGGTGCGCTTGAAGCCGATTGGATCACCACCTCCTCGGATTGCTGCCAAATCACCTATCTCACCGGAACGGCGGCAGAGCGCGATATCGAAGAGATCCTCAAATGTGTTGATGACAAAGCTTCAGAGAGTCTTGGCCAAATGAGGACGGATCAAAAGCCAGATATCCACCTTGTTTTGATGCCACGGGTTTTAGGGCAGGGGGGATTTGCCAGCCGTGAAATCTATATCTCTTACCTAGACCGCAATTATGCCGGCGAGGATTTTGAGCATATCTTTCACCATGAAACTATCCACATTATCGATATGGCGTTGGGGGGGGATGTTTTCCCAAGAATCCTGGTGGAGGGGCTTGCGGTTTACCACACTCAAGGGCATTATAAAGTGGACCCGCTTCTCCCTCGGGCCGCCACCCTGTTGGATCTCGACTGGTATATTCCGCTTTTGGAATTGGCTGGGGATTTTTATTTCCACCAACATGAGATCGGCTACCTGGAAGCGGGCGCGCTGGTCGAGTTCATGGTCACCCAGTGGGGCTATGAAGCATTTGATTCATTTTATCGAGACATCTACCCTCTCTCAGAGGGTAGAGATGATGTCAGGGATATTGATGGGGCTCTCCAACGCCATTTCGGAATCACATTTGTCGAGTTGGAGGGACAATTCCTGGCAGCGCTGCGTAGCTACCCCGTCGAACCAGAGCTGCGTGAAGATGTATACCTGACTGTTCGATTGTTCGAAACCATCCGCCGCTATCAGCAACTCCTCGATCCTTCTGCCCATTTCCTAACAGCCTGGTTAGTGACCCTCTCGGATTTTCAATCGCACGATATTGCCGCCGATTACCTGCGCCATCCCAGTCAGTTAGGGAACTTGACGATAGAAACCCTACTGATCGCGGCCCAAGAGTCGTTGTTGGAAGGTCGTTTTACAGCAGTGAGGGATAGCTTGGAAGCGGTTAATGCGGTATTGGACCGCCTGGAGAATGAGCACCCTGACCCCTTTGCTGCCCATCCTTTATCTGAACGCCATTATCGCATTATCGTTTTTCTATTGAAGGCTGGATATCAAGCACAAGAGATTCGTTTAAATAGAAATTCGGCCCATGTCATGGCGACACAGATCGGGCCGAATCTAATTCCGTTATTCGTTAAGTTTAATGAAGATGTTCTACAATGAGGATGACCTATCGGCACCCAGGGATCAGGTTACCAAAAACCTGACACCACATATTTTGGGCATCGATGTACCATAGCCCAACTGCAATTGCGCAGATTCCCATCACGAGAACCACAGCACACCCGATAATCAGGGCCCGGCTGGCGCCCTTCTTTGGCGCGGCAGCTGGCCCGGGTGGGACCTGCCTGCGGGGTTGTGCTTTGGGCTGGGCTGGAGCCGGTTGAGCGCCTCTAGAGGCGAGGGTTGCATCCGCATCAACACCGGCCAGCTCATAAACCAGGGTGACGTTATCGCCAACACGAATGGTTTCACCAGAGTGGAGAGCGCGTTGGCCTGTGACGCGTTGTTCATTTACGAAAGTGCCGTTGGTTGAACCAAGGTCTTCGATGGTGTACCCATCCCCCTGTAGGAATAGCCGGCAGTGGCGGCGTGAGACCTCAGCATCGTTGATGACGATTTCATTTTTGATATCACGGCCGATGGTGAGTTCGTCGCGGGTTAGTTCAAAGGTCTTCCCGGGTACTGGCCCCTGCTTCATGACCAATTGATATTGTGCCATAGTTTTTCTCCTACCTCAATCTTGTTCTACTCTTAGTTTACTAACTTTCAAAATCGCTGTCAACAATCACTCATAATAATACCCTGGAATAGGGGTTTATGTCAAAAGTTAGTGTATGGATTCACAAACCCATTTGTCCCACCTTTTCCCTCTACCTAATCTCCCAAACATCGCCTATAGAGGTCGGTCTGCAAGATTCCTTCTGGGTCGACTTGGGATTTTAATCTTTTGAATTTTTTCACCGTCGCCTCGCCAAGGAAACTTCGCACCGCATCGGGGGTGAGGGTGCTGTCTTTGGCGAAATAAAAACGCCCATTGCCTTCTAATACGATTTTATTCAAGTCACGGGTCAGTTGAATCAGTTTGGAGCGCCTTCGGGGGGGCACTTTGAAATCCATGGCCAATGAGAAACCGTCCACAGCGTGGCTGAATAAGAATTTGTCTGGGCGGTGTCGTTTGGTGACGCCCAGGTAAGAAGGTAATCGTCGCCATTTACACAACTTGAGGATGTCTGTGAAAACCTCATAAGCTGTCTCTTTTGGCAGGAAACTCTGGTATTGGATCAGTCCACCTTTGCCATAAGCCCGTTCCCAGTTGGGGACATAATCCAACAGGAAAGTGAAGGCCACCAACGACTGCAAATAGCGTTTCTTATGGCCAATGGTGCGGTTCATCAGATATTTCCCGGTGTTTCCCGCCCAGGTACCAAGGTTGTTCGTCGCCAAACTCAGGAACCGCCACACGATTGATTTGGGTATTAGACCAAAGAGATTATCTGGGAGGTCCTGGTTATCGGCATTCAGGGTTTGGGCGGGGTGAGGGTCGTCGCCAGGTTTCAAGTAATTGGCGCTGTGCATCTGTCCGCGGCCAAGCCCGCGCTCTCCGGCCGTACAATCTACCCATCCAACGATGTAATCATTCTCTTTTTCTCGGTCTGTCGCTTCTAAAACAGCCTTGAGGTTCGGTTCTGCCCAGGCGTACACATCCAGGTTGCCGGAATAGACCTTCTTCATTTGTAACGTGATCGAGGTGAACACACCCAATAAGCCCATCCCACCGATGATGGCGTGAAATAAGTCTGTGTTTTTCTTCGGGGAACAGGTCACCTGACGGCCATCTGGCAGAAGCGCATTGAATTTTAAAACGTGCTCCCCCATTGTCCCGGCTTTCCAATTGTTCTTCCCATGTACGTTGGCACCCAGGCATCCGCCGATGGTGGGAAACATGGTGCCAGGCGTCACTGGCGACCACCAGCCATCATCCAGAGTATAACGCCACAACTGCTCGATGGTCACGCCGGGCTCCACGGTGATGATACCGGCCTCAGGATCCCATTCGAGGATACGGTTCATGCGTCGAAAATCGAGCAACACCCCCCCACTGTTCAAGGCCGCATCTCCATAACTGCGTCCCGCGCCGCGTAAACCGATCGTGGCGCCTGTCTTGTTCGCCTGTTCGAATAAATCGGCAATCTGCTCTGTGAGGACAGGGCGGTAGAGATAGACCGGGCAGCTGATAGAATGCCCGAAATTCTCTATGGCGGACAACCGTTCAGCCGGTAAAATCGAGGGTATGACGTTGTTTTTCAAAAAGATAATCTCCTGAAGATGAATGAAGGCGTGTGTTGAATGATCAACATAATCAGTCGCCACCATTTCGGTGCGTAGATGACCTGCCTGCGTCTGCGGATTGCTCGCCAAATATCATCAGCCAGTTCTTCAGGGGAAATGACACCAAAGGTAGTCGGGGCATTTTTAAGTAATTCGGTTTGGACAAAGCCAGGTTTGACTGTGAGTACATGCACGCCACTGCGCGTCAGTCGGTTGCGGAGGGCTTCCAGGTAGGTGCTCAAACCGGCTTTGGATGTGTTGTATGCCGGGTTGCCCACCCGCCCACGATCTGCCGCCACGGAGGAAATACCGACGATATGTCCCCGCCCCATCCGCTCGAACAAGGTGGCTGCCTGCCCCAACCAAGCCATGGCGCCAAGTAGATTAACTTCGATCATCTCCCGTTCTTTTTCAAAATCATACTCCGAGAACCCAAACCGGTGCTGCACGCCCGAGACATACACAAACAGGTCGATGTGTTTGAGGTCTTTCAACACTTGCTGGAAAAGCGCTGGGATTTTGTTGTATTTGGTGACATCGTGTGGGTAAAACACGGCGGTGGTTTTCCCGAACTGCTGGTTGATCTCTTTGCAAATGTCATCAAGGGCTTTGCGCCTTCGGGCGAGCAGGGCAACCCGATGGCCTTCTTGTGCCAGTTTACGGGCTACCGCTTCTCCAATCCCAGAAGAAGCGCCAACCACCACTGCACAGGGCATGGGGTCCAACGGGGAATCAATAGGTGCATTTGAAGAATCATTCATATGGGTAAACTCCCTTTTTTAGTTAAGCCGCAATCCTCCTCAGGACATCTCCATTATATGCCTAACATTTGAAATTTGGCAGGGTCTTATTCGTGATGGCTGCCGTGGCTGTGCACATGCCCGTGAGTCAATTCCTCCTCGGTAGCAGCACGCAGGTCGAGTACAGTGACTTCGAAATGGAGGGTTTTTCCGGCCAGGGGGTGGTTGGTGTCGAGTTTGACCGTATCCTTCCCCACTTCAACGATGCTTGCCAGCATGATATCCCCATCTTTATCGGTCACTTCCAGCTCAAGGCCCACCTCAAGTGGCAGGTTTTCAGGGAACTCGTCGCGAGGTACGTCCACAATGGCTTCTTCGTCAATTTCGCCATAGCCGTCCCCTGGGGCTACTGTCACCTTTTTACTCTCACCTACCTTTGTGCCTGCCAGTTCACGCTCCAAACCGGGGATGATGTTTTGATGTCCCTGCAAATATTCTAGTGGACCTTCTTCCTCAGATGAGTCCAGAATCTCGCCATCTACTGTTAAGGTGTAGTCTATGGTTACAACGACATCATCTGCAACTCGTGTGATTTTTTCATCTTTCGCCATCTTAACCTCCAAGACGCAAACGGAAAATTACGCCAAGCCGAGGGATTATATCATGCTACGAATTCGCTTGGTGTTGTTGTATAATAGGTGTATTGATTGCTCTCATCCGTTTGAGGAGGAGTTGGTTATGATTGTAGCGAAGCAAGTTGCTGATTTCTTAACTGTATTCCGGGTTGTTCTGGCATTTTCCTATCCATTCATTGGGCTAACTTATGGCGCAGATGCTCTCCCCCTTGCCATCTGGATTCTTTTAACCAGTTGGGTCACTGATGCTTTAGACGGCCCACTCGCTAGGCGAAGCAGCAGACAGTACCATACCTGGATTGGTGACAACGACCTGGGCGTCGATATGACCGTTTCATTGGGATTGCTCATCTATATGATCCTATCGGGTTATGTGTCCCCCCTTCTCGGTGTTTTCTATATGCTGCTCTGGGGGGCGTATTTCTTGCGTTTTGGGATCCCCCGCTCCATGGGCATGTTAATGCAGGCACCGATTTACTTCTTTTTCGTTTGGGTGGCGATGACTGAAATGCCAAATCCTGGGTACTTGCTGGTGGTATATCCATTTTTGATCACCGCTATTACCTGGCCGCGTTTTCCCAAGGAGATCGTCCCAGGGTTTTTAGAAGGCATGAAGCAGATTGGGGGACGGAAATCAAGAGAAGCCTGACCATACCCGCCGATTAGACCTAACTAATCCGTTAGTCCTAATTTGACCACAGCCAGCTTATTCTGTGGTATAAACCCCGTTCGATTATCAATTTCGAACGGAGATATGGATTGGCTTTTTCCCAACAAGTTTTTTACCCAACCAATTTTACACTGCCACACATCCCCTGGTTTGCGCGCCTCAAAGATATCGGTAGAGGGTTGTTCAGGGTTCCCGTACTGAAACGGCTAAAACCATGGGTTACACGGGCGCTGTCGGTCATTCATCCCCCTAAACTTCTTATTGGCCGACATTATCCCCATAAAAAGGGAAACCTGCCAAAGGAAGGCCTCACCATCTTAAGCGCCAACCTGTGGCACGATTGGCCTCATCACCGCCGCCTGGCAGACCGTCTTAGGGCATTTGCCCAAATGGTGGAGCAGAATTCCGCTGATATTGTACTTCTACAGGAAGTCGCCCGCACTCCTCTGATAAAAACAGATGAGTGGCTCGCTCAACAGCTGGGAATGGCATATTTTTATATTCGCGCGAATGGCGACGCGGAAGCTATCGGTTTCGAGGAGGGGCTGGCGATTCTCAGCCGCTTCCCTCTCACCGATCCACAAGCCCAACAGTTGAGTGTGGTGACCAGCCCATTCACCCGCAGGATGGCACTCAGCGCGCATGTCGAGACGCCTTTTGGCGGTCTTCGAGCTTTCTGCGCGCACCTTGGACTTATCTCGGGCCATAACGCTAATCAGGTGGAACATCTGCATGATTGGGTCAGCCTGACAGCTCGGGCGGATTCTGCTGTGATCGGCGGAGATTTCAACGCCCATGAGACTTCTTTCCAGATCCAAAAGACTAGGCGCTCCTGGCTGGATACTTTCCGTGCTTTGCACCCTGAAAAAGATGGCACCACCCACGAACTGAAAATGCCTTGGGGAAGGATTCTACGGCGAACCCGTCGAGACTACCTTTTTGTACAACCAGGAGATCGCTGCTGGCAGGTCTTAGAAGCGAGCCATTTGAAACCTGCAAATATTTACCTCTCCGATCACCAAATCGTGATGGCGCGGCTCAAGCCTGTGGGGTGTGGGGGATAAACGAGAAATCTCTTGGGGGATGACAGAGCGGCTCTGTTTGTATAATCATTTGGGAGGAAGTACATTTCTCTTTGAATTGGGGAATATGATATCATTCAGTTAAAAAGGAAGGTTGAGATGGCCAAGAAAAGTTTAGGTCACGTTGAACTGCAGTGGACCTGCCCCAACTGCGAAACGGTAAATCCTGGGCTGGTGAAGGTTTGCGAGGGTTGCGGCTCGCCCCAACCGGAGGATGTGGAGTTCCACCAAGCCGAACGACAGGAACTGATCACCGACGAAGAAAAACTGGCCAAAGCTAAGGCCGGGGCGGATATCCACTGCGGCTATTGCGGCACACGCAATCCGGCGGGTGCCACCCATTGCTCCCAATGTAAGGCTGATCTCTCAGAGGGGGCCAGGCGCAAGACCGGGCGTGTGGTCGGCGCTTTCAAGACTGGCCCGGCACAAAAGGTGGCTTGTCCGCACTGCGGTGCGGAGAACCTCGACACGGCCAGAAAATGTGTCCAGTGTGGGGGCAGCCTGCATCGCCGCCCTGAAGCGAAAAAGAAAGATGCCGTTCCCCAGGCTCAAACGGCTGAAAAGCCCAAGTCTAAACGAGGGCTTTTCGCTACGATTGGGACTGGCTTGGCAGCAGCCTGTGCGGCGATCTACTTCATCTTCTTTAGCACAACTACAACCACAGGCGTGGTTCAAAATGTGGGCTGGGAGCGGTCAGTTCCTATCCTGGAGTTCTTGCCGGTGGAATACGAAGATTGGCATGATGAAATTCCTGGCGATGGTGAAGTGATTTCTTGTGATTCAAAAGAACGTGAAGTATCTAGCAGTGGGGCACCGAACTCGGAAGAAGTTTGTGGTACGCCTTATACCGTGGATACCGGTGGTGGTGCAGCCGAGGTCGTGCAAGATTGTGAATACCACATCTACGAGGATTACTGCACCTACTCCCTCTTGGAATGGACGCCAGTGGATACGGTCACACTTTCCGGTAATGACTTCTCTCCTATGTGGCCTTCGCCTTCTATTACAAGCGAGCAGCAACTGGGAGAACAAAGTGAGACCTATACGATCACTTTTGGCGCGGAGGGCAAGACCTACACCTACGAGACCAGCGATTACGACCTCTTTATGAGCGCCGAGATCGGCAGCACATGGGAGCTGGAGGTTAACGCACTTGGTGGTGTGCAGTCCATCAGCCCATAAAAATTCCTAATCCAAACCATTACTAATGTGCTGAAGATTACATCACACGGCCCTGTAAACCGCATAGAATCATCCCGGGTTTTGCCGGTGTGGGGGTCTTATTGGACCATCGCGTATCTGATTGATGACACCTTAGTGGATAGCGGTTGTGCGTACACCGCCACTGAACTTGTTGAAGCGCTTGCCGATAAACCCATCTCCCGCATTATCAACACCCATGCCCACGAAGACCACATCGGCGGGAACGGTCTCCTCCAGAGTCAGAGAGACGGGTTGGATATCCTAGTGCACCCGCTGGCCTTACCTGTGCTGGCGAACCCCCGAGAGACCCAACCCCTGCACCCATACCGGAAGTTATTCTGGGGCTGGCCCGAACCTTCTAATGGAAAACCTCTTGAGGATGGGGCGGTGATCGAAACCGGGCGATATACTTTCCAGATTATCTACACGCCTGGCCACAGCCCTGACCACATTTGCGTATACGAACCCAAACAAGGCTGGCTCTTCACGGGAGATTTGTACGTGGGTGGGCAAGACCGGGCATTGAGAGAGGACAGTAATATCTGGGAGATCATCGCCTCGCTCAAGAAAATCGCCAAACTGCCGGCTACCACTCTTTTCCCCGGCAGTGCGCGTATCCGTGAGAACCCCGCAGAAGCCCTGGCTGAAAAAATCGACTACCTGGAGGATTTTGGCGAAAGCGTCTTGAGCTTCCATCGAAGAGGATGGTCGGTGAACGCCATCGTTCGAGAACTGTGTGGTAAACCCACACGCGTCGATTACATCACCCTGGGGCATTTTTCCAGACATCATCTGGTACGGTCCTATATCCAAAACTATACCGGAAGATAACCCTTGCCCAGTCAAAAAGGGGTGGGACGGATGCTTTCTTTGTTATTTGTAGATGATCTGGATTAAGTTGCTGTAATCATCCGTCCATAAGCGGATGTCGGTGGTGTAGCCTTCCAACTGGTCAGCCACATCATTTATTTCAGGGGAATTTAGGGTGGATGAATCCCGAGCCAGAAACATCCATTCGGATTTATATCCAACCAGATTATCCTTAGGAACTGACGAACCGATCACAATTGCCTTTAACCCAAACTCTTGTCCAAGCTGCCAAACAACTGGTTTTAAGTCGAGAAAATAATTGGTGATGTTGACAGCGATGACACCATCTGGCGCGAGGTGTTCCAGGTAGATTTCAAAAGCTTCTCGAGTGAGTAAATGCACAGGGACTGAATCGCTGCTGAAGGCATCCATGACCAACAAATCGAAATCTCGATTTTGCCCCTGGGCTAATTCATTTTGGAGGGATATGCGCGCATCCCCTGTCACGACATTCACATCGGCCGAGCTGTCCGCTAAGAATGAGAAATAATCACCCTTCCCCACCGCCAGATCTATAACCTCAGGATCGATCTCGTAAAAACGATATCTATCGCCGGGTAGCCCATGGGATGCGAGTGTCCCGATTCCTAAACCCAACACCCCTACCTTCATCCCTTGTCCAAAACGAGGATGATTACGGATCATTATCGCGATTCCACTTCCCTGCCAAAAATATGCCGTGGGAGTATTACGTTCATTAGACGCAATGAATTGAAAACCATGAATCGTTGTGCCGTTGATGTACCGATATGCTTCTCTTTTTTTATCTAAATATACCTTGGATACACCGTAAAAATTTCGGTCTTGGTATTCAAGAACTTTCGAATAATCGAGGATTGTAGTGATCGAAAAAAATAGCACCAATACGGCATGCAGACCAACAACCAGATCATGGCCGATCCTCAAAGGTCGTCTAAGTTCTTCCGTTTGGCGGACAAAAACGAGTGCAACCAACAGCACTAGAATCAAAACCCAACCGAGATAGATTTCCCAATAACCATCGAAAATTACTGGGGCGATTAGATTGACCGTCACACCCCCCAACGCCCCACCTACGGATACGAGTAAATAAAAACGCGATAGGTAGGAAGCCTGAGGGCGAAGCCGGTAGATTTCTCCGTGGGCTATCATGCAAGCAGAGAACAAAAAGAATATCAAGACACCGATCTTTGTGTAGAAATCAAATCGAGATTCCTTTACAACTAAATACATGCCGATAGAGCTTATCGCCAGCAAGAAGGTGAACAGAGGCCGGTGATAGCGACCTTCTCCCGAAAAACTCAACACAAACGTTAACAGGTACACAGCCAACGGGACCACCCATAGGAGTGGGATAGGCGCAACTTCTTGGGTGATCTGACTGGTGGTTGCTAATAGCAAGATAGAACTGGTGGCACTTAAACTGACCCACATAAATTGGTGAATTTTATGTGGTTTTTTTGCTTGTTCATCTATTTTCGGGTTGTCAGCTTGGCTCATCCCCCTGCCCTCACGGTGGTCTGTCCGGGTGACGATAACTCCTGTCAACAGAGCGAATAACACATACCCTGCTGTCCACATCCATGCTTGAACATGAAGGGAAAATGCTCGCTCAATTACCAGGGGATAGGTCACCAGGGCGAGAAGAGAACCAGCGTTTGAGAGCGCATACAGCCAATAGAATGATCGCTGGGGATTGGCACGGTTGTACCAGACTTGAATCAATGAACTGTTTGACGCGAGTATAAAAAACGGGAGCCCTATCAAGACGGTCAATAGGATCAAGATGTCCCAGATGGGATTCTGGGCACCGACCGACTCCCAAGCCAACCCCGGTGTGATCGGTGTGGGCAAAAGAAGAGCCATAACCGCCAATACAAGCAGAGATATCCCTAACACGGTAGTGTGGATTTTTCGCTGTTTTCTGATTGAAGTTCGCTCAATCAACCAAAACGCATAGGCGTACCCCCCGGTCAATAAGACCTGGAAGAACATCATGGCGGTAGACCATACCGATGATGAACCTCCAAACCAGGGCAGAATCACTTTGCCAATCAGGGGCTGTATCTGGAAAATGAGAAAAGCAGAAAGAAAAATACTGATGATGTAGGTGATCATAATTGTGT
>Ga0209536_100015917_pt1 | contig 10709 bp, 6 predicted proteins | sample DeeMarSeWOR28_12_FD_187461 | JGI IMG/M metagenome (GOLD analysis project Ga0209536, IMG submission 187461) | Marine sediment microbial communities from White Oak River estuary, North Carolina - WOR-2-8_12 (SPAdes) (version 2) | ecosystem: Environmental > Aquatic > Marine > Intertidal zone >...
GCCTTCACCGATACAGACCGGCCAAACAGAATGAGCAGGGTGCCGCCTGCCGATGTGGTGATCGCCTCGGCGCCGGGGCATCCGGAATGGGAGGGGTTGAATCTGCGCGGCGAAAAGGTCAGCGATTATCCGGATCTGCTGCTGAATGATTTTGCAGGGGCGAGTCCGATGGCGCGCGTGGCTCGGATGGTTCTGACCGATCCGGAATTGGTGGTGTTCACCACGCTTGCCGGATATAGCTTCTGGCATGCATTGCAACACGAACACAAACAGTGGAGTTGGTTCGCGGTATGCTATCTCGCCATGGGACTCGGGATGTTGGTCAAGGGTCCGGTTGGTATCATCATCCCGTTAGTGGGAATCATTCCCTATCTTACGCTTACCCGGCAATGGAGCAGATTTTGGAAAAAAGGGTTTCCACTCGTCGGAGTCCTTTTGGTTGCTGCGGTGGCAGCCCCCTGGTACATCATGATGTTTCAAATCCACGGGGATGCCTATTGGGCGGCCGCACAGGCGAATACCACCGGCCGGTTCATGAATCCCATGGAAGGTCATGGGGGAACCATTCTCTTTTATCTTCCCGTTTTGTTGGTCGGCTTTTTCCCCTGGAGCGCCGTACTCCCTTCGATCTTGTACCAATCGTTCAAGCAGTGGAAAGCGTATTGGAAGGGGCAGACCGTTGTCTCTGCAGAAAAAAATCTTGAATGTTTCCTCAGCTTGTGGGTAGTGGGATTACTCGTGTTCTTTACCCTATCGGCCACGAGACTTCCTCACTATATCTATCCGTTATTCCCTGCTGCTGCGCTGCTGGTGGCACTCTGGTGGAAACGTTTTCTGGTGGAGGAGTCGCCAATCGGGTTAATGAGTTCCACCCGAATCCTCATCGGAGTGGGATATGTGTTGGGAATAGCGTTAACTTTTATCCCTGCGGTCTTTCATTGGTTCATCAAAGAGATCACCAAGGAATTTCCCGCAGCGGTGCAAGTGGAGCCGGGCTGGCTTCCATCTATATTAGGTATCATCATCGTGCTGGGGACCATGCTGATGCGCCATTTCATGATATCTGACTCGAAGCGTCATTTAGCTTCATGGGTGGGATCCGGCATGATCACTATTTTTGCGGTCGTCGCAGGATACCTGGCGCTTCCCGTCTACCAACAGTATTTTATCGGTCCACCTCAAAAATTGGCCGCGATCGCAGGGTTCAATCTTGGCAACAATGATCAGTTAATCCAGTTTGGACGCAAACGTCCTTCTCTCAGCTTTTATGCCAAACGTAAGGTCTATTTTCTCGGACTCAATGACGAGGATCTTCCGCAACACCTCTCCGCTCCCGGCCGCAAAATGGCCATCATTCAAACACCCCTCCGCGGCCAAATTCCGGAGGCCATGTCAGATTGGAAAGTCGTCCTGGATCACGGCGGCTTCTCCCTCCTCTCCAGCGAATCCTTGCTGTAAAAGCCGGAAGTGAAGCTACCCGCCCAAATGGCGTGGTTTGTTAAAAACCTCATACTATTGTCTCCGCTTCGCTCCGAGCTTCTATGTAGCACTGTGCAAAGCAAGGAGTGAGAGCCCTTTTGGCCAGACTCATGACATGCTTTGATGAAATTCCCCCTTGTCCCTATGTCCGTCTGGAAGCCCAAAAAAAGGTTAACAGGGAATACCAAGGGAACGGCGATAGAATCCTGGCCTCTTAGACAATGGTAGGGGTGAAGATCCGACTGGGGATTGTTGATGTTGGGCTATACTGGAGATGATGGGCCTCAGTGATTTCATGACGGATGTATCTGTTCTTTTGGAAAAGTATCTGTTCAGATACAAAATTTTGCTCCAGGACAGAACTTCATCCCTATGGGCTCAGGCCTCACATACTCTTTTTTTCTAGTAAATCAACAATTAACATGCATAAAGGGTAGAGGAGTGACACCCGATGAAGGCTGGCCCGAGGTTTGCTTCAATTTTGCTTCAATATAGTTAACGCATGGCGCTGCACCCTGACAAATAGATGGTCCTTACAGTCTGCACTCTTCTCTGTGTTGAGCTGGTGAATGGTGTTGGTATCCAATGCAGAGAAATTTGAGACCGAGAAGTACCGTTGTGGGGTTTTAAAAATGGTCGTATGACATACCAGGAAAATAGTTAATATTTACGAGAATGTTTTTCTTCACTAAAGGAGGGTGATATGGCGAATCAGCATCATGGTCTTGTCCCGTACAAAGGAATCGAACATCTGTGCGAGCTGGGTCCATTTCGGCCCGGTCGTTTTGCGCGCCTGTTTTCAAATCTGCCGCCCTTATACATCAACCCACTCACTCTTCATGATATTGGCAAAGCTGGCGGTAAAATGGAGGACAAAGGCACCCCCAATTTGACAAACAAAGTGCCTGCCGGTCTGATTTTCTTTGGGCAGTTCATTGATCACGACATTACTCTGGACGACAGTTCTTCTCTCACGGCGAGTAATTCCCCCGAAGGAACAGAAAACGTTCGCACACCCACGCTAGACCTCGACTGCGTATACGGGGACGGTCCTGGCGCACATCCCTATCTTTATGATGGAGACGGAAAGTTGTTGACTGGAGCGGATTATGCCGATCCAGGCAATTCAAACGACCTGAAGAACCATGATTTGCCGCGTACCCCAAAAGGTACAGCGATAATAGGTGATCCCCGGAACGACGAGAACCGGCTCATCTCTCAATTGCAACTTGGGTTTTTGCGGTTTCACAATAAAGTCCTGAATACGATTGCCGCAAAGCCTAATGCTCCCACCGGCACTCCGCTTTTCGAAGAGGCGTGTCGGGTCGTCACCTGGCATTATCAGTGGATCGTGGTGAATGATTTCTTGCGGACGATCTGTGGAAATTGGATCGTTGACGATATTTTGGCAAATGGGAGAAAGGTGTATCGCCCTGAATGCCTGGGAACGAAAGAACCCTTCATTCCCATCGAATTTTCAACGGCGGCGTACCGGTTCGGCCATACGATGATTCCTCAGAAACTCATGGTGAAGCCGGGAGGTGTCCAACATGACGTATTCGGAACAACCCTCGGAATCGGGTTCAAACCGGTCAGTAGTCTAGACGAAGTGGTGAATTGGGCTGCGGTACTGGATAGCGGAAATGGGCAATTCGCGCGGGCTGGTGCGATGGATACGAAGCTAGCTAAAGTGTTGCTCGATCTCCCATTTATGCCTCCGACGGTTCCCGCGTTTGAGCGCTCTCTCGCGGTGCGAAACCTTCTGCGAGCGCAAAGTTTCCTGATTCCATCCGGGGAACAGGTGGCCGAAGCGATTATGGCTGCGGGAGCCACTGAAATCACTACCGGAATGATTGAAACAGTTCGAGAAGAGGGTGATAAGCTTGGCTTCCCCAAAGCTACCCCCCTTTGGATTTACCTGCTTGCTGAAGGCAAGGCGATTGGACGAATGGATGAAAATGCTCAAGGGCAAAAGAAATTTGTGAAGGGGGAGGGATTGGGTCCGGTCGGCGCTCGTTTTGTTGGGGAGGTGATCATTGGGCTGCTCGAACATGACTCACGTTCTTTCCTGGGGGCCAATCGCAATTGGTCGCCTATGGATACGAATGACAAGATTGGCTCAAACGGAATAACGAACCTCTATCAACTATTGACTGCATAGGCATCAGTCTTCCAGCAACTCCTTGGAGAGAATGGAAGGGAGTGCCCCTTTTGTTCTTTCCAATGAGGTGCGCTGCCTTCAGAAGGCTGTGGACGATGAGACTATCACGGAAGCCAGCCAACCCCGGAGGAAGGCGCAGGCTAGTAATCCGGTCATGCGTTCTAAAAAAGTGAGACGACCCTCCGCGTCTGCTTCACTTCCAAAACCATAGGGAGGTATGCATAGGTGTCTCCTTCCATGCCGCATGGAAGGATGAATTTTTTTCCATCAGTTCCTGGGGTAGTACCGACTTCCTTTTTCAACTCCGACTTTCGTTTTCTTTCATAAGGGCCCTATCCGCAACAACCTCAGGGCAAATAATGATTATGTCATCTTGACATATTTCGTCGATTGACGAAATATTTGGGGACTTAATTAGCTGCTGATCATGGGCAATGGGAGTGCCACTTGCGCGGCATCTTCCTAGGAGCTTTGGAATGCTGGGAGGGGCATATCGTTGCGCACAAAAATTTGCTTCGAAAAACTGGTTCTATGCAGGACCTGAATTTAATTACACCGGCTGGCTTCCTTGTCGCAACTGGAATCGAGCTGCTCCTGAAGGCCATGGCAATTCAGGGTGATTTTGCTCCCGGCGTTAGCGGCGAAATGCCTTTCTACACGCATAGGCTGTAAGATATCGCTCGCAAGTTTCTTAGAATCTGGCTATCTGCTATTTGATGAAGAATACCTTCTCTTGGAGCGCCTTAGTTCGTTGATCGAGTGGGTTGGGCGATACCCGATTCCCAAGTAGAGTTCTGAAAAGGAACGCCGCAAGTATGAGGTTCCGGCGCGTGTGGGCGATGGGCAAAGTTCATCAACGCTCGGGAGGTCCCTGGGTCATTTTCGAACGAAAACTGGCAGGCAGCTTGTGCGCTAATCGAGAAGCTGCAGTCCATATATGACACAGTTCATGATATACCGAATCTACCCCCTGCCTAGCCCTTTAAAAGAGAATAAGGGTCAGGTCTGGCAATCAAGTCCCTATCTTTGTCCTCAAGCAGGGCATCACTTTGTTTCTTTGGGATAAATTCCATGAAGTATTGACGGGATAGGAAGGTGTGTTCTTGGGAGAGGATATACCCGGCTTGTTCCATGTCCTTGATGACTTGTTCTCTCGGAACAAGGTGGCGTTTTGAGAAGCCGAGTGTGCCAGACCGCTCATCGGCGTAGTAGTCGATGATGACCACACGCCCATTTGGGGTGAGTGCGGGCTTGATGTTGGCTAAATAAACGACATGGTCTTCTAAGTGATGATAGACATCGCACAAGAACACGATGTCCGCGTTGTTCCCAGAAAATGAAGGAGATTCTGATCCGGCCAGAATGAAACGGACTCTTTTGTCGAGCCCGAGTTTTTCCAACTCTCGTCTGTTGTAATTCAACATTTTCTGCTCGATATCAATCGCGATAACGTGTCCCGTGTCCCCCACGGCTTTTGCCAGGCGCCGGGTGAAATAGCCTGAGCCTGCCCCGATATCAATCACCATCATGCCGGGATTGATGCTCAGGGCTTCGATGACTTTTTCTGGTTGTTGATACTGATCTCGTTCGGGTCGTTCAAGGGCTTCAATATATCTGTTGATATCCCATGGTTGGTGTGCGCAGCTTGCAGTCAGACTGGCGAGAAAAGCCACAAGCAGGAGGCAAAATAGCCTTGGCCCATTGGAGGGTTGTATTTGATCTGTTGATTGATCATTCATTGTTGTCACTCTTTCATTCATGGTTGAGTCTTCAAACGGCGTTCCACTCGAAAACGTTCAATTTATAACCTCTACGGCAACGAGTTTCAAGGCAAAGGTGAAGAGATGTTTTGTGGGGTCCTTCAATTGCGGGTGGTCAATGGAAAACCCGGAAGAATTAATAAATCTGAACGTACCATGTCGCATAATTCAGGGAGGGAAAAGAGGTTTCGTCCATTCCTAGGAGGGATCGGATTGTCTTGAGCCGGAACCAGGCTAGGAGATGAGAAACCAGGAACGGACGGAGAAGGTCAGGAGAGCCATGAGGAACATGCCGACTCCTAAGGCGGCTTCGGTCCAGATGGGCTTTGGGCCAAGCCAATGGTCTGAGCCTCCGCCCTCTTGATGCAATTGATTGAGTGAATTGCCCATTTGCCAGATGATTCCTGCCAACAGACTTGCTCCAAGAATCACGGCACTTCCTGTCGTGGTCGCTAAGCCAAGACCCATGAGGAGGCGCGGCCATTGAGGGGGCGAATGCCTTTGAGATGTGGATCCTCCGTGGGACAGGTCGCGTATCCACAAGAGTCGGAGACCTAAACCTGTCACGATAGCCGTCAGACCCAGGAAAAGTGAGAGGGAGGGTTCCAATTCAATGCCTGGATGCGGAAGGAGAATCCATACCAAGCCGAAGGCGGTAACCAGCCAGGGGAGACCATGTGAGAGAGCTTGCCGGGAGACCTCCTTCCATTTGTGAGGAGGATGGACGATGGCCAGTCCTGTGACGATCCCCACCAGCAGACCGCCAAGGACATCCGTAGGGAAATGGGACCCTTTAATGACACGGCAGGTTCCTACAAATGCAGCTAACCCGAACCACACTATTTTGCCTGTTGGAAAATAGTGTGCAAGGACGGTTGCCACGGCAAACGAGGCGGTGGTATGACCGGATGGGAAGGAGTCGAATCCCTTCTCAAAGGAAGGTGCCATGTCCCAGTCCTGACCAACCATGAGTCTGGGGCGAGGGCGGCCGATGGTATGTTTCAAAATTTGTGTGAAGAGTCCGGCTACCCCGTGAGCGAGCAACGTGTGAATACAGGCAGATTTCCAGGAAGGCCAAGCCAGCCGAAAGCCGACCGCACCAATTCCCAATGAAATGAGCACCAGCGTGAGCCCGTCTCCTAGCCTATTTCCTGCATCTCCAATTTGGTCGATGAGCGGATGTGTGAAGGTTCGCACGATCTGGAGGGTGGGAAGATCCAACTGGGAAAGATAATACAACAGGCCAAGAAGGAGACTTGTAGACATTCCAGTAATCCAAAGGTTGGTATGGGTGATGAGGAAACGCGGGAGAGGTGGAGATGCGGATGGAGGTGAGGGCGGTTGGTCAGTCACAGGATTGGGAGAAGGAAAATGTTCAATTAACCTTTCACTCTTCCTCGGGAAGATGTAAACCGCAGTACGATCTTGCTTTATCCTCCCCTGACATAATGGAGGAGGAGCACCACTAAATGGAATTCCAGGCGTCCGTGCAATCCGTTAGTCTACGGCACCCAGTCTGCGAGAAAGATATTGAATTCGTGTGGGTTGGCTGCATTCCGATCAGACGACCATACCAATTGTTTTTTGTCAGGTGAGAACATCGGAAAACTGTTGAAGTGTCCATTGAAGGTAATTTGTTCGGGATGAGTGCCATCCTCGTTGATGACGTGCAAGTGAAAAGATGGACGCCCTTGATGGTCGACCGGTGTCGACACATTGGAGGAATAGATGATTCGTTTGCCATCAGGAAGAAAAAACGGGGCAAAGTTGGATCGTCCGTTGTGAGTCACCTGTGTCTTGTTGGAGCCATCGGCATTCATGATGAAGATTTCTAAATTTGTGGGTTCCACAAGGTTTTGAGCGAGCAGCTCGCGATAGGCCTTCACCTCTTCGTCGGTTGTCGGATGGTGGGCCCGATAGACAATGCGTTTGCTGTCGGGAGAAAAAAAGGCTCCGCCATCATACCCGACTTCTTCCGTCAGCCGTTGCACTCTGGTTCCGTCGATATCCATGGAGTACACATCTAAATCTCCATCTCGCACGGAGGTAAACACAATACTTCTTCCGTCCGGCGAGATGGTGGCTTCGGCATCATAGCCCGGGTTGGTCGTCAATCGTTGCAAGTCACGGGCTCCGACGTTGATGGAGAAAATGTCATAATTATCGAGAGCCCACCGGTAGCGTTCGGTCCGTTGAGGGACAGGTGGACAATAGGGGCTGTTGTGATGGGTCGAGGAAAACAGAACACGCCGGCTTCCCGGGAAAAAATATCCGCAAGTGGTGCCGCCAAGCCCCGTACTGACCCGGCTGACACTGGAGCCATCAAGATTCATTGTGTAAATCTGATAGCAGGATCGCAAAGTTTTGCCGTCCGGTTCCAAGGTGGACTGGTACACAAGTTTATAGCCGTCCGGGGAAAAATACGCTTCCGCATTTTTCCCGGAAAATGTGAGTTGCCGGATATTGGCCAAGTGAGGTTCCGGTCGGATTTGTTGCGTGGTCGCTGTCGGTGGCTCCTCAGCCCATCCTGGGGAATGTACGAGTAAGAATATGATGGTCCAGGTCGCTATTGCTGTCAGAAATTTCATTCTGAGTCTCCAAGTCACGGTGGGCACAGTTACCTTCTCATACTCCCTCCTGGCACAAGAGGGAACCTGACTGCTGATAGTATGAATTTGTTCTTTTTGCATTAATCCGCCTCATGGTGTCGGGATGAACAATTTGTTTGCAGAGTCTACGGGCTGAAACATCCCGCGGGCAATTACCTTCCCTTGCTTGAACACAAGATAACTATCCCACCCGTAAAAAAACAACAGTCGTGAAACGGGCGTGACCGCTTCCGGAGACCATCCGAAAAAGAAGGTTACGGTATGTTCGGCCATACGAGGATGGGGGCAGGAAATCAGGAAGGCCATTTCCGGGCCCTCGAATGCTTGTTCCCTGATGGAGATCTGCCCCGGTTGGATGTCCATGGCCTTGTCGCAATTCTTGAAGGAACCGGATTCCAAAAGACGACGGGCAGAGGGTCCGATGACCAGGTAGGAGGCCGGTTCGGAAATAACCGGATTATCGGCTTGGATTGTCTCGACGCCGGTTTGCCCATCCAGACGTTGCAATAAGGTTTCCAAGCTTTGTTCCTCATCCTGCGTCATGGTTTGAGGTCGGATGAGAATTCGACGGGTATCGGTTTCCCACCTATTTAACATGGGCGGGAGTTGATCCCGTTGAAAGCGGAGCAGAAGATCATGTTTGGGATCGATGGCTATGGTCGTCGGCATCGCCGGGAGATGAAGCGTGAATGGTTGTGTGGATCGATCAACGTTGAGAAGGGTGTCATGAGTGAGTCCCCCATGCAGATCGAGGTGAACGGGAAGCTGGATTTTGAATGCGGGTTCGGTCTGCAGAATAGTTCCGGTCATTGTGACGTGGCCCCGTTGCCCGGGATCTTCCCGGACCATGATATTCTGGATATGCACGGTTGGCGCGCCTGACCGATCGATCCATTGTTGGAAAAACCAACCGAGGTCTCTTCCCGCCGCATTGGAAAAGATCCGGAGAAGATCGTTCCACTCCAGGTATGTTCCCGTCCCTTCCTGAATCATCCGGCGAACCCCGTTAAAAAATGCCCCGTCTCCCGTTTCCTGGCGGAGCATGTGAAACACCAGGGCTGTTTTTTGGTACCCAATTGCATTATCCATGCGGGTTTCTTTGTGGTGAAATCCCCGGACCGGATACTCCTTGTCCGGCATTGCATACAGATTATATTCGTAGACCATCCGGCGTCGTGTGTTGAAGGCCTCCTGTTGATTGCCCGTGGCTTCGTCATAATAGTAATTGGAAAGATAGGTGGTAAGCCCTTCCACCCAATTGCCTTTGGCGAAGTCATTGAAGACGGAGTTCCCGAACCAGGAATGGACGATTTCATGGCCAAGGGAATAGGGTTGGGTATATCCGCGCCGCACCACCCCCTGGCCTAAGAGGGTGAACGAAGGCAATCCAAGGCCGCTCGGGAAAAAGTTTTCCACGACGGCAAATTTTGTAAACGGGTAGGGACCCAGAAGGTCGGTATACCTTTGAAGGTAGCGGATGCTGGCTTCTAGGTATTGGGGAGCCAAGTGTGCTTCTTCGGGAAAAAGATAGGTGGCGAGTTGAATGCCATTCCATTCCTGTTTGTGCACCGTAAAATGATTGGCTGCCAGCGTCAGGGCTTCACTTGGAACGGGAATGGTCCATTGGGCGGTGCGGCGGCCGTCGGTGATGGTGTGAGGACCTTCCCTGCCTTGCGTGATCGCTTCCCAGTCTGAAGGGAGGCTGATGGTGAGATCAAACGTGGAGAGGGTCTGCTCCCATGTGGGATACCAGAATGTTTCAAATGTTAAATAGACGCCGTGGGGTCCAATGTGTCCGTTGGTGTCATCCGGTCTCACAAAGCGAAGGCCACCGGAGGCTTTTGGCGAATCATCAATCAGTCCGTGGTACGCAAGAGTCAGAACTACCGGTTGGTCTGGTTGTTCAAGGGGCGGTAGGGGAATGTCTACAACACGACGCGTTGAAGGGGGCTGAAGGGTCGGGGTTGCAGCGGGTGCTGGTACGGGAAGCGATTGGCCATTGAACTCCACTCGATCAATAGTCAGTTGGGGGTGCAGGACGAATGAGGCCGATGAGTCGGCGCGATATCGCTGGGGAAGCTGGATGTTGTCTATTCCGGTAATGGCATGGGTGTCAGGGTCCAGTTCGATGTGTAATTGATGGTGAATAGGGGGCGAGGCGTTGGCTTCGAGCGGGCTTGCCGTCGTCGCCACGCACAGCAGGGTCATCCAGAGGGCGAGCGGTGGGAGCGCCATGAGTGAGGTCAGGGCATGATGAACGAAACCCACAATACAATTTCCTTTTTTCAATTCCGGATATGGGTTCTTGGTCCGTCAGATGGTTGAGTCGAAGATGAAATCTACGCCGCTTTAGGCTGGTGGGGTTGCTGTGGGGAGTAAGGCCTCCACAAATGCAGACGCGTTGAAGTCCTGCAGGTCCGCTTCTCCTTCCCCCACACCAATCAAACGAATAGGAAGCTTCAGTTCGTCCACGATGGCCACCACCACCCCTCCTCTGGATGTGCCATCCAGTTTGGTCAAGGCTAATCCCGTCACCCCGAGGGCCTCATGAAATTGCCGGGCTTGCGCAATGGTATTCTGTCCGAGTGTGCCATCCAGAACGAGCAGGATTTCGTGGGGGGCGCCTGGCATTTCCCGGGCGATGATTCGTTTGATTTTCTTCAATTCATCCATCAAATTGATTTTGGTGTGCAGCCGACC
>Ga0209536_100015918_pt1 | contig 10709 bp, 10 predicted proteins | sample DeeMarSeWOR28_12_FD_187461 | JGI IMG/M metagenome (GOLD analysis project Ga0209536, IMG submission 187461) | Marine sediment microbial communities from White Oak River estuary, North Carolina - WOR-2-8_12 (SPAdes) (version 2) | ecosystem: Environmental > Aquatic > Marine > Intertidal zone >...
GCCGTCATTCCTGATTCAGCCGTTGGTGCCCTTGTATGTCGCCTGGTTTTTTTTCATGTTCCGCTTTTACCTTATGCCCTGGCTGCTCGGCTACTCGGTCATGGGGATGCTGTCGTTTCCGCTCGAGTCCGAATTTGCGCACGGTGCCGCGAGGCTGATCGGATTTTTCGCTAACTAGCCCGTATCAGGCTTTCTGTCGCGACAACTGTCGCCTGCGCTCCCTGATCCAGGCGTCCCCTTTCTCGCTGCCGTCGTGGTAAGTGTCGAGCCACTGATCCCAGGGCGTTTCGAAGGTGCCGTAGTTGCAGTCGCAGTAACGGTGATGCAGCTGGTGGAAAAAATCACCCAGGCGAAATTTCAAATGTTTACCGAGGCGCAAGTTTTCGTAGCCGCAATGCGAGGTCGAAGCCGAGATCACGTGCAGCTGCAGCAGGAAGATTGCATGCAGCGGGTGCGCCGGCACGAACAGGAAAATCAACCCGGAGCTTAACCAGATCACGTGTTCCAGCGGGTGCATCGCAGCCCCCGACCAGGGACCCGTATTCGAGTTCTTGTGATGCCAGCTGTGTGCCACCCGGTATAACCACGGGGTATGCAGAAGGCGATGCTGGCAGTAAAAGTGCAGCCCGGCCCACCACGGAATCAGCAGCAGCAGGCAGATGAACCACGTGGGGTTGTCGGCGAATTCAATCCTCGGTGCGATTCCGTTGGCGTAGGCATACATCATCAGCACTTCGTAGGCGCTCCATACGGTGACAGCGCTGGTGAGCACCCAGAACATGTTGTCGCGTACCTGGTCGTTGAAGTGGAACAGCCGTGAATTGCGCGCCAGCGGGCGCAGGTCGTAGTGTTCATCGTCCTGTTGACCCCGAAAACTATAGAAGTAAAGATGCAGACCGCCGGTGATAACGAACATGATGATCAGGTTGCGCCCCCAGATCTGGGCGATCCAGTCGACGCTGAATTCGCGGCAGCGTTCCAGCGCGGGCGTAAGGTAAAACCAGGTGAGGACCGACAGGGCGAGAATATGAACGCGAATGCCAAGCGGGCTCCAGCTCGCCGCAATATAGCGCAACGCCGGCAGAATTCTGGGCGGCCAGTGGTAGAAGGGCGCCAATTGAGCTTCCAGGTCGGGCTGGAAATTCCATTTGCGGCGCGGAGCCGCGGATTTTGTCGCGTTCATTGCCTCGATCTCGAGTAATCCAGTATTCGTGTAGCCGCGCAAGTGTGCCAGCGAGCGGCGACGATCAGCGGTTGCCTGCGGCATACCGGCGTCAATGCTGGTGCGCCTGTGCAGGCCCGATAGCGGAAATCCGTTACACGATTCGCTATTGCGCGGATACTGGCATGAATATAAGCTGGCTGCCAATCCCCATTATGCATCCGGTTTATAGCATTTTTCTATGACCTATCGATTCAGAAACATTGCCGGATCGTTGAACGCGCTGCTGGTGCTGGAAGCCGTCGTGCGTCACCTGGGGTTTACCCGGGCGGCGCGCGAGCTGTGCGTGTCACAGCCTACGATCAGCAGGCATATAGCAACACTGGAGCAACGGCTGAAGCGCCCGCTGTTTATCCGCGACGGCAACCAGGTGCTGCCGACGGCGCATGCGCAGCGCCTGGCGGCGGCTGTCGCCCTGGGGTTCGGGCATGCGGAATCCGCATGGGAAGAGATTCAGTTCGACGTCGTTGACGATGAAGTGAAACTTGCCTGCTCATTTGGATTTGCCGAGAACTGGCTGATGCCGCGTTATGCGGGCTTGAAGCAGGCTCTCGGCAAAACCCGACTCAGGATCTCGACCTTCGATAAACCGGATGTCCAGCAGATGTCGCGGACAGATGTCGCAATCGTCTGGGATACCTCGCTGACACCGGATCGGCCCAGTTTTCCACTGTTCAGCGAGGAGGCCTTTCCCGTTTGCAGCCCGCGCTACCTGCAACAAAATCCCGGCATCGAGCATAACGTCGAAGCCCTGGCTTCGGCCGATCTGCTTCATTTCGATGTCGGCGACTCGGGCTTCGTTACCTGGCGCCTGTGGTTCGCGGCACAGGGCATCGACTACCGGCGGCCCGCGGGCGCTCATCAATATGACGCCCTGCCATTTTCGATGCAGGCCGTGCTGGACGGGGAAGGGGTGGGTATCGGTTGGCGCTACCTGGTCGAGCAGATGCTGAACGATGGGCGACTGCTGCGCATAGGTCCCGCTATGAGGAACCGCAAGGTCGCCTATTTTCTGCAATACCGCGAAGATCGCCCCAACGCCGATGGCATTAACAAGATCATCGCCTGGTTTAAGGAAGCTATCGGTCGACAGCGACGGGACTGAGCCGAAGCAATCGCTTTAGTCATCCTGCGGACGCGTGGCCAGGCAAATCATCAACAGCGAGATACCGTCTACCAGCAGGCTGATACCGATGAGCAGGCCGATCAGCCAGGCGCTGCTAAACGGCCATCCGAGAATGAACACCATGGCGAGCAGCAGCGAGGTAGCACCGTTGAACATGTGCCAGCCCCAGCCTTTTTGCGGTCGCATTTCCCAGGCCGAGCCAACGCCGGCGAAACCATCGAAGAGGAAATAAATTGCCAGCATCAGGCCGAGGGCAGCGGTTCCGGCAAGCGGATTCAACAGGATCAGCAGGCCAACGGCGATCAATACGAAGGGTTTGAGCCAGGCGACCCAGCGATCACGGAAACCGTGCCAGGTAATAAACGCCGCGATGCTGCCGGCGAACAGCAGCAACCAGCCGGCGAACAACGCGATCGCCATCGACAGGAACTGCGGCGCTACGATACCGAACAGGCCGATCGCGATCAGCACGATGCTGGTAATCACCAGGGTTTTGCGCGAACGACGATCTAACAGGATGTGCAACGAGGTTTGCATAATGGATCTACCGGTTTCAGAGTCTGCTGGTTGATTTTTACGCGTGCGCTATGCGCTGCGCCATGATACAGGTTCCAATCGCCAGTGTCGCTACGTCAATATCAGGCGTAAACGGTCATGTAGATAATCGGGCGATGCGCCGCAGTCGGTTATATCGACCGCCAGGACAGTATACTGTGCGCAAATCTGCAATTGCATGGGAGTTTATATGAAAGCCACTATCGAGATCGACGCCACGCCGCAGGAGATGCGCGCATTGCTGGGTTTGCCCGACGTCGAGGCTTTGCAACAGGAAGTGCTGGAAAAAATACGCGCAAAGACGCTCGCCGGTATCGAAGCCAATAGCCCGGAGGAACTGATGAAAAAGTTCATGCCGACAGCCGATCAGTTCAAGTCGATGGAAGCGCTGCAGGCGTCCTTCTGGCAGGCCTTTGCCGGGCACGCAGAGGCGCCCGACAAGGACGAGGAAGTCAACGCGAACAAGGGCGAGAAGTAGCCCGCATCGCTTACAGGCGCTCGAATATCGCGGCGATTCCCTGTCCGCCGCCGATGCACATGCTGACCAGCGCGTAGCGTCCGCCGCTGCGCTGCAATTCGTACAGCGCTTTCACCGTGATGACGCATCCGGTGGCGCCGATCGGGTGTCCCAGCGAGATGCCACTGCCGTTCGGGTTGACGCGATCCATCGGTAGGTCGAGGTCGCGCACCACCGCGAGCGCCTGCGCGGCGAAAGCCTCGTTCAGCTCGATCACGTCAAAATCCTTTACGCCGAGCCCGGTTTTTTCCATCAGGCTGCGAATCGCAGGAACCGGTCCGATGCCCATGTATTTCGGATCTACGCCGGCGAAGGCGTAGTCCACCAGGCGCGCCATTGGTAGCAGCCCCCGGCTTTGCGCGGCCTCGCGCTCCATCAGGATCACCGCCGCGGCGGCATCGTTGAGGCCAGAAGCGTTCCCCGCGGTGACCGAGCCGCCTTCGCGCTTGAACGCGGGGCGCAGTTTTGCCATACCCTCCAGGCTGGCATCGGCGCGCACGTGTTCATCGGTATCGAATTGCAGCGGCTGCCGCTTGACCACGATTTCGACCGGCAGTATCTGCTCCTTGAAGTAACCGGCCTCGATTGCCCGGGCGGCGCGCTGGTGACTTTCGACGGCGAGCGCGTCCTGGTCTTCGCGGCTGATGCCCCACTTTTCCGCGATGTTTTCCGCGGTAATTCCCATGTGGCAGGAATCGAAAGGATCCGACAGCGCGGCGACCATCGAGTCGATGGCCTGGGCATTGCCCATGCGCTGGCCGAAGCGCTGCGACGGCAGCCAGTACTGGCTGCGGCTCATCGATTCTGCGCCGCCGGCGACGGCGGCATCGCAATCGCCGAGCTGGATCAGCTGCGTGGCCGAGACGATCGCCTGCAAGCCGCTGCCGCACAGGCGATTGATGGTTACCGCCGGGGTGTCGTGCGGCAGGCCCGCGTTGAGTGCCGCGACGCGCGCCAGGTACATGTCGCGTGCCTCGGTATGGATGACGTTGCCGAACACCGCATGGCCAATATCCTGCGCGTCGAGGCCCGAGCGCTGCAGCGCTTCGCGGGTGACGCTGGCCGCCATCTCGCAGGGCGGGATATCTTTCAGGCTGGCGCCGAAATCGCCGATTGCGGTGCGTACGCCGCTGAGGACTACGACTTCACGTTTGCTGGTCATGGTGCTGGTTCTCCGTGTTGGTTGGTTGGTCGCCGGGTTGATAGCTGCCAAGCTGAAAACTGCCGTCAAAAAATTATTTTACAGATCCTGGTCGATGCATTTGCCGATGTCGGTCAATGAAAGTCCATGCCAGTCAGCGGCCGGTTGCCGGCGAAAGTATAAACAGGCGATGTCGGCGGTACCACCGCCAGATTTTTCAGGACAGTGCGTGCAGTCCGCGAATGGCGATATCGATGATGTCGCTCAGGGGGCTGTCGCGCAGGTAGACGAGGTAGCTCTTGCGCATGAACACCGGCGCCTCGTCGACCCGGTGCAGCGCTCCCGAGGCCAGTTGCTCGCTGACGTCATCCTGCGCGAGGTAAGCCGAACCACCGTGTTTCAGGATGTGATCGAGTGCGATGATCGACGAGCTCACCGAGAAGCGAGGTTGCGGCGAGTTGGCAAAGGCGGCGCTGTACTGGCTGCTGAAATCGTCGGTCCAGTCGACGAAAATGAACCCGGGCGTCCAGTCCACGTTGAGAGTGCGCGGTTCGGTCGACACCAGGATCAATTCCTGCTCGTCGAAGGCATCGATCACCAGCCCGCCACCCTGCCGGGCGGAGTAGACCAGCGCCACATCGAGCGCACCGTCGCGCACCTGGCCGACCAGCTTTTCCGAGTAATCGCAGACAATCCGTGTCGATATTTGTGGCGTCTGCTGCTCCATCCAGTCGCACCAGGCGATCGCGAGACGATCCCAAAGGTTTATCTGCAGACCGAGACTGAACAGATTCTCGATGCCGGGCGGCAACGCGATCTCCTGCTGTGCACGTTCCCACGATTGCACGCAGCTCTGCGCATGGCGCAGTAGCCGAATGCCCGCGGCGGTCAGTTCGATGCCGCTGCGCCTGCGCGTAAACAGGATACGGTTGAGGCGTTCCTCGAGGCCCTTGATGCGAGCGCTGACGGCCGACTGGGTGATATTCAGGCGCTCGGCTGCATTTTGAAAACTGCCGGTAGAGGCGATCTCGAGGAAGGCGCGCATCGATTCGATGTTCATGGCTTGGTCCGGATATATGCTCTATTAATCAAATATTATCGATTTAACGGATCGATTATATTCGTTTTACTTAATTAAGTCGCGGGCGTAAATTAACCGCCAGACTGGAGGAGAGGCATGAAAATCGGATTCATCGGACTGGGCGTGATGGGTAATCCCATGGCGCAGAACCTGCAGCGCAGCGGTCACCATCAACTCTGCGTGTTTGACATCGATCCGCGGCGTGGCGATGAGCTGGAACGCCTCGGTGCGCGGCGTGCCGCGTCCATCGGCGAGGCGATCGCACAGGCCGAGGTGGTGATGACCTCGCTGCCGGGGCCGCGCGAGATCGAAGCGGTCGGCCTTGGCGCTGACGGCCTGCTGGCGCGCATGCAGCCGGGCTCGGTGTGGATAGATCTCAGCACCAACGATCTGCCCATGGCCGCGAGGATCAGGCAGGCGGCGCAGGCGGCAGGCATCGATATCCTCGACGCGCCGGTGTCCGGGGGTGACGAGGGCGCGCGCGCCGGCAACCTGACGATCCTGGTGGGTGGCGAGGCCGCGGTGTTCGAGCGCTATCGCGGCGTGCTCGAAAGCATCGGTGCGCGCATCGACCTGCTCGGGCCGCACGGCGCCGGCTACGCCGCCAAGATCGCCCAGGTGGTGCTGTGCTACCTGCATTCGCTGGCGCTGTCCGAGGCGCTGATGCTGGGCGTCAAGGGCGGGGTTGCGCCGCGGCAAATGCTCGACATCATCCAGCACAGCACCGGCAGGTCGTATGTCGCTGATCGCTACGGCCCGCCGATCCTGAACGGTGACTACGACCCGTCGTTTACCGTGGGACTGGCACACAAGGATATGAAACTCGCGGATGAGATGGCGCGCAGCCTCGGCATCCATCTGCCGCTGTGCGAGCTGACCACCGCAACCTACGCGCGCGCGGTCGAGGCCTATGGTTTCGACGCCAATCACCTCAAGGCCGTGCGCCTGCTCGAGGAAGACAACGACACTTTTTTACAGGCCTGAGGCCGGGATAGCGATATGAGCGAAGTAACCGCAGACGATTTCAAGAGTGCCAGCGCATCCAGCGCGGAAGAGTGGGAAGTGCGCGTCGACCTGGCCGCGATGTTTCGTCTCACCCAGCTGTTCGGCTGGGATGACACCGTGTGGAACCACATCACCGCGCGCGCGCCGGGCACCGAGCACACCTTTTTCATGCACCGCTTCGGTTTGCTCTACGAGGAGGTGACCGCCTCCAACCTGATCAAGGTCGACGAGCACGGCAAGGTGCTGGAAGGGCCGCCCGACGTCAACACCGCCGGTTTCGTGATCCACAGCGCGATCCACCTGCATCATCCGCACAACAAGTTCGTGTTCCATGCACATCCACCCAGCGCGCTGGCGGCGACCGCGTTCAAGGACGGCATTCCCCACTGGGTGCAGGACTCTTCGATGCTCTACGGCAAGATCGGCTACCACGACTGGGAAGGGCTGTCGGTGGACCTGGACGAACGCTTCCGCATCGCCGATAACCTCGGCGATGGCAAGGTGCTGGTGATGCGCAACCACGGTTTCCTGACGGTGGGCGCAACCGCGGGCGAGGCTTTCATGAACATGTATTACACCATTCGCATGTGCGAGGTCGCGCTGCAGGCGCAGGCCTCGGGTCTCGAACTCGACCCGGCAACTGTCGAGTTGTGGGAAATGTCCTGCAGGCAATACCAGGCCTTTTCTCCTGGCAGGTACGAGTGGCCGGCGCTCAAGCGGCGTTGCGATCGCGCCGATCCCTCCTACCGGAACTGAGGTGAAGATTACCCGCTTCGGCACGCGCCTGGTCGAGCTGCCCCTCGAGCCGCCGATTGCGACCGCGATCCACCAGATGCGCAGCGTCGGTTGCGTGTTGCTGCAGCTGGAAACCGACCAGGGGCTGGTCGGAGAGAGCTACGTGTTTACCCTGAATGCGGTGCGCCTCAAGGCCTTGCACGAAATGCTGCTCGGCTTCGCTCACCAGGTCGAGGGGCGCGATCCGCATTGTGTGGCCGCCATCGGCCAGGCCATGTGGGATGAAATGAACCCGATCGGGCACAAGGGCTTTTCCGTCGCCGCACTGTGCGCGGTCGATACCGCCTGCTGGGATCTGATCGGCAAGGCCGCCGAACAACCGCTGCACCGCCTGTTCGGCGGCTGCCGTGAGCGTGTCGCGACTTATGCAAGCGGAGGCCTGTGGTTGTCACAGTCGATCGATGAGTGCCTGGTGCAGGCCGCCGAATTCATCGACGGCGGATTCCGCGCGATGAAAATCCGCCTCGGCAAGCCGACCGTCGCCGAGGATGTCGAGCGCGTGCGCGCGCTGCGCGACGCCGTTGGCGCCGATATCGAGCTGCTTGCCGATGCCAACCAGGCTTGCGGGGTGAAACAGGCGATACGGCTCGGTCGGGCCCTCGAGGAATTCGATCTGGTCTGGTTCGAAGAACCGGTGGCCTACCAGGATCTGGCGGGCTGCGCCGAGGTGAGGCGGGCGCTGCTGACGCCGATCGCCGCCGGGGAAACCGAGTACACGCGTTACGGCATGCGCGATATTCTCGACGCGGGCGCGGTCGACGTATTGATGCCCGATCTGCAACGCGTCGGCGGGCTCAGCGAGATGCGGCGCGCCTGCGCGCAGGCCATGGCGCGCGATGTGCCGGTGTCCACCCACCTGTTTACCGAGCACAGCCTGTGCATTGCCGGCGCTGAACCCAATTGCGTTTCGGTCGAGCACATGCCCTGGTTTGCGCCGCTGTTCAACGAATCGATGGAGATCCGCGACGGCATGATCGACCTGCCGCAACGGCCCGGCACCGGCTTCAGTTTCGACCCCGAGGCGATTCGGCGATACCGGCTGGCTCACTGAACCCCCGGCGAGCTTCAAGCCATAAAGGTCAGTTTCGCAACCAGCGGTTCTTGAATTTCTGGCTGTCGACGGGATCGGGGATCTCCCTCGCCAGCAATTCCACGAGCTGCTCGAGGTCGGTGGTGCTGGCGGCATGATGGCGCACCAGGCGGGTGGCCAGGGGACCGATATAACCGGCGTAGTCTGCACTCATTTCGCTCAGCATGTTGTCGTCGAACGGCCTTGGTGGAACGGTGCTGATGGCGGAATGACCATGCTGGGTATTGTCGATGCGCGTGCCGCTGATCACTTCCCAGCGCTTGAGAAATTCCTCGCGTTCCGCGGGTTCGGGTATTTCCCTGGAGATCGCGGTGGCCAGTTCGGTAACCGGGATGTTCGCCCGGTCATGCGCGACCATGATGTTTTTGGCGATCGGTCCAACATAGTCGACCAGCAAATTGGTCATTGAAGTCAGATCGTCCGGATTGGTTGGCGCGGGCTGCGTGGTTGGCGCGGGCTGCGTGGACTTTTGCACCACCGCCGTGGCATCGTCCGTGCCGGCAGCCGGGATTGCCGTCGTCTTCAGTTTGGGCAGCACTTCCTTGATGCCCTGCACGAATTCACGCGCGCTCTGATAACGCTCCGCCTGGATCACGGCCAGTCCTTTCTGCAGCACCGGAATCAGCGCCGTCGGATAAAGAATCGAGTAATCGACGCGGTTGTTGGGCGGCAGGTTGGTGATTTCCGGCAGGCTGGAGCGCGGTATCGCTGGATTTTTCGGCAGCAATGCGAGCAAATCGAGGAACACCATCGCGACCGAGAACAGGTCGGCGCGCGAATCCACCTTGAGGCCGAACATCTGTTCGGGGGCCATGTATTTCGGGGTGCCGACGATGGCCCCGGTCTTGGTGAGCTCGGCGCTTTCGGCAATCCTGGCGATACCGAAATCGGCCAGCTTGACGTTGCCCCCGTCGCGCAGAATCATCACGTTGGCGGCCTTGATATCACGGTGGACGATCTGCAGCTGGTGCGCGGCGTGCAGCGCCTTCAGCAATTGCGAAATGATGGACAGCGTCTTTTGCAGCGGCACGCCGCGCCTGGCCCTGATGATGTCATGCAGGGTTACCCCTTCGACGAATTCCATGACGATGTAGGGCGTTTCGTCGTCCTGGCCATACTCCAACACCGTCACGATGTTGGGATGAACGCAGCGCGCCGCCGATTTGGCCTCGCGTTTGAAACGCTCGAGGAACTCGTCGCCGTTTTTATCGGAAACCAGGTGCGGGTGCAGTATTTTTATCGCGACACGGCGCTCTATATCCGGATCGAAAGCCTCGTAAACGACCCCCATGGCGCCTTCGCCCAGCGAAGCCTGGATCTGGTACTTGCCAATCGTTTGGGGGAGCTCGCTCACGGCCTCAGGCTTGCGTTCTGTCGAGTAGCTTTACCGCGCTGGACAGGCTGCGGTACATCAGGTTGAACGAATGCCCGAGCGAAGACAACTCGTCTTTCCCGGACTGATCGAATTCGCTCACGGTCATGTCGCCCTTGCTGATTTCCTCGGCCTTGACGGCGATCTTGTTCACGCGCTTGATGATGATCAGGTGCAGAAAGATATTGAGCACCAGCCAGATTACCGCAAACACCGCGCCGAGGATGATCATGAATGCCTTGAAGGTGGCGTCCGCGCGCGCGATCGGGATCGCCATCGGCACGTTGACTATCTGCGCGCCGATGATTTCATTCAGTTTCCAGCCGAAGCCGTTGTGCGATCCGTATTTTTTTATCATCGAGGCGGGCGCGGCATCCGCCGTACTGTGACAGGCCAGGCAACCTTCCTTGGTGATCTTGAACGGCCGGCCCAGGAACAGGTACTGGCCGGTCGGAGTCGAGCGTACCCCGGAATACTCCGTCACGTCCTGGTAGTTGCGGAAATACTGGATGATGTCTTCTTCCCAGGAAGCCGCCTTGTGCTCCGGGTTGGTCGGGTTCAACGCCGCTTCCTTGTAAGAGTAATCCGGGTAGGTCTTACGCAGGCGCTTCATGTTTTCGGTGGCCGCGTAGGCCGGCACGGTCTGCGCCAGGAACTCGTCGGTTTTCACCTTTTGCAGCAGGGGTCGTATTTCCTCTACCGTGTAAGAACGCATGCTCCTGGCGGCTTCCATCATTATCTTGGCCTTGAGAGCGACCTCATCCTTGGCGTTTTCGAGCAGTATGCGTTCGATCAGGAACGCGGA
>Ga0209536_100015919_pt1 | contig 10708 bp, 12 predicted proteins | sample DeeMarSeWOR28_12_FD_187461 | JGI IMG/M metagenome (GOLD analysis project Ga0209536, IMG submission 187461) | Marine sediment microbial communities from White Oak River estuary, North Carolina - WOR-2-8_12 (SPAdes) (version 2) | ecosystem: Environmental > Aquatic > Marine > Intertidal zone >...
TGAGCAGGGCGGAGAACGTATCACAGCCGAAGATCTGGCACGTTGGGCGGGCACGATTCCCTATGAGATACTGACCAATATCAATACCCGTGTACCGCGCATCTATATAACCGAGTAGTTCAATTGAGTTCTTATTCCTGACAGCCAGTAGGGGGAAAAGGGAACAGCGAGTTTGCATGAGTTTCTATGGCTTGGGATACCACAAATACCGAGAACGTTGGATCAAAGATGAATGGTTTTGGGAACAGTTTCCACCCAAGCAGGTTGCACTTCAGGAAAACTTGTCTAATGAGCACATCGCTGAGCATTTAGGTGAGAGAGTTGCTGAAATATCTCCATTCTTTGACGAAGTCAGGCAGACTAATCTTGGGCGGATGTTCGACTGTCTTGCAGACACAACCGATGACGAGACGGCTCTGGCTGAATTTCAAACTTTGGAATTAAGGTGTACTACATTTCCCGTTCCAATGATCCTTATCTTATCTGCTTTATACAGCCCGACACCCTTGTACCGGGCGCGACAAATCCGCAGATGTCTAATCGTTATTCCTATGTGCCCGATAAACTTTAATGATATTCTGGCCATGGTCGAGATTATGGGCTAGGTATGGGCTGTGTTATAGATACTCCATCAAGTAGTGGTTTTCATAAGGATCATAGAACCTGGCTTTATAGCAGATGTTCTATCTAGCTGGAAATAAAAAACCGCCGCTCAATTCGAGCGGCGGGGGTATCTTACTGAAATTGGCCTTGCAAGTCTTGCAAATTGGGCGAGGTAGGTACGCGCTCCACCCAGTAATCATGAATGACAATGTCAGCTTCTTCACGCAGGTTCGCCATGAATTCATCGAAAGCAGCCTGGCGCGCCTGGTCATAAGCTCCAGGGGACATGGGTACCATCGTATGCCCAAGTTTTTGAATGATGTGCCAGCCAAAGCTAGACTGAACCGGTTGGCTGATCTCACCATCCTCAAGACTAAACGCAGCCGCCTCGAATTCGGGCACCATCTGTCCCTTGCCGAACCAGCCCAGGTCACCGCCTTGCGCGCCGCTGCCGGTATCTTCCGAGAGTTCGACTGCCAGCGCGGCAAAATCTTCGCCGCTATTCAGACGCTCGATGATCGCGTTGGCGGCTTCTTCGTCAGCAACCAGAATATGACGTGCCCAGACCTGCTCCTCTTCTGAAGGCAAGTCAGTTGTGACGGCCTCGATCAGTTTGGTGCGCAGCAGTCCGGTTTTGAACAGGCGTTGATACTGTTCTTCTGTAAGGCCAACTTCTTCCATACTGACCAGCACTTCTTCCACGCGACCCTGATAACTTTCAAGGGTGTAGGGAGTTGGTGTTGGCGCGGGCGTAGAAGTGGCCGGGGGTGTGAACGCAGGATCAACTGTCGCTGTGGGAGGCGGAGTGACAGTTGGCTCCTGGGTGGAAACCGGTGTCGCTGTCACCCAATCCAACTGTTCAAGTGACAGGGTTGGATAAGAGGCGGCCGCCGGCGTGGGGGTGACGGTCGGTGTGGAAGTGCCATCCGGAAAGAAACCGAATTGCTCACGCTTGAACTTTTCCACTTCCTCTTCGCTTACAGAAATACCACGTCGTTCGGCTTCCTGTCGGATCAAAGCTTCGCCAATCAGAAAATCAAGCACTTGCTGCCCAACGATACTGGGTGTGCTTAAGGATGATTCAATTTGTCCAAGCTGCGCGCTTATATCCATACCAAATTGTTGATACAGATCCTGATTTTGCACGTATTGCATATACTGCGTGAGCAAATCGTTGCGGTGCAGAACGACACGAGCCTGGAATTCCTTTGTGGTGATTTTCTCGCCATTTACTTCAGCAACGGGTTGACGGGCTTGTAAGTAGGTAACATCCAGATAGCCATAGGCCAGCACCAGGATGATCACTGCGACCACGCCAATGGCGATGTATTGAATCAGCCTGATCTGTCTTCTTTCGCGCTCAAGGCGGGCAATGTGTTTTTTGCTTTGTACTTTTGCTTTAGGTGCCATAAATAACTCCTAGTACCGCAACCACATATAATTGTAGGGATATGTTTTTGATGTGCGGTAGACTACACAACATCTTCAGACTGTTGTGATACTCGTACCACAACAAGTTCAGACGGGGCGTGGAATTTCCCTGCGCCCCGGTTTTTGTGCTGCGGAGTTTAGAAGCGTCCGCCCTCTTCCCAGTATTTGCCCGTAAAGGGTAGCAGGGCAATTTGGCGAGCCCGTTTAATAGCGCCTGCCACTTCGCGCTGGTGCCTGGCACATGTGCCGGTTTGACGACGTGGGCGAATCTTGCCATCGTCTGTAATTAGACGTTTGAGAAGTTCTACATTCTTGTAATCGATCTTTTGCTCTTTATCTGAGCAGAACTGGCAGAACTTCGGGCGCGAGTAAAAGCGCCGCCCGCCGCCAGCCCTGCCACGGAAATTTCGTTCTTCAGCCATTTATTACTCCAGATTGTAATCTCTTCTTTGTGTCGCAGTTCCCTGTTGCCCCGCCGGTCTGTGGCGGGGTTGCGGTTGCGACACTAGAAGGGGAATTCGTCTTCGTCAGCCATCGGATCGGGCAGTTCTTCGTCCTGCTTCTCTTCTTGAGAATCTTTGTTGTAATCCTTACGGTCTCCGAGCATCATCATCTCGTTGGCGACGACTTCAACGTTAGTATGCTTCTGGCCTTCCTTGTCTTCCCAGCGACGGGTTTGCAAACGACCTTCGATGTAGACCTGTTGGCCTTTGTGAAGGTACTGCTTGCAAATCTCTGCCAGGTTGCCCCAGGAGACGATGTTGAACCACTCGGTCTCGCTGCGGCGTTCGCCATCAGCAGTGTTCCACGAGCGGCTGACAGCGACAGAGAAGGTTGTCACCGGGCGGCCTGAGGGCGTGTAGCGCATCTCAGGGTCCTTTCCCAGATGACCGATGACCATAACTTTATTCAAACCTCGGCTCATAGCTTTCTCCTTTTGTTACTTACCGAGAACACAATACACTAAAGTTTACTATACAGCGGTTACCATGTGGCGCATCACCGGTTCCAGGAAGCGGATGTTGCGTTCCAGCCCTTTGACGGCCTCGGCGGGCATGGCGATGTTGAGCAAAACATATTGTCCTTCGCGCTGTTTCCGGATGAGATAAGCCAGCTTGCGCTTGCCCCATACATCCTCTTTCACAACGCTGCCGCCTGCCTCAGTGACCCAACCTTTGACCTTTTCAACTGTTTCTTTAAAAGCAGTCTCGTCCAGATCGGGCTGGATGATGCAAACCAGTTCATAATTTCGCATGAGGGATTCCTCCTTTCCATGGATTTGCTCCCGTTCATATCGTAGATACGCCGAGAGCGGAAAGGCACATTTATAGAAAAACGTACCTGAGCGGGCGATAGTTTACCACAAAATGGGGATTTTGTGCGGTTACCTTACATAAATCGGATTGCTATAAATCCAACCCACACGTCGCCCCAAATAACGGCGATAGGCTTCTACACGATAAACGCCTGGCTCGGTGGTGATATGCGTGCAGTTTTGCTGGCGTTTCAATTCTTTGATTACAACCCCATCTTTGATCAGCCTGCACTCTGCCTCTTCGGGCAGGTGAATTTGTAGGGTCACACCACCTTTGGCAGGAATTTCCTCGCCCATGATGACTCTCTTTTCGCGCCCCTGAGCCTTGAAGGTGAAGCCCTTTGTGGAAGCGGGCAGGTCATAGCCGACGAAACAGCGCCCGTTCTCAAAGGCATCGTAGACGAGCTTTCGATCGGTTGCGGAATCGCCGGTCAGTGGCTCAGATATGAAAAGGTGCGTGTTGACCGACTTGAAATGGAATTCATAGGGGAAAATAACTCGCCTAAGCGGCCCCAGGCTGTGCGGCCAGGCGTGCGCGTCCGAGCCGCCAATGGCGACGATGCGTTTGCCACTCCGGGTCAACTCGTCCCATTTTTCCAGCACTTCAAGGTAAGGGCCATGCCCGATGAACTGTGGGTAATAGGCATGAAAAATGCCCTGCAGTTTGTTCTTGAGATAGGATTTGAATTCGCTCAGCCCATTCCACAACTCCAGGCCGGTATAGCCGGTCACATCCCAGGCTTCCCAGGAGATGTCGCCTTCACCGAAGGCCGGGGCTGCCAGGTCGCGTGGGTGGGCGATGAAGGAGATGCCTTCGGCTTCACGGGTAGCATCCACCACGCGTTGCGGGTCATGTGCGAAAGTGGCTACATCCCGGTTGGCGTTGAAGATCAACAGGTGGTTCTTTTGCGGGTCGCGGGTCTGGTCGTGGACTTCCTGTCCAACCAGAAGCAGGATCCGGCGTGGACCGCTGCGATAGTATCCTTCCACGCCCTGAACCAGCACGTTATGGTCGGTGACGATGACTGCATCCAATCTGGCGTTCATAGCCGCCTGGGCGATATCTTTGTGCGTGCCGCTGCCGTCAGAGTAGCGGGTGTGCATGTGCAGGTTTACGATAATTTCGTGCATACAATCCTTTAGCGTTGACGTTTAGGTGTTATCGCAGGTATAATTCCCCCGCTAATTTGCAGGAGGCTTACAAATGGAACGATTTTTAGATATTGCGCTGATTATAACCTCGGTGACGTTGATCATCAGTGTCATCCTTCAAAGTAAAGGAGCTGGTCTGGGCGGTTTGACCGGTGCTGACACGGGTGGCGTTTATTCAGCTCGCCGTGGGATCGAGCGCACGCTGTTCTGGGTGACGATTGTTCTTAGCGTGATCTTTTTCGTGCTGGCAATTACAATCGTAATAATTGGATAGTGTGATTTTCCCAATGGAAAGGCCGCTTCCGGCCGCGGTTTTGTTTGCCGTGACTGGTTAAGGCCTTTCTTTTTTTGTGCTTATGAAACGTTTACGCTGGCAGATCCTTATTGTGATTTTGACTCTGGCGGTTGTGGGGGTTCTACTGTTGACCCAGCAGCCAGTGGGGCCGGTGCAGATCTTGCCGCAACCCGCGACGGGCGGTGTGTATTCCGAAGGGTTGGTTGGTTCACTAGGACGTTTGAATCCGCTTCTGGATTGGAACAACCCGGCCGATCGGGACGTGAACCGGCTTCTGTTTAGCAGCCTGTTTCGCTTCGATGAGTATGGACTGCCACGAACAGACCTGGCTGAATCCTGGGGCGTAAATGAAGAGGGCACAATCTATAACATCACACTGCGCTCGAACGCCGTCTGGCATGATGGCACGCCGGTTACCAGTGACGACGTCATTTTCACGATCGAGATGCTCAAAGGGAGTGGCTCACTTTTCCCGCAAGATATTAAAGAATTGTGGACGAAGGTCGATGTCAGGCGAATGGATGAGAAAACTTTGAAGTTCACCATCCCCGAGCCGTACGCGCCGTTTCTTGACTACCTGACCTTTGGCGTGCTGCCAAAGCACATCCTGGAAAGCGTGCCCCCGGAAGGGTTGGCAACTACTGACTTCAATATCAACCCGATTGGCAGCGGCCCGTATCAGTTCGATCACCTGCTTCTGAGGCAGGGACAGATCACTGGTGTAGTGCTAACAGGTTTTGAGAACTATTACGGCAAAAAACCCTTCATCCCGCAGGTTGTGTTCCGTTATTTCCCTTCATCGGCTACGGCGTTGGACGCGTATGAGCAGGGTGAGGTTTTGGGTGTCAGTCGCATCACAAATGATGTGCTTATCGATGCCCTGGAAAGCCCGAATCTTTCTATCTACACCAGCCGCATGCCGCAGATCAGCATGGTGCTCCTCAACCTGAACAATCCGGAAGTTCCATTCTTGGGTGAGCCGAACGTGCGCCGGGCGCTGCTGCTGGGACTGAATCGCCAGCGCATGATTTCAAATCTCTTGGATGGTCAGGCCATCGTTGCCGATGGGCCGATTTTCCCCGGCTCGTGGGCCTATTACGATGGCATTGAACATCTTGAGTATGACCCGGAGCAGGCAATTTCGTTGTTGAAGAGCGATGGCTATGTGATCCCGGCGGAAGGTGGTGCGGTGCGCGCCAAGGAAGGTCGAGCGTTGAGTTTCACGATGTTGCACCCTGATGATGAGTTGCACACACAACTGGCGCAGACCATTCAGTCCAGTTGGGAGCAGATTGGCGTACAGGTTAACCTTCAGCCTGTGCCATACGACCGTATGGTTTTTGACCATCTTGGACCACGCACGTATCAGGCTGCCCTGGTGGATTTGAACCTGGCGCGCACGCCCGACCCGGACCCATATCCGTTCTGGCACCAGGCCGAAGCTACCGGCGGACAGAATTATTCGCAGTGGGATAACCGCACGGCCAGTGAGTATCTCGAGTCGGCGCGCGTGAACACGGACTTTGGCGTGCGTACTCGCTTATATCGTAACTTCCAGGTAATGTTTGCTAAAGAGTTGCCAGCACTGCCTTTGTATTATCCGGTCTACTCCTTTGGTGTGGACGCGCAGGTGCTGGGCGTACAGGTGGCCCCGTTATATGACATCAGTGACCGCTTCTCCCTGGTCACCGACTGGTACCTGGTGACACGCCGCACGTTGGAAACAACGCCCGAGCCAACCGAAGCACCATAATTCAGGATGACTTCCGTAGAACAAGATAAGGCATATTTAGAAGCAGGCATCCCTGAATTAGGGGACTACCTGCTATCAAAAGAATTATATTGGCCGATCAGTGCGCGTGGATATTCGCTTCCAAGGCTGACCATTGGCGGCATCTTACTGGCACAGGCGCGTTTGGAAGCCCGTAGGGAACGAATCGAGTTTCTCGTATCACAGCTTGACGGAGTCCGCTCGAAGTGGCGGGTGGCCTGGGAGACGAAAGCAGGCCGCGAGATCGAGGCGCGGATGCGCTTGTGGAGCAATTATCTGGCGGATTATCGTCACAATCCGGAAAATCACGCGGATGCGTATCCACATGAAGTCCGCTATCGTGTGATGCTTCATCTGTTGTTGTCAGAGTTGCCTTCACAACCTGTTAAGAGTGAATCCCTTTCTCAATTAGATTCCGTGTTGCGAGCGAAACTAATTGCCAGTAGTTTCATCTGGGAAACTGACTTGCAGGCTGGATTTCCCCGTGAGGTATACTGGTACTTGTACGGAAAACTTACAGCCTAGGAGAATTCAATGAGCGACGCGCATCAAGAAGCGTTGGAATATGCAAAGAAAAATCGTGAGCGTTTTCTCGCTGATTTGAAAGAGATCGTAGCCATCCCCTCGGTTTCGATGCAGGATGAACATAGGGATGACATCCTGCGCGCGGCGGAGTGGCTGGCTGCGCGCCTGACAGGGCTGGGCATGGAGAATGTCCAGGTGCTGGCAACAAAGAAGCATCCGGTTGTGTTCGGCGAGTGGAAGGGCGCGGGGGAAAATGCCCCGACCGTGCTGATTTACGGGCATTACGATGTCCAGCCGGTGGACCCGCTCAACCTGTGGGATACCAATCCCTACGATGCGGTTCAAAAGGGTGACCTGTTGTTTGGCCGCGGGACATCCGATATGAAGGGACAAGCGATTGCCACGATGTCGGCGGTCGAATCGATCATTCGGACCTCGGGCCTGCCCGTCAATGTCAAATGGTTGTTCGAGGGCGAGGAAGAGATGGGTTCCCCAAGTATGGAAGCCTTCCTGCCGGAACATAAAGACTTGCTGGCGGCTGATTTTTGTCTCAACCCGGATGCCGGGATGATCGCTCCCGACAAACCGACCATCACCTACGGCTTGCGCGGGCTGGCCTATTTCGACGTGTTCGTCTGGGGCCCTGACCATGACCTGCATTCTGGCCTGTACGGCGGCACGGTTCATAACCCGGCGCAGGCGCTGATCGAGTTGGTGGCTGGCATGCACGATGAAAAAGGGGGGATCATATTACCCGGTTTCTACGATTCGGTACGGCCTGTCAGCGCGGAAGAACATGCTGATATGGAAAAGCTGCCACAGAATGAAGCTTTCTATAAGAAACAGACAGGCGTTCCAGAGTTGTGGGGCGAACCCGATTATTTGCCAGTAGAACGTGTGGGCGCGCGCCCGACTTTGGAAGTCAACGGCATTCTTTCAGGTTACACGGGTGAAGGTTCCAAAACGGTTTTACCCGCCAAAGCGATGGCGAAGCTATCCTGCCGACTTGTCCCAGACCAGGACCCGCATGAAGTTCACAAGCAGGTGGTCCAGTATATGGAAGAGAATGCGCCCAAGAGCATCCAATGGGAAGTCAAGTTGCTGAATGCTGCTCCGACAGCCATCACCGACAGGGATCTGCCCGCTATCCAATCTATGGCGCGGGCGATGGAGATGGTTTGGGGCAATTCGCCGCTGTTCAAGCGCGAAGGCGGTTCTATCCCAGTGGTTGCGTACTTGCAAGATATTCTGGGCGCCGAATCGATTCTATGCGGCTCTGGCTTGCCGGAAGACAACGTCCATGCACCGAACGAACGGATGCATTTGCCCACCTGGTACAAGTTCATCAATGCGTTGATCCATTTCTTTTACGATTTGAAATAAATTGTATGGGCGGGGTTACCCCGCCCATACCGAGATTGGTTACGAGGAATATTGGTATGGAAGACAGAATAATTACTTACGGCGGACAGGCAGTTATCGAAGGCGTGCTGATGCGCGGACAAAAAGGGTTCGCCATCGCCATGCGCGACCCGGATGGGGAGATCGTACTGCATAAAGAAAAACTGGCGAACGTATATCGTTCAGGCATCACAAAAATCCCATTCCTACGCGGCATTATCCTGCTCTGGGATGCGCTTGGGCTGGGAATGCGCGCGCTCACGATTTCAGCCAACACCCAGACCGGTGAAGATGAAAAGCTGGAAGGATGGCCGCTTTACCTGACCATTGCTACCTCTCTGGCGATTGGTATTGGTTTATTCTTTTTGTTACCGGCGGCCATCGGTGGCTGGGTCGAAGGCCTGATGTCTCCGGAAGTTTCTGCGGGAAGTGGTGTGTCACCCATGTTGATGCCATTTGCTGCCGGGGAATCAGGTGCACACGTCTGGGTGGGCAACCTACTTGAAGGCATCCTGCGTTTACTCCTGCTGATTGGCTACATCTGGGCGATAGGGTTTATGCCGGATATCAGACGTCTGTTTGGTTATCACGGCGCGGAACACAAAACCATAAATGCTTATGAAGCCGGCGCAGAATTGACCCCCGAGTCGGTGGCCAAATTTCCGGTTGAACATGCGCGCTGCGGGACGGCTTTCATGCTGACCCTGGTTTTGCTTTCGATTTTGGTCTTTACCGCTCTCGGGCCATTGCCGATCATCTGGCGCTTGGTCAGCCGGATTTTGTTTATCCCTGTGCTGGCAGGCGTTGCTGTGGAATACATCCGCTGGACGGCCAATCACCTCGATTTGCGATTCATCCAGTGGATGATCAAGCCCAACCTGGCGCTGCAATCCCTGACCACGCGCGAACCGGACCGCGAAATGCTGGAGGTCGCCATCCATTCCTTCCAGACCATGCGGCAGGCGGAGGATGAATTTGGGCGGTAAGGAGTTTCTAACTATACCTGAATCTAAAAAACGCCCTTGCTTTTGAAAGGGCGTTTCTGTTTAGCTTTAACGGTTTTCGTTACCCGCAGGTAGGCGGAACGAGACGAAGTTGCTTTGACAGAATTTCTTCGAGCAAAGAATCAACTCAATTTGGCGGTGCGATCGGGGGAGGAAGCAATCCACTGCGACCATCGCCCATCAAAGCGCACGAGCGCCGTGAATCTCACCAGTCAAGTGCACCCACGCATGAAGACGGGCTATCATTTTTTCACGCAGGAACGTTGCATGTTCTTAGGACGCTTTGTTAACCCGCACATTGCAGGTAAATGACCCTATCTTTTTTTGAGTCGTTTGAAGCACATACAACTATTGTCTCTAAGGTATCTAAGACTTGGACGCAAAAGCTAGACTTTTCGCATTCGAGTTCATAATTTCGCTAGATTACGGTGCGCTAAGTAAATCTGGTTTTGCGGCGAATGAACCGCCTAGCCTAACTCCAAAGTATACATATGAGGCTCTGAATTTTGACATGCCAGAATCTATGCAGATATCCCTTAATATTTCATCAGCTCTTTTTCTTGCTGTTTGAGGCAACACATTTTCTCTCATCAATTGATATAGAGCATCGTGAACGAGTGAGCCTCTCATAAAATTTTTTGTATCGATAGTTGGTCCACTCGGACCATCCCATGAATACCCCTTTCTTATTGTAAGGAAACCTGTTGATGTTAGTTGTAAAAATCTATTGTCAAAATCTTGTTCAATTGAAAAATCCGTTTGATAGGTTACGTCTGAGTGCAAGTTATATTTATACCTAATCCTTTTTTTATAATAAAACATAGCATCCTCCTTGATCCATGGTACAAAAAGAACTAATTGAAACTTTTTGTTTTGAGCAGAATGAAGCGCGGTCACAGGATATTTGTGCACTTGCACATCGACTGCGGTGCAAGAAACACATCTCTGCTCGGTCAGAAATGATTTTTGAATAAGTTTCAATTACTTCAAAAGTAAATTTCTCTGCGTAACACTTCAGATTATCTCTAGGTTCATCGGTATTCTCAACCTAAAATACAACAGAATTTATTTCTGTAGAGATTAATGAGTTCGTTCACATACATAAGCCGCCCAACTAGTATCTTGACAGCATGAAAGTGATTGATTTGGTATTCTTGTAGAATGCGTAAAGAAAAACTCAATTTAAGCAAAGCGGAAAGGCAAGGGCTCGA